>Ga0310697_10002976_pt1 | contig 17433 bp, 8 predicted proteins | sample 172DNAGHGlowgp2_FD_203883 | JGI IMG/M metagenome (GOLD analysis project Ga0310697, IMG submission 203883) | Sheep rumen microbial communities from Palmerston North, Manawatu-Wanganui, New Zealand - 1728 DNA GHGlow gp2 (v2) (version 2) | ecosystem: Host-associated > Mammals > Digestive system >... | reverse complement strand
GCTGTTGCTATCACCATTGCTCCCGATGCAGTGAACAACTGGGTATGGGAGGTTCCCTTGAAGGAGACCGACTATAATGGTGGCTACAGTATCAATGATCCTACTGCTAATTAATCTTTGAGATAGATTATTCAAGCAATATCTTTTACAGGGGATGTGCCGGCTGGCACATCCCCTGTTTTGGCAACTATGGGGTCACGTTGCAGGGGCGTGAGGCGACGTTGTCGAGTGTGATGGCATACGCAGCAAGGTAAACAACAGCCCAATTGGGCCTATTGGGCTTATTGGACCTATTGGACTTATTGGTCCAATTGGGCTGTCGTGCTAGACAATATGGGCTGTCGTGCTATTAGCGATTACTTGTAGAAGGTGATCCAGTTGGTGCAGTAGCGGGATTTCTCGGCTACGGGGTGGATCTCATGCACCTTGCCGTCGCTATCGCGCCACCAGGAGTGGTTCCAGCCGGCTCCCATGTCCATGTAGAGGGCGTGGGTCGGTGCGAAGGCTTCAAGTAGAGCGACAAAGCGCTCATAGGTGACCTCGTCGCGGCTGTCGACGATGCACAGGCGGCCATCCTTCTCGCACAGGGCGCGGTAACGGTTGGTGCCCTCACGCCACAGGGGGCGGATGCTCTCGCCGTCGTGGATGATGATGGCCTGGCCAAAGCCCATGCCACCGGCTGCTGCCACGCTATCGAGCAACTCGCTGTACTCGCCGTTGACAAATTCCCAAGTGGTGTCGCCAAACCACGCGAAGGCACCGCTGTTGTCCTTACACTTGGCGCCCTTGTAGCGTTTGCCGCCGCTCACGTGGTCGCCGTCGATGTTGCTGTGGTCAAACTCGTCCAGCAGTTCATGGGTGAATGCAGCCTCGGCACAAAAGACGACATTGGTGTCCTGCTGGCTGGGCATCGTGCCACACACGAGGTCGATGGAGGAGAACTGGGGGTAATAGACGGTGAGCCCGTTGACGGTGGTGTCATCGATCATCACGGGAGCAGGGATATTACTGTTATCCATTGTCGATTGGTCGGTTTTATTGCCCTTGCAGCAGCTCAGCGTGAGCGCGGCGAGCGCGATGAGCAGGGCGAGTGAATAGAGGATATATTTCATAGTTATCTTGTTGTTAAAGAAGAGACTGTTGCTAAATTTGAAGGACTCAATTAATGATCGGCCTTCGGCCGAAAAATTAAAACAAATTTTGTATTAAAATTATTATAACAATTTATTTTATAATTTGTTTAAATTTCTCGAGCGAAGCTCGATCAATGTTTCAATCGAGTGTTTTGCAACAACCTCAATTTGGAAAGATGATGGTTATTTCTTCTCATCGGCGAAGCGGTTGGGGTACTCGAGCGGCACGCGCGGGCGTCGCATGGCCCTGATGATGAGCCAGATGCCTAGCACGATAAAGGGAATGCTGAGGAGTTGGCCCTGGTCCAAGCCGATGCTGTCGCGCATGGCGATTTCCCACGGTTCCTGTACATTCTTGATGAACTCGATGAAGAAGCGCGGCACAAAGATGCCCAGCATGAACACGCCGAAGATGAGTCCCTCGCGCTCCTGGGCACGATAGCGCCAGTACATCACCATGCAGATGACGAAGGTCAACAGGTAGAAGGCGGCCTCATAGATCTGTGTGGGGTGGCTTGGTGCCGTGAATACCGGCTCGGCCCCTTGCATCCATGCTCCCAGGTTATCCACGAAACGGAATCCCCAAGGCAGTGACGTCTCGGCACCGTAAATCTCGTGATTCATGAGGTTGCCGATGCGGATGAGCGCGGCGACAAAGCCCACAGGCACGACCAGGCGGTCAAATGTCCACAGCATGGGCTTGCGGGTCACAAATCGGCTGTAGAGCCAGATGGCGAGCATGATGCCCAGGGTGCCGCCGTGGCTGGCCAGTCCACCCTCCCAAATCTTGGGAATCTCGCTTAGGTTCTGGGAATAGTAGCTCCAGTCATAGAAAAAGACGTGTCCTAGCCTGGCCCCCACGATGGTGGCGACCACCACATAGATGAACAGGCTGCCCACCCAACTCTCGCGGGCGCCCTCGTGGCGGAAGATGCGGTACACGATCTCGTAGCCCACGAGGAAGCCGATGGCAAACATCAGCCCATACCACCTGACGGTGATGGGTCCCACACTGAATAATTCAGGACTTGCGGTCCAAGTGAAAGAATTCAATATCATAATTGTTAGGTTATTATCGGTATTTATGGCAAAGGTAGCAAGAATTTTCCAATCACAGGAAAAAATATTACCTTTGTGGAGTAAAAACAAAAGTATTATGGCAGAGAGCAATTTTATTGACTATGTGAAGATATTGTGCCGCAGTGGCAAGGGCGGCGCCGGCTCGGCGCACCTGCATCGCGCGAAGTATGTCCCCAAGGGTGGTCCCGATGGCGGTGACGGCGGTCGTGGCGGCCACATCTTCCTGAAGGGTAACCGCAACCTGTGGACGCTTATCCACCTGAAGTATCAGCGTCACGTGTTTGCCACCGACGGCCAGTCGGGAGGTGAGAACCAAATGACGGGCAAGGATGGCGAGGACCGCACGATAGAGGTGCCGTGTGGCACGGCGGTATATGACGCCGAGACGGGAAAATTCCTGTGTGACGTGACCCAGGACGGCCAGGTGGTGCGCCTGCTGCGCGGTGGTCGCGGCGGTTTGGGCAACCAGCACTTCAAGACGGCGACGAGACAGACTCCCCGCTTTGCCCAACCAGGCGAGAAGGGGGTGGAGAAGGCCGTGATACTAGAACTGAAACTGCTGGCCGACGTGGGCCTCGTGGGTTTCCCCAATGCTGGTAAATCGACGCTGTTGAGCGTCATCAGCGCTGCCAAGCCCAAAATTGCCAACTACCCCTTCACGACACTGGAGCCCAACCTGGGCATCGTGTCCTATCGCGGCATACAGTCGTTTGTGATGGCCGATATCCCCGGCATCATCGAGGGTGCGAGCGAGGGTCGCGGCTTGGGCCTGAGGTTCCTGCGCCACATCGAGCGCAACGCCGTGCTGCTGTTTATGGTGCCCGCCGACAGCGATGACATCCGCAAGGAATATGACATCCTGTGCCATGAATTGGAGACGTTTAACCCCGATTTGGTGTCTAAACCCCGTGTGCTTGCCATCACCAAGTGTGACATGCTGGACGAGGAACTGATTGAGCAGATGCGTCCCGAGGTGCCTGACGATGTGCCCAGCGTGTTTATCTCGAGTGTGGCTCAAATGGGCCTGACCGAACTGAAAGACCTGTTGTGGCGCACGATTAACGATGAGCGCAACCGCATCCCTGAGACCCCCACTCAGCATGACCTGGATGAGCGCCATCGCGAGCAAGCCGAGGACAATTTCATCTTCGGTGCCGAAGACCTTGAGGAAGAAGCACCCGACGCTGGCGGCAAGATGGTGGACTCGGGCAGCAAGCAATGGAGCGAGGAATACTGGGAGAGCGACTATGAGGACGAGAACAAGGACTTCCAGGTCGTTAGCGACCCCGACGATGCCTAGCAGTCACTGCGACTTATCATAAAAGAAAACGGGCTGTGTTATAATTCAACGTCGCATTATTTAACCGTGCTACGCATGGGAAATTCATACAAATTATCAAAAAATTAATATAAAAATAATTTGTTTTAATTTCCCGCCCGAAGGGCGGTTATAATTTCAGCAGAAAAAATATGACAAAACCTCTTAATATTATTTAGGAGGCTTGGGTTATTTTCCCTCGTTGCTGAGGAGGAAGCGACGCTTGGGTGCGATGGCCTCGAAGTCTTCCTTGGTCAATGGGGCAACGCGGTTGAGGATGGCTGTGAGGCGCTGAGCAATCTTGTACTCAGCCGGCTCACTCTCGGGTACTTGTCGTAGCAGTTCGGCCACTCTTAACTTGATGGCCGAGAATTCAAACACCATCGATGTGTTGAACCAGGCATCGGCATTGCTGGCAAACGGCAGGATCCACAGGTTCTCGCCGCGTAGCACGCCAGGCCACCATTGCAGGGTCTGCAAGGCACTGGCACCACGGCTGTTGTAGTCACGGTAGATGCGGCGCAGCAGGCGGTTATCGTGTTCCTCGAGTCCCGATTTGGCACCGTAATAGATGGTGGCTTGGGCTGTGACGAACAATCGGAATTTCATTTCCTCAGGGATATCGGGCACAAGCAGCGGGTTGAGGGCGTGCAGTCCCTCGAGGAAGAGCAGGCTGTTGCTCTCGAGTTTGAGGGTATTGCCCTGGTAGGTGCGCATGCCCTTGACGTAGTCATAGGTGGGCATTGACACCTGGTCACCTGCCAGGAGGCTTGCCACGTCCTGCCCTAGTTGCCTCACATCCAATCCATAGAATGACTCATAGTCGATGCCGCCGTTGGGGTCAAGGGGGCGCTGGTCCAGGTTGAGGAAGTAATTATCAAGCGAAACGACGCAGGGCTCGATGCCGTTATCCTGAAGCATGTGGGTGAGGAACCGCGAAGTAGTGGTCTTTCCTGAGCATGAAGGGCCAGCGACGAGCACCACACGCATCCCCTCCTGGCGGAAGCGACGGGTGATTTCGGTGGTGATGCGTTCCAGGCGACGGCTGTGCTGGACCTCGTCCTCGGCGATGAAATCGGGCGCCATGCCGCGGGAGATGACCTCGTTAAACATCGAGATGCCATCCTTGCCCTGGGCCTCCATGTGCCTGATTTTCCCACAAAACTCCTCCAGCGACATGTGGTTGCCGCGGGGTTGTTCCATTTTTGCTGTGATGTCGATCATTGTCGTTTGTTTGATGCTATGATGTTTTGTTAGTTTCTTGAAAGTAATATTTTTATATAGAGACGTGGGCCCTATTGCGCAACGCAATAGAGCCCACTTGGTTCGTCTAGTAGTGAAAGCTGCTTCCGCCCAGAAATTCGCGCAGCAAGCTCGTGCTGGGAATATCTTTTTCGTCTAGGGGCTCAAAGTAGCTCAAGAATTTTATCAGTCGTGATGCCTCGGCATATTCGGGCGTATTGCTGGGCACCTGTTGCAGGATGGGCAGCGCATAATTTTTCATTACCGATAACTCGAATAGCAGCGAGGAGTTGAACATAGCATCGGCGTTCTCGTGGAAAGGCATGATCCATTTGTTCTCGCCCCGTCGCACACTAGCCCATCGCTTGATGGTTTCGAGTGCTCCGCAACCCCTGTATTTGTGGTCGCGAATGATGCGGCGCAGCAGACGGTTGTCATAGGTGCCAATCCAGTTGTGGTCGTCGATGCTGAGTGTGGTAAGGGCCGAGACAAAGAGCCTGAACTTCTGCTGTTCGGGGATGAGCGCCGTGAGTTCGGGATTCAGTCCGTGGATGCCCTCCATGAGCAAGATGTCGCCGTCAGCGAGTTTGAGGGTGTTACCCAGATACTCGCGCTCACCTTTCTTGAAATTATAGGTGGGCATGGCGACTTCTTTACCTGCCAGCAGGTCGGTCACGTCCTTGTTGAACTGCTCCAGATCCAGGGCGTAAAGCGACTCGTAGTCATAGTCGCCGCTCTCGTCCCGTGGCGTGCGGTCGCGGTTCACAAAGTAGTTGTCCAGTTCGATGACCTTGGGCACGATGCAGTTGGTAATGAGCTGGATAGCCAGACGCTTAGACGATGTTGTCTTGCCGCTTGACGATGGTCCCGCGATGAGCACGACACGTGCGCCGCCCTCGTGGTACCGCCGGGTAATCTCGTCAGCAATCTGGATGAAGTGCTTGTTATGCAGTGCCTCGACGACGTTGATCAGCAGCGGGGCATAACCGCCCTGAATGGCACGGTTAAGTTCGCCCACGTCGCCCAGGTGGATGATCTTGTTGAAGTTGATGTAGTCGGTAAAAGCGCGGAAGAGCTTGGGTTGTGGCTCCCATTTCACTACCTGGTCAAGCTGGTTGCGGTCGGGCCCGAGCAGGAGCATCCCATTCTCATAGGGGATGAGGTCAAAGACCTTGAGCATGCCTGTTGAGGGAACCAGCGGGCCGAAGAAGCTGTCGATGATGTCGTCAAGCTTGTAATAGACAGTATATAGCTGATTGATGCCCTCGAGCAGACGCACCTTGTCATTAAGTCCCTGTTTGCGGAACATCTCGATGACGTCGGTCGTGAGCCGCTCGCGGCGTTTAAAGGGAAGGTCGGCATCGATGATTTCGGTCATGCGCTGCTTGAGCTGTGAAATGACCTCGGGGGTGAGAAATTCCTCCTCGTGCTTGATTTGGCAATAATGTCCGTTGCTGATGCTGTGCTGGATGCACAATCGCTTGCCGGGGAAGAGGTCGTTCACGGCCTTGTAGAGCACCATGCACAGCGATCGTGTCATGACGCGGTAACCAGCGTTGCTGGTAATGTCGATAAACTCAACGTGTTTTGGAGAAAAGACGGGATAGTGCAGGTCCTCGACCTTATTGTTCACTAGTACGCACACAGCGTCCCCCTTGAGACCCACCCTGGATTTGATGGTGTCATATACATCGATGAGCGCCTCGCCACCGTCGATGTTTATGTACTCGTTGGTATTCTTGCAGAACACCTTGAGTTCATCGTACTTTTTCATAAAAGTTGAGTTTTAGAAGTTGCAAAATTACTAAAAAATCCCGACATGCTACTGAAATCATGAGGAAAATTGCATGAAATCGTGAAAAAGATGTACCTTTAGCGTCGAAAAAACGAATAACTAACGAAAAAGATGAGAGAAAAACTATTTGTTATGGCAATGATGATTGTTAGCGCGATGTGCGGCTGCACGGCGCAGGAAAGTGAACCATGTGACGTGTTCAAGACGCCAGCAGGCACAGTAGTGAAGATGTATTGCATCAAGCACGGTAGCGTCAGGATGCAGGTGGGTGACAAGTGGATCTATGTGGACCCGGTGACGACCGCCGTGAAGCCTGAGACCGACTACTCTACCCTACCCCAAGCCGATTACATCCTGGTGACCCATGAGCACTTTGACCACTTGGATTCGGTGGCCATCAACCAGTTGAGCAAGCCGGGCACAGTGCTCATCACCAATGCCCGCTGCCATGAAATATTGGGCGGCAAGGGCGATGTGATGGCCAACGGCGACAACCGCACCCTAGCCGAGGGATGGACGGTGGAGGCCGTGCCTGCCTACAACAACTCACCCGAGAAACTGCAGTTCCACCCCAAGGGACGCGACAACGGCTTTGTGCTGACCATCGAGGGGATGCGCATCTACATCGCCGGCGACACCGAGGACATTCCTGAGATGGCTGACCTCAAGGACATTGACGTGGCCTTCCTGCCCTGCAACCTGCCCTACACGATGACGCCCGAGCAGTGTGCCCATGCCGCCCAGATGTTCAAACCCGCTGTATTGTTCCCCTACCACTACGGCCAGACCGACATCCAGCAAGTGGTGAAACTGCTGGAGGGCAGCGGTATCGACGTGAGGATCCGCGACTACCAGTAAGCGCGTTTCTCAGTGCGTACTAACATATATGGAGCACAAAATAGTTCGGAAAAGTGTATTCAAATAACATTTTTCCGAACTATTTTGTGCAAAATTAGGTATTTTTTTGTGTTTGTGCAAACATAATCTGATATTATTCACTAGCAATGAGCCCACATGGGGTTAGGTAAAGATGATGAAAGAAACTGCCGCCGTGCCTGTTGAAGGGCGCAGCGGCAGCCGTTTTGTTGCGGTTATCTTGAGCTAGATAGCTACAGTCTTTAGACTTTAACCTCTAACCTCTAAACTTCAATGGCATCAAGCATGACGCCTGATGCCATTGAATAAAACTTACCAACCAGGGTTCTGCTTGGTGCCACCCTTGCTCAGCGTGATCTGGTTGCTGGGGATGGGGCACAGGTAGAACTTCTTGTCAAAGACACGCTGTTTGCTAACGGGGATAACATATCCGTTAGCATCCAGGCTGAAGGTCTCGTCAAGGTCGTTCACGCCAGCCAAGTAGGCGCCGCGGTTGATGTTGGGATGGGCCTGGGTGTCGAGCAGCTCAAGCTGGTGCCAACGGATGAGGTCCCAATAGCGGAACCAGTTGTCGGCCATGAGCTCGCAACGACGTGCACGGCGGATTTCCCACAACAGGTTGCTCACGCCCATATTGTTAGCGGGGTCGGCCTCGGGTGCGGTGGTCATGTTGGGCAGTCCAGCACGAGCCTGCAGCAGGTTGATGCTGATGTCCAGGTCAGTCTGGTTGATGTTACCCAACTCAGCCTTTGCCTCGGCATAGTTCAGATAGATGACAGCGAGCCAGTAGATGGGCGCGTCGGTGTAGTTCTTACCGGTGTTGATGCGGTAGTCAACCTCCATCTGGACGTTGTCATACTTGGCAATATTGTAGCCAGTGGATGACGTCATGAGCATCGAGTTAGAACGAACCCAACCATGTCCCTTGAAGCACAGATAGGGATCGAGGAGCACGCTCAGTCGCTTGTCACGGTTGGCGAGCATGTGGGCAATGCTGTAAGCATTGTTTGAGGGGTCGAGCACGGGATGATCATCGGTGTTGCGTGAGGTGGTAGCCAGGGGCTTACCATCGAGGAACAGGAATGCATCGACAGCGTCCTTGCTGATACCGCGCTGCTGTGAAGACGAGGCGGTATAGTCGGCCGTGGAGTGCATGAGCTGGTCCTTCACGTAGTTGCGGAAGAAGATAACCTCGCTACTCTTGCTCAGGTCGAGCGAGTTGTAAACCTCGCCATAGTTGGCTGCGAGGCTGTACTTGCCCGAGTTCATAATCTGCTGGGAAGCGTCAACACACTCGCTGAGGTACTTCTGGGCGCGGGTGGGATCGGCGGCCTTGCCGTTCTCCTCGGCCGTGCGGTACTTGCAATAGGTGCCCTCAAACAGGCAGATGTCGCTCTTCATGGCCAGTGCCATGTCCTTGCTCCAGGAGTTCTTGCCTCCGTTGCCCAGGTGCTGAATAGCAAAGTTGAGGTCGTTGAGCACGAAGTCCATGACCTGATCACGATCGGTTTGAGGTCCATAGACGAGGTCGCTCTGAGCCTCGGGGTCGAGGATGACCTCGTCGAGCATGTTCACATCGCCATACATGCGCACGAGCTGGTAGTATTGCCAAGCGCGGTTCAGTCGTCCGACGGCGATATAGTAGTTCTTGTCGCTCTCGATGAGTGTCGAGTTCTGCAAGCCGGTCAACATGTAGTTGCAGCGGCGAATCTCGGTATAGGGGGTGCTCCAATAAGAGGAGGTGCCGGGAACGGTGGTGAACATCCAGTCATCAAAGCTGGGGTTCACCTGGTCGTCGCTGAGGCTCTTGAAATAGAACCAACCTGAGCCACCACCCTGGCCATAGCCGACATAATTCTCGTAGAGGACGTTGCTGTAGCTTGCCACCTGGTTGGTGTTGCTCCAGAACTCTGGTCCAAGCTCAAACTTGGTGCGCTCGCTCTTGGTGAGCATATCGTCACATGATGAGAGCGATAAAATGGCGGCACCCAGTCCACACAGTATAATTGATTTGAAAAGTTTCATATATTTTTCTAGTTTTTAGTTTTTAGTCCTTAGTTTTTAGTTTTTAGCGACTTAAGTCACATTAAACTCTAAACCCTAAACTCTAAACTTGATTTATACTTACTTCACGATGATCTCGCAGATAGAAACACGGTTCCAGCTCAGTTCATCAAACATGTTGCTGATGCCCTGACCCTGAGCGTTGATGCGCTTGGCGTCGATGCCATACTTCTTGACGAGCATATCCTTCACGCTGGCGGCACGGCCGTTGGCGAGAGTGATGTTGCGGTCCATGGGACCATCCTTGGAGGCATAACCGTTGATGGTGCAGGTAGCCTCGGGGTGGCTCTTGAGGTAGGAAGCGATGCGCTCCACGTTGGGCTGCTGATCGACATAGACAGCCATCGAGTTGATGGGGAAGTGAACCAGGATGGTCATGTATTGCAGGGCCTTGTCAATCATGCCGCTCTTGCTCTTCTGGCAATCGTTCAGGTCCTTCTGGAGCTGATTGTTGCGGTTGTTGGCGGCATTGAGTTGGTTCTGCAGGTCGGCGATGCGAGCGTTAGCAGCGTTCTGGGCATCGGCGAGCTGGGCGCGCAGGTCGTTGATCTGGCTGTTGAGGGCACCGTTGTCGCCAGGAGCGGCAGCAACAGCAGCGCTGCGCTTGGTGCCGAAGGTAACCTGCAGACCCACCGACCAGGTGCGGTTGATGGGATAGGTGCGGCCCCAAGTACCGTAACCCAGAGAGCCTTGACCGGCGTTCATCTCGGGATCGATGGGGAGGTCACCGCTGCCCTTGTGGAGCAGACACAGGTTGTTGACACTACCGTAAACACGCAGTTTCTCGATAAAGGCCTTGCGGGTCAAGTTCTCGGGCAGGGTGTAACCCAGCGTGATGTTCTTGAGGCGCAGGTAGCTCATGTCAACGAGGTACTTGGTCTGGGGATAGTAGTTGTGGCAACCACCCTCACCCGAGAGACCTACCACGTTACCGGCGAACTCGTTGCCAGGGAAGAGGCAGGGGAAGTCGTTGTTCTCGCTGATGTTCACAACGCCATTTTCGGGATCATAGATATTGTACTTGGTCTGGTTAGCAAAGATTGCCAGGTCGGCCGAACGCATCATCGGGAAGACGAATGCCGACTGGGTCCACATCTCGCGCTTGCCCACGCCCTGGAAGAAGACGTCGAGGTCGAAGCCCTTGAAGAAACCGCCCACGTGGAAGCTGTACTCATAGCGGGGCATCATGTTACCGATGACCTTGAGGTCGCCATGGTTCTCCTGGGTGCCGTTGCCACCATCAATCTTACCGTTGTTGTCCAGGTCCTTGTACTTGATGTCACCAGGGCCAAAGACGAAGGTCTGGGTCTGGATGCCGGTCTGGTCGGCTACGCCGGGAGCATAGATCCAGGAACCATCTTCGTTCTTGCCAGTGAAGTCACGCTCGGTGAAGTAGCGGTCGGTCTCAAAGCCCCAAATGTCACCCCAGGTCATGCCCTCGTAGGCGTAAGCGCTGTTGCAGGGGTAGCCAATGAGGTGAGAGTCGTTGTTCCACTTGGTCACCTTGGTCTTAGCGTCACCGACGCTTGCGCTGAAGTAAGCGCTAAAGTCCTTGTTGAACTGCTTGCGCAGGTCGAGGGTAGCCTCCCAACCACGGGTGCGAAGCTTACCGTTGTTGGTTACAGGAGCTGCAGCACCAACCGAGGGGGGCAGTGCGGTGCCAGGACCCAGCATGTCGCTGGTGGTGCGCTGGTACCAGTCAAAGCCGAGGGTGAGGATGTCACCAAACAGGCCCAGGTCGATACCGGCATCCATGGTGGTGATGCGTTCCCAAGTCAGCGAGGAGTTCACCCAGCTGGGCAGACCGAGCTCGGTAACCTTGGCACCGCTCTCGTTGAGCCAGTAGATGTTGCTCTGGCTGATGGGGCTGATGAGCGACTGGAACTGGTTCTCGCCCACGGCCTCGTTACCGATGGTACCATAGGAGAAGCGCAGCTTACCGTTATCCACAATGTGGCGCAGGCGGTCCCAATATTTCTCCTGGGTGAAGCGGTAACCTACCGATCCCGAGGGGAAGAATGCCCAGTGGTCATTCACGGGGAAGCTCGACGAGCCGTCGTAGCGTCCGTTCAACTCGAGCAGGTAGATGCCCTTGTAGTCATAGTTGATGCGGCCAAAGTAACCGGCGGTAGCCTTGTCGCGGGTCCAGCTGGTAATGTTCCACTTGGTCTGGTCGCCATAGGTCAAAGCCAGCTCGGGATAGGCTTCGCTATAGAGCTGGGGCCTGTAAGCATAGAAGTAGTCGCTGGAGTAGTTGTCACCGTTGACACCGACCATGATGTTGAAGTTGTGAGCATCGTTGAAGCTCTTGTTCCAGTTCAAGGTGGCGTTAGCGGCCCACTTGTCGCTCTTGCTGTTGTCACGCCAAGCGTTGGTGTTACCGTCGTTCACGATCCACTGGGGGGTGACGCCGCTCCAGTTGTAGCCATAGACGGTGTGGTCGCTTGAACCGCTGTTCATGTTGCCGATCTCATAGGTGAAGTCGGCGTTCAAGGTCAGGTCCTTGGTGATGTGCATGGTGGTGAAGGCGGTCATGCTCAGGCGATCCATGGTGACGTTCTTGCGTGCAGCCTGCTTTTGCATGGCGATCACGCGGAAGTCTAGCTGCTCGCCCGTGTTGGGATCGGCAATCGTGCCACTGGGGATGAAGAAGGAGCCCCAGCGCCAGATGTACTGGTACATGTTGTTCCATGTATCGGCACGCGAGAAGTGGCGGCGCGAGAAGTTGATGCGTGCACCAACGGTCAACCAGTCGGTCAAGTCGGTCGAGATGTTGGCAGCGGCATTGTAGCGCTTGCGCATGGCGGGATTCCACTTCATGTTATCCTCCTTGTAGTTGTAGCCAAATGACAGGTAGTAGGTGGTGCGGTTGCTTGCACCGCGCACCGACACGTTGTGGCCCTGTGAGGGAGCGGCGTGGTTGTACCAGATGTTCTGGATGTCATAGTCGGCATAGTACATGGGCTGGCTGCCGATGAAGCGGTAATCACCCACGTCACCGTCGCTCACCCAGGGGCGCATCACGCCATAACCGATCTTCTTGCCGCCGTTCTGCTGCTTCCATGCCTCGGCATAGGGCAGCAGCTGGTCGAAGTACATACCGAAGAGCTCGACAGCGTCAGAGCCCTCGCGCTTCTTGGCCATGATGGCCGACTTGAGCTGTGTGGGCACATCGGGGAAGTCGGGCAGGAAGGTGGGATCGTCCCAACCGAAGTTGTTGGAGTAGCTGACGGTGGCGCGCTCACCCTTTTGACCAGCCTTGGTGGTAATCAAGATGACGCCAAAGGCGGCACGGGTACCGTAGATCGATGACGAAGCAGCGTCCTTGAGTACCGAGACGGTGGCGATGTCGTTGCCGTTGAGCAGCTGCAGTCCATCCATGTCGCTCACCACACCGTCGATGACGATCATGGGCGAGCTGTCCTGGCCGTTGCTCAGGGTACCGACGCCACGAATGCGCATCGTGGGATTGCCGTCGATGTCACCGCTGGCGTTGATGATGCTCAGTCCGGGCACTGCGCCTTGCAATGCGCGTGACACGTCCTGCTCGGGACGTGAGTTGAAGGTCTTGTCGATGTCGACAGTGGAAACGGCACCGGTGAGGTTCACCTTCTTCTGTGTACCGTAGCCCACGACAACGAGTTCATCGAGCAGGGCCTTATCCTCGGCCATGACGATGTTCATGCCCGTAGTGGCACGGGCGGTCACCGTCTTGTAGCCGATGAACGAAATCTGCAGCTTGGCATTGGTGCCAGCTCTCAACGAGAAGTTACCGTCCACATCGGTCGATGTGCCACGGGTCGTTCCAACCTCGACAATGCTGGCGCCGATGATGGGTTCTCCCTTCTCATCGACGACGCGGCCTGTCACAATGGTGGTAGCAGAATTGGCCACCACTTGGGGCGCTGGTGCAGCTTGGGCCTGGTTGTAGTAACCAGTGCCGCATAGCATCAGCACTGCGCCCAAAAGAGCTAAATGTCTTTTCATAAGCACGTTTTAGTTAGTTAATATTTAGTTAGTTAATCTAGAAGATTCTGTAACGACTCTTGCCAAGGGTATAAAGCCTCAGTTTGCATTTGCTTTTTTTAACAAGATGCAAAATTCTATATTTTTTTTGAAATATCCAAAAAATCGAAGAGTTTTTGTAAAACCGAATGTTAAAAACCATAAAAAAATGTACATAACAAGTAAAATTTTGACTAAAAATGACCATATTTGGTGGGCCAAAACCATTTTTTTTGCCATTTTTTTGGCCACATGAATTTTTGTTTGCAAATTTGCCTTTCAAATCGCAAAAAATTAGAAAGATAATAATATTTAATATCTATTAATTTAAAGTAAGTGCGTATGAAAAAACAATTAGCACTGTTGGCCGCGCTGGCAATCGCCTGCGGAGCACCAGCTGGGATGACATCGCTTCCCAGCATGGGTTTCACAGCCGAGGCCCAGGCCAACAAAGTCTCTGGCGTCATACGTGACGCCCAAGGTGAGCCTCTCATCGGCGCGACCGTTAAGGTCAAGGGTACCAACCGCGGTACCGCCACCGATGTGGATGGCAAGTATTCAATCGTCGCCAACCGTGGTGACGTGCTCGTTGTGTCTTACATCGGCAGCAAGCCCATGGAGGTTACCGTGGGCAGCGGCTCGATGGACATCAACATGCAGGCCGGTGACCAGGTCCTTGACGAGGTGGTTGTGACCGCGCTCGGTATCCGCAAGGACAAGAAGTCGCTGGGTTATGCCGTTGACGACCTGAAGGCTGATGAGCTGATGCGCAACAAGAGCGCTAACGCCATCAACTCCCTGTCAGGTAAGATTGCTGGTGTGAACATCACCCAGTCGTCGGGTGCCGCAGGTTCGGGTGCCCAGATCATCCTGCGTGGTGGTACGTCGGGTGCTGAGTCCCGCGATAACCAGCCGATATTTGTTGTCGATGGAGTGATCTATGACAACTCGTCGGCTGTTGTCGGCAACTCTGCCTTTGACGGTATCATGAACAGTGCAACCACAACCTCTAACCGTGTGATGGATATCAACCCCGAGGATATTGACAACATCAGTGTCCTGAAGGGTCCGGCCGCATCGGCACTCTATGGTAGCCGTGCTGCCAACGGTGTTGTGCTCATCACCACCAAGAAAGGTAAAGAAGGCCGCATTGAGGTTAACTTGAGCGCCAAGTACATCCTTTCCCAGGTGAGCCACCTGCCCAAGGTGCAGAAGCAGTTTGGTCGTGGTTATCTCCAGGATTACTACGACGCTGATGGCAACTATCAGGGCGCTCAATATGGCGATACCCACAGCTATTCAAGCTGGGGTGCCCCCTATAGCCAGTCGGGCTTGAAGTGGTATGACAACATCGGTGAGTTCTTCCAGGATGGTGGCATTTGGGACACCAACCTGAGCGTGAGCGGTGGTAACAAGAACGGTAACTTCTACTTGAGTGGTTCGTTCTATGACCAGACGGGTATCGTCCCCGAGACCGGTTACAAGAAAACGACCTTCCGCTTCAACGGCGAGCAGCGCTGGGGCATCTTCACCTTTGGCGCTAACGCAGCCTACAGTGATGCCCGCACTGCCAAGACTCTGACTGGTGCTGCCCTGTATGGTTCTAGCGGTACCGGTGCGCTGTATGCAGTGTACAACTGGCCCACCAGCGAGAACATGAAGCATTATATGAACGACGATGGAACCCGCTATCGCATGTTCGGTGACGAGGTTGTGCCCTGGAGTGAGATGGATAACCCCTACTGGATTATCAACAAGAACCCCATGAAGGACAACACCGAGCGCTTCACCGGCAACTTCCACGTGAAGGCCGACATCACCGACTGGTGGTCGATCTCCTACCGCATGGGCGTGGACAGCTACACGACCGACAACTCGATGCGCATCGCTCGTGGCGGTGTCTTCAAGAACGAGTGGCTCAACGGATTCATGAGCGATAACACGCTGCGTTTCCGCTACCTGAGCAACAACTTGATGACCAACTTCAACAAGCAGTTTGGCGACTTCAACTTCAACCTGATGCTGGGTGGTTCTACCGACTATACCAAGACCCGCCGCGACTATCAGAAGGGTTGGGACTTCCAGATTGCTGATTTCTATAGCTACAATAACGTTCCCGAGTCCAACAAGAAGTTCTCGCACTCCAGCTCGCGCAAGCGCATGGTGTCGGCCTTCGGTGAGTTCCGCATGGACTGGCGCAACGCCATCTTCCTGACCGTTACCGGCCGTAACGACTGGACTTCTACCCTGCCCATCGAGAACCGCAGCTACTTCTATCCCAGTGTGAGTGGCGCTATCGCCTTCACCGAGCTCTTCCGTGAGAGCCTGCCCGATTGGTTCAGCTTTGGTAAGATTCGTGGTTCGTGGGCCAAGGTCGGTAAGGATACCAACCCCTACGAGACCGCCACGACGCTGTGGCCCGTGGGTGAATACCTGAACGGCGCTATCGGTCTGGGTAACAGCTGGGAGCGTGGTAACCCCTACATCAAGCCCGAGATGGGTAACGCCCTCGAGTTTGGTATCGAACTGCGCTTTATCCAGAACCGCTTGAAATTTGACGCTACCTGGTACAAGAACAAATCGGTCAACCAGATTCTGTCGCCGCGTGGCCCTCAGTCCACTGCCTACATCTTCTGCTCGATCAACGCCGGTACCGTTTATAACAAGGGTATTGAGCTCAGCTTGAGCGGCACTCCCATCCAGACCCGTGACTTCACTTGGGAGACCGGTATCAATGCTGCCGGTAACCGTGGCACCATGGATGGCCTGCCCACCGGTATGGACATCATGTACCTGACTGATGTACAGTATGGCAGCGCCAAGGCTGCAACCTTCTCGGGTGGTGACTTCATGGCTATCGCCGGTACCAAGTGGTCGCGCGTGGCTGATACCGAGGAGAACCGCAAGTACAATCCCGACATGATCGGTAAGCTGATTCTTGACAAGAACGGCATGCCTCAGCAGGCCGAGTCTGGCAAGATCTATGAGGTGGGTAACCGTGAGCCCAAGTTCACTGGCGGTTGGAACAACACCTTCACTTGGAAGAATGTTTCGTTTAACATGTTGTGGGAATTCCGCGTTGGTGGCGATGTTTTTAACGGCACCAAGTATGCCATGTCGATGAGCGGCGTGAGCGAGCTCAGCGGTGACTGGCGCAACAATCCCCTGACCATCAGTGGTGTTAACGGTCATGACGAGGTCGTTGACCATGACGCTAACGGCAACGACATCATTGCTACTATCTATGAAGACGTGTCCAACACGTGGAAACCTGGTGAGACCTGCACCTATAACGGCAAGCAGATGAGCTCGACCAACGTGATCACCAATTACTACACTGGTGCCTATGGCTACGAGACCGCTAACTGGATCACCAAGGTGAACAGCCTGCGTCTGCGCACCATCTCGCTGAGCTACAGCCTGCCTAGGGTCTTGCTCGCTAAGACCAAGGTCCTCGACCGCGCCATCATCACCGCAAGCGCCACCAACCTGTTGTTGTTCACCAACTATGACGGTGATCCCGAGGTTGCAGCCGCTGGTGCTGGCCGTGGTGGTTCATCATCGGTAGGTTTTGACTACTGTGGTGTTCCCTCAACCCGTCAGTATGCACTCGGTGTTAACCTGACCTTCGGTGGCGACTATGCCGCTCCTGCCCGCGTGAACAACGTTGAGCTCGAGAACCTGAACGGCCAGATTAATGACCTGCGCAGCCAGCTGGCTAACGCCCAGAACGCCAGCAACGCACGCATCGCTCAGCTCGAGAACGATCTCGCTGCCGCCAACAAGGCGCTGGCTAACTGCCGCAACGACCTGAACGCTGCCAAAAACAAGCCCGCAGCCGTTGTTGACAACAGCAAGCAGTACATGAACGTGCTGGTTCACTTCCCCGTGAACAAGACCGCCGTTAGCACCGACCAGCG
>Ga0310697_10002975_pt1 | contig 17435 bp, 16 predicted proteins | sample 172DNAGHGlowgp2_FD_203883 | JGI IMG/M metagenome (GOLD analysis project Ga0310697, IMG submission 203883) | Sheep rumen microbial communities from Palmerston North, Manawatu-Wanganui, New Zealand - 1728 DNA GHGlow gp2 (v2) (version 2) | ecosystem: Host-associated > Mammals > Digestive system >... | reverse complement strand
GGTATGCGATCAGGGGATTTGTCTCCTCCGGCCGGCTGTAAAAGGCCAGGTCTGCCCGCCCGTCGAGCAGCCGCCTGTCGTTCTCGTCGGAGCTTCCCTCCAGCAGAATCACCTTCACGTTTGGGTGCAGCGCCTCAAACGCGGGCAGCACGCGCGGCAGCAGGTAGGAGCCGCGCATCGGCGGGAAGGCAACACGCAGCACGCCCACATCCCGCTTGAGGATATCTGCCATCTCCGCGTCCAGATCCTCCTTTATGCGCAGGATCTGCCCGGCGCGCTCCACATAGCGCTCCCCGGCATAAGTCAGCACATAGCGGTGCCCCAGACGGCGGAAGAGCTTGAGCCCCAGCTCGTTTTCCAGCGCCGTCATGAACTTGCTGAGCGTCGGCTGCCCCACATACAGGGCTTCCGCCGCCTTGGTCATGTTCTGATATTCCGCAATGGCAAGCACATAGCGCAGCGTCCGAAAATCCATAAGCGTGTCCTCCCGGTGTATTGGTTCGTTACTATTCTATCAGAGAATACTAAATATGAATAGTATGAATTTTAAATATGCCATGCTTTCTGTTAGAATATTATCAATCCGGCGGTTTCAACGCCGGTTTTCTATGGCAACACCGCACAATTCGCCTTCGGCGCCTCCCGGAAAAATTGAGCTCTGATTTTGTCACTTTTTCTTGAAATACACAAAGTATTCCTGCGAAAAACTGCCTTCATCAGAACTCAATTTTTCTCGGGATTCGCTCTCGCCAAATTATGCGGTATTGCCTTATCCGTATCAAAAACATTACAGGAGGAACAACATGAAAAAGGTTCTCGCACTCGCGCTTGTCCTTTCGCTGATCCTCGCGGTGGGCAGTTTCGCCGCCATGGCGGACGGTACCATCACCGAGACCGGCGTCGGCCAGGGCATTGACGGCGACGTGGTCGTCCAGGTCACGGCAGACGCAGAAAAGATCTATTCCATCGAAATCCTTCAGCAGAACGAGACTCCGGGTATCGGCTCCGTCGCGGCTGAGAAGCTGCCCGGCGCGATCGTCGACGCCAACAGCCTGCTGGTTGACGGCATCTCCGGCGCCACTGTCACCAGCACCGCCATCAAGACCGCCGTGCGCGAAGCGCTCACCAAGGGCGGCCTTGACCCCGCAGCCTTCGAGACCGAGCAGAAGGCAGCAACACCCGTGGAGAAGACCCCTGTCACCCTCGACTGTGACGTGGTCATCGTCGGCGCGGGCGGCGCGGGCCTGACCGCCGCTGTGCGTGCCGCACAGCAGGGCGCAAAGGTCCTCGTGCTTGAGAAAATGCCCATGGTCGGCGGCAACAGCCTCAAGGCCTCCGGCGGTATGAACTGCGCGGACACCAAGTTCCAGGCTGCCCAGGGCATCACCGACAGCGGTGTGCAGGAATTCATTGAGGACACCATGAACGGCGGACATCAGCTCAATGATCGTGCCCTCGTCACCACCCTGGCTGAGAACAGCGCGGAAGCCGTGGAATGGCTGGAGTCCATCGGCGCGCCCCTGCCCAAGGTCGCCGCGACCGGCGGCACCACCCACAAGTACCTCCACTCTCCCGAGGACGGCAGCCCTGTCGGCAGCTACCTCGTCGCAAAGCTCAGCGAAGTCGTGGAAGCCAACGGCATTGACGTGATGCTCAACACCAAGGCCACCGAGATCCTGATGGATAACGGTGCCGCCGTCGGTGTCAAGGCCGAGGATGCCGAGCATGACTACACCGTGAACGCCAAGGCTGTCATCATCGCGGCCGGCGGCTTCGGCTCCAACTTCGATCTCATGTGCTCCTTCAATCCCAGCCTTGCCAACGCCGTCACCACCAACCATCCCGGCGCCACCGGCGACGGTATCCTGATGGCGGAGGCTGTCGGCGCTGCCACCGTCGATATGGAGCAGATCCAGCTCCACCCCACGGTCTACCAGGCCACCAGCATGCTCGTCTCCGAGAAGATGCGCTCTCTCGGCGCGATCCTGGTCAACCAGGAGGGCAAGCGCTTCTGCAACGACCTGTCCACCCGTGACGCGGTCTCCGCGGCAGAGCTGGAGCAGACCGGCGGCTACGCCTACATTATCTTCGACCAGAACCTGGTCGACCACAACAAGTCCGCCCAGGAGTACATCAACAAGGGCATGGCCGCGACCGGCGCAACCTATGAAGAGCTGGCCAAGAACATGGGGCTTGAGGGCGATGCTGTCCAGGCCTTCGTCCAGACCATGGACACCTGGAACAAGGCCGTCGCCAACGGCACGGACGAAGAGTTCGGCCGCAACAACGGCATGGACGACGATCTGAGCACCGCGCCCTTCTACGCGATTCAGATTGCCCCCGGCATCCACCACACCATGGGCGGTATCAAGATCAATCCCGAAGCCCAGGTCATCAGCACCGACGGTAATGTGATCCCCGGCCTTTACGCAGCCGGTGAGACCACCGGCGGTGTGCACGGCGGCAACCGCATCGGTGGCAACGCTGTCTGCGACTTCGTTGTCTTCGGCCGTATCGCCGGCCTGAACGCGGCGGAATACGCAGCCGGTGTCGACACGGCAGCGGCAGCATAAACCGATATAAAAGCAAAAAGCAGCATGGTTTTTCGCCATGCTGCTTTTTGTATATAAAAACCCCGCACCAGGCGCGGGCGGTCTTGACTCCGAACGGATTATACGGTCGCGTAGCCCATGGGATTCTTGGACTGCCAGGCCCAGGTGTCGCGGCACATGTCTTCCAGGTTGTACTCTGCCTTCCAGCCGAGAAGCTGCGCGCTCTTGTCGGGGCTGGAGTACACCGTGGCGAGGTCGCCGGGGCGGCGGTCCACGATCTCATAGGGGATCTTCACGCCGGTGACGCGCTCAAAGGCGTGCACCATGTCCAGCACGCTGTAACCGGTGCCGGTGCCGAGGTTAAAGACGTTCTCGCCGCGGTGCTTCATCATGTACTCGATGGCGCAGACATGGCCGCGGGCGAGGTCGACGACGTGGATGTAGTCGCGCACGCCGGTGCCGTCGGGGGTGTCGTAGTCGTTGCCGAAGACGCTCAGGTGATCGCGGCGCCCAACGGCGACCTGGGCGATGAAGGGCATGAGGTTATTGGGAATGCCGCGCGGGTCCTCGCCGATGAGGCCGCTGGAGTGCGCACCAATGGGGTTGAAGTAGCGCAGCAGGGACACGGTGAAATCGTCCACCGCCTTGGCCGTGTCGCGCAGGATCTGCTCGGACATGTACTTGGTCCAGCCGTAGGGGTTGGTGCAGTTGCCGGTCTTGCTGGTCTCCTTCAGGGGCACCTCGTTGTCGCCGGAGTATACTGTGGCGGAGGAGGAGAAGACGATGTTCTTCACGCCATGGTCACGCATGGCCTCGCACAGGCGCACGGTGGAGAAAAGATTATTGTCATAGTATTCCAGCGGCATTGCCACGGATTCGCCCACAGCCTTGAGCCCCGCGAAGTGGATGGCGCAGCTGATGTCGTGCTTTTCAAAGATGCGGTCGAGCGCCGCTCTGTCGCGCACGTCGTTTTCGTAGAAGGCCACCTTCTTGCCGGTGATCTGCTCTACGCGCTCGATGGCCTTGGGGCTGGAGTTGACCAGGTTGTCGATGACGACCACGCCGTAGCCGCGGTTGAGAAGCTCAACGCAGGTGTGGCTGCCGATATATCCGGCGCCGCCGGTGACAAGGACATTCATGATAGTGTTTCTCCTCTCAAATATTTATGTATTCGCAGGGGCTGATGCCTTCATCAGCCCAAAGGTTCACGCTGTGAAAAAACCGGGGCAGGGTCGATCAGGGGAACGACCCCTACGGCGCGGGAGACATTCTCAGTCCAGAAGCTTCTCGGGATAAACGCCCTGATCGCGCATGCGTCTGAGCGCTTCGCTCACGCTCTGCATGTCCTCCTTGTAGGTCATGCCGTACCACTGCTCATGGCAGGGGAGCACCTTCACCACGGCGCTGCCGTCCTGAATGCAGGCGTTGGCCACAAAGGGCAGGAAGTATTCGGCCTTCAGGGGATTGACCGGAAGATTTTCGTCCAGCCATTTCGGGAAGCGCGCATACAGCTCGTCGAGCATGGCAGGCCCGAAGGCCCAGCAGTTCATGGACACGGGCACATCGCCGGACAGCACCGTCCAGTGCTCGCCGTCCTCGGTGAAGACCGCGTCCGCGCCGCGCTTTTCAATGTGCACACGCTCCACCACGTCGGTGAGGCAGCCGTCCTCCACCTGGCAGATACCGCGTGAGACATAGCCGTTTTCGGTCACGGTGTTTCGCAGCAGGTAGGCGACCATGGCGTGCTCGTTATCCGGGCGGTCAGCGGCAAGAAAGTCGTACAGCGCCTGATAGGCGGCGGGGCCGTAAAAATCGTCGGCATTGATGACGGCGAAGGGGCCATCCACAATGCCGCGGCAGCACAGTACCGCGTGCCCTGTGCCCCAGGGCTTGACACGCCCCTCGGGAAGGGAATAGCCCGCGGGCAGCTTGTCCGTGCTCTGGAAGACGTATTTCACGTCGAAGTATTTCTCCGCGCGATGGCCGACGGCGGCCTTGAAATCCGCCTCAATCTCTTTTTTGATAATAAAGGCGACACGCCGGAAGCCTGCACGGTAAGCATCAAAGAGAGAGAAGTCAATGATGGCATGTCCGAAATCGTCAACGGCCATGATCTGCTTGAGACCGCCGAAGCGGCTGCCCATTCCGGCAGCAAGAATGACAAGAGTGGGTTGGCGCATAGATACACCTCACAATAATGATTTCATCCGTACAATTATACCAGCATCTTTCCCGTTTGTATAGGGGAAGCACGCCTTTTTTCACAGTAAAATTGACGCACTGCAGAAAGTGTCAGCGTATCTACAGTTTATCACCGCTTGTTCAAATCGTCAGAAAAGGGATTGACTCTGCCGGGGAAAATCAGTATAATATTCACAGCGGAAAATGGCAAATTCCATCAAATTTCAATAGCAGGAGGAATCATTTCTATGTGCAAATTATTCAGGGGCCTGAAGAAGCTCGTGGTCGGCGCGATCCTGTGCGTGCTGGGCTACGGCGTGTACAAGGCCATCAACACCGCCAAGGCGCAGGAGAAGCTCTTCGGCCTGCTCGGTGAGGACAACTATCTGGGCATTCTGGACAAGCTTCGTCTGGCCGGCGATCTGCTCCAGTGGCCGATCGAATTCGTCAAGGCACTGCTTCCGTAATCCCGAAACGGACATTAATTTGTAAAGGAGTACGTCAATGAATCCGAAATATGAACCTCTATTTACGCCCTTCAAAATCGGCGAGGTAGAGATCCCGAACCGCATTGTGCAGTGTTCCATGGGCGGCACCACCCTGTTCGGCTGGCTGGAGCCGTCTCACTTCGACCTTGAGGCCGCCGATTTCCTGCTCCAGAGAGCGAAGGACGGCGTCGGCCTCGTTCTCCCCGGCATGCAGGTCATCCGCGACACCATGGGCAGAAAGTGGCTGGACTCCAACCGCCAGATGTACCGCGTGCTCAAGCCCTACATGGACGAGTACCATAAGACAGGCGGCAAGCTCTTCATCCAGCTGGCCGGCGGCTTCGGCCGCTCCATGGCGGTCACGCCCTGGATGGCTGCCCTCGCCAGAAACGATCTGCTGAACAAGCTGGCGAGCCCCATTGTGGACGTGCAGTATGCCTGCGCCTCCGCCTCCGCCACCCCCAACCGCTGGGCCGATAACCTCAGCTCCCGCCCCTTCACCATCGAAGAGATCCAGGAGATGGTGTGGCACTTCGGCGCAACTGCTAAGAAGCTGCGCGAGGCCGGTGTTGACGGCGTTGAGATCCACGCCGTGCATGAGGGCTACAACCTTGACCAGTTCGCCATCGCCAACATGAACTTCCGTACCGACCAGTACGGCGGCAGTCTTGAGAACCGCCTGCGCTTTGCCACTGAGATCGTGCAGGAGATCCACCGTCAGGCCGGTGACGACTTCCCCGTCTCCCTGCGTTACTCCGTCCGCTCCTGCACCAAGGGCTGGCGCAAGGGCGCCATGCCTTACGAGGAGTTTGAGGAGTTCGGCCGCGACATCGCCGAGTCCGAGAAGGCCGTCAAGATCCTCCAGGATGCCGGCTACGCCTTCCTCAACTGCGACAACGGCACCTACGATGCCTGGTACTGGGCACATCCGCCACAGTACATGCCCGATAACTGCAACCTGGCAGACGTTGAGCATATCCGTCAGTTCGTTGACATCCCCGTCGCCTGCGCCGGCCGTATGGACCCGGTCAAGGCTGCCGAGGAGATCGCCGCGGGCCGTCTGGACGCCGTGGCCATCGCCCGCCAGAACCTGGTCGATGAGAACTGGGTCACCAAGATCCGCACCGGCCATGAAGAGGACATCCGTCCCTGCATCCGCTGCCACAACGGCTGCTTCAACTTCTCCAAGGCCAACGGCACCGAGAACATGCAGTCCCTGGGTGACTCCCTGCACCTGGCCCGCTGCGCGCTGAACCCGCCCACCATGCAGCGCAACCGCTACAAGATCGTCCCGACGAAGAAGCCCAAGAAGGTTGCCATCATCGGCGGCGGCATCGGCGGCATGGAGTGTGCGCTGGTTCTGAAAAAGCGCGGCCATACCCCCGTCATCTTCGAGAAGGAAGACCAGCTCGGCGGCCTGTTCCTGACTGCCTCTGCCATGACCTTCAAGGAGAACGACAAGGAGCTCATTGAGTGGTACAAGCGCGAGATCGCCAAGGCCGGTGTCGAGGTTCGCTTCAATACCGAGGTCAACGATCTGGGCACCATCAAGCGCGGCTTTGACGAGATCATTGTCTGCACCGGCTCCGTCCCCAGAACCATGCCCAATATCAAGGGCTTTGACAAGACCCGCTCCTTCCGTGAGCTGCTGCGTGAGAAGAAGGTCGAGGGCGACAGGATCGTCTTCCTCGGCGGCGGTCAGTCCTCCTGCGAGGCTGCGTATGACCTCGTCCTCGCCGGCAAGCACCCCGTTATTGTCGAGTACGGCAACGACCTCGTTGCGGCACAGGCCACCTGCCTTGCCAACACCTCCTTCCTGCGTGACGCGATGGAGTACCACAAGGTTCCGGTCTATCTGCACAGCACCATCACCGAGATCGGCGACGACTACTGCATCATCAAGACCCCGACCGAGACCTTCCGCTGCGATTGCGACGCGGTCATCAACGGCATCGGCTTCGTGCCCGCGCCGGTCGGCAACAAGGGTGCCCATGTCCACAGAGTCGGCGACTGCGTTGCCATCGGAAACCTGCGCACCGTTATCTGGCGCGCCTGGGACATCTGCATGAGAATATAGTTCCCAAACACCAAAAAAAGCACACTTCGGTGTGCTTTTTTTGACAATAAAGTTATGCCTCTCCTGAAAGGGGAGGTGGCTTGCCCCGATCTCCCGCGAGGGGCAAGACGGAGGGGATTGCGAGCCGCCGCTGCCTGCGGCAGAAGAAGGCGGATTCCGACCTCTCAGTCAGCGGCGTGAACACCGCTGACAGCTCCCCTTTCAGGGGAGCCAAGCGCTGAGCCCACACTATACAAAAACCGACAGCCTCTTGCCGCGTTCATCAAGGCGAGGGGCTGTCGGCGCATTTATGGCGATTTATCGTTGTATATCAAGAAGACCCTCGGCCAGGGTCAGAACCAGATCGCGCTGCTTCGCGTTGAGCCTGCGCATGGCGTCCTCCATTCGCTTCTGCTTGTAGGGGTCTGCGCCCTGCTCGTCAAAGAACTCCGACGGGGTTATGCCAAGGTATTCACAGATATAGAAAAAGCACTGCATAGAGGGGAGGGACCGCCAGTTTTCGATGCGGTTAATGTAGAAACAGGACAATATGTAAGCATAGATTACGATAGTTTGGAGATTAATATATATAACTCTTATGTGGATTATCTTGCAAATAACAAATATGTTACAACAAGTGAAATATTAAGCTTTAACGCAAACGGAGGCAGCGATAGTCTCACATCTTTGGATGCACTGCGCACAACCCGCTATTCCTTCAAGAACTGGAATACCAAAGCGGACGGAAGCGGGACGAGTTATATCGCAGGGGCTAACTATACCGCAAACGCAGACGTAACACTCTATGCACAGTGGAATCCTGACAGCACAACAACGGCGGCAATCACGCTTCCCACACCAACCCGCAGCGGATATGTCTTCAAAGGCTGGGCCACAAGCAGCACCGCAACCACGGGTGTAACAGGCAACTATATCCCGACCGGAAATGTGACCCTTTACGCCGTGTGGATCAAGCCTGACCTCACCCTCCCGGCGGCGCTCACGACCATCGAGTCCGAAGCCTTTGCGGGCGGCGGGTTTAACTCCGTGCTGATCCCGCCGACGGTCAAGACAATTGCCCCTGACGCTTTCGGCGACAGGACAGACCTCATCATCCTCGGCACAAGCGGCAGCTATGCCGAAACCTTTGCGGGACAAAAGCACTTCACCTTCGTCCCTGCCGCATAAAATAAACGATCCTCCGGGCGCAAGCCCGGAGGATTTGCTTGTTTTCACTTTTAGCCCCTTTTGAAAAAAGGGGCTGTCACGAAGTGATTGGGGGATCCGCTATGCCGACAAAGCAACCGGGAGGTCGATCCCTCCACCGCTTCGCGGTCCCCCTCCCTTTTTCCAAAGGGAGGTAAGGGGCTATTCCCTGTGCCCCTCCAAATGATCCGCCAGCAAATGCGAGAGGAAGAAGGCGGCGGCGCATTCGCTCTCCTGCCAGATGTGGAAGGTCACCGCCTCCGGGCAAAACAGCAGATAGCCGTAGGCGCGGCCCGCCTTTTCCACCTTGCAGATCATGACGGAATCATAGCGCATCCCGCTGATGTGCGCGCAGAGATTGGGACAATGCTCCTTCAGCTCGTCCAGGCTGTGAGCCGAGAAAAGCCCCTGATGCATCAGCGCCTCCGGCGATTCGACCGGGCCGAGGTCACAGGTCCCGCTGATGTCATCAAGCCGGTTTTCCGCATCGAGGAAGAGGAGCCGGTACATGCGCATGTTCTCCCGGAGCGGGACAAAGGCGCGGCGCAGACGGTCGGCGGCGTCCGTCCCCGCGTCAAAGCCCTGCGCGATGCCGTAAAACGTGTCGTACAGATTTCGCTGCGCAAGAGTGGGGATCGTAAGCTTGTCGTGCTTTGCGGGCACGTAGATGATAAAGCAGTTGCGGCCCTTGGATTTGCCGCGGTAGAGCGTCTTGTCACAGAGGGCGAAAAGCCCGTCAAAGCTGTCCGCGTCCGTGGGATAGACGGCGCAGCCGACCGTCGCGGTCGAAAAGATCCTGCGGCCGCCGATCAGCAGATCCTTGCGGAAAACGGTGTCTGTCAGGTACATGTCGTCCAGAACGCGGTGGATCCCGTCATAATCGGTACAGCCGAAGTAGACGAACAGAAACTCGTCCCCGCCGTAGCGACCCAAAACGCCGTCCTCACCGAAAAAGTCACACAGCTGCCCGGCAACGCGGGCCAGCATCTCATCCCCGGTGCGATGGCCGTAGTTGTCATTGATGCTTTTGAAGTTGTCCAGGTCAATGATCCCCAGCACAAACGGCGTCTTTTCGTCGATGAGCGCGCGGATGAAGCGGAGAATATAGGGCCGCGCGATCAGCCCCGTCAGGGAATCGTGCATGACAGCCAGGGGCGTGTCCGGCAGAAGCGCCCGGAAAAAAGGATAGCGTGCGAGATATTCGGCGGAATACATGTGCTGCGCCTCCATACAGGTCTTTTTTCTATATTAGCAAATACTTCGGCGATTTGCAATATTTTCAAAAGCCTGTAAGGCACTTTTTTAGTTCATTAGTTCAGTTGATGCTCGCGCTTGAAATTCCGGATGACCACGGCGCCGACCGCAGCGGCCGCAACGGCGACGGCAGTGTTGCTGACCATCATGACAATACCGACGCTCTTCTCGCCGAGATTTGTGCAGTGCTGCAAAAACCAGAACACCGGAATGCGGAACACAAACACACGCGCGACGTTCAGAATCAGGGTCAACCGCGTCTTGCCGAGCCCGTACAGCAGGGCCATGACTGCGGAGTTCAGACCCAGCGGCACCGCGCCGAGCGCCTCAAAGCGGTAGACGGAGGCGATCAGGCGGCGAAATTCCTCACTCCCGCCGTCAAAGAGGCCAGAGAGGAAATCGAGCTGCCAAAGCTCCAGGCCCGAGATCACAAGGCCGAGCAGCATATTGACCGCCGCCGTGGCATAAAAGGCATCCAGCACCCGGCGAAAGCACCCCGCGCCGTAGTTCTGGCTGATGATGGCGGAGCTGCCCTGCTGGTAGCCGTTCTGCGGGTTCGTGGTGATGCCGCCGAGATTATTCGACACGCCCATCGCGCCCACCATCAGCGCCCCGTAAACCGTGCACATGGCATTGACCACGGTCTTCCCCGCGGCGAAGAGCGCCTTCTCCGCAATCACAGGCAGGGAGCTGCGGATCATCGGCTCCGGTACGCGCCGCTCACGGAAGGTGACTGCCTTGAGGGAAAAGCTGAACGCGCCGTCCCCGATGAGGCTGTAACGCACGGCGAAGGCGAACATGGTCAGCTCCGACAGAAGCGAGGCCACGGCGATCATAACAAGGCCGCTGTGCATGACGTAGACGAAAACCGCCGTCAGCGAGAGCTTCACGACGATGACCGCGATGTTCAGCAGAAAGATCCGCTGCGCGTTGCCGCGGGCGCGCTCCACGGCGATGTAGACCTCGTTGAGAAAGTTCACCACCATGACGAAAAGCTGCACGATAAAATACTGCCGCCCCACGGCGATCAGCTCGTCCGGCGTTCCGGCAAGGCGGAGAAAGCCGCTTGTGAAGGGGAGGATCACTGCCAGCATTAAAAGCCCGACACTGAGACTGATGGTGTAGAGCGTGCTGACGCGCTTTCGCACCAGGACAAAATCCCCCTCGCCGTAGGCGCGGCTGATCTGGATACCCGCGCCCACCGCAAGACCGCCGCCCACAGAGCTGAGCAGCAGCCTGAGCTGGGCGAGATATGCCACGGCGGACACGGATTCCTTACTGATGTGCGAGGCCATCATCGTGTCCAGAATGGTGAAGAGCATCGCAAGCCCCTGGTACAGGGCCAGCGGCGTGCCCACATAGAACACGACCTTCCACATCGGCGCGTTCAGACTCATGTCCAGAAAGCGCCGGTCGCGTTTGCTGAGTTCTGCCTTGATTGCCATATGATCGCCCCTGTTCAGCGCGTTTTTCGGTATTCCCGCGGTGTGACGCCGTATTTCTTTTTAAATGCGTCCTTAAAGTAATTGCTGTCGGAAAAGCCGCTTCGCAGCGCGATATCCGTCACGCTGTCGTCGGTGGAGATGAGCTCAAAAGCGGCGTTTCTGAGGCGGATGAAGACCAGATAGTCGTGCACCCCGATGCCGGTGGCCTCCCGGAATTTGCGGCTGAGATAGTTGGGACTGAAACCGGAGGCGGCAGCGATATCGGCGGCCGTGATCTGCTGGCGGAAATGCTCGTTGATGAAGCGTGCAGCCAGCAGCACCTGCCGGTCGGTGGTGTGGATGTCGGCGATGCTGTCCGAGATCAGCGAGCAGACCCTGCTGCACAGCAGCAAAAGCTCCTGGAGCTGAAAGCGCAGCATGGTGGGGGAGAGGGCGTCATAGTCCTGCTCCTCCGCAGCCATGCGGCCAAGCAGGACACCGATCTGCCGCCGCCAGGCGGGCGGCGTCTGGAAGATGCGCAGCTCGGAGAAAAACGCCGTGTGATTCGGAACCGTGCCGAGCAGCTCCGGACTCAGATCCGAAGCCCGGAAATAGACCCCGCAGCGCAGGCAGGAGCCGACAAGGTAGCGCGTATAGTGAAAAAGCTGCGGCGGAATCAGGAGAAAGTCCCCGTCATGCAGATCATAGATCGTGTCCTCCACAAAAAAACGGCAGCTGCCGTGCTCAATATAAGACAGCTCAAAATAAGGGTGGCAGTGGTGGTGGGACATGAGGTAGCCCGCCTCTCTGGCGCGCCGATCCACATGTACGCGGCTGATTGGGTCGGTGCTCGTTCTGACTTCGTTGTTCATGATCGGCCTCCTGGCTGAAAGCTATGTTAAAAAAACCGTAATAATCTTAAAAAAGCGTTCATTATCTGTATTACTTACCAAGGAAAAAATGTAATATATATAAAAATGAGCGTATTAGTTTACATAAAATTATAACAAAATGACGAAGAACACACCCAAAAGGGGAGGATATTATGCAGCTTGGCATCCGCTTGCACGACGTAAATGCAGCTCTGCCGGAGGAGGAACAGACCCTCGAGGCCCGGGCCCGCAAGGCCAGGGAGGAGGGCTTTTGTTGTGTCCATCTGGCTCTCTCCAAATGCATCAAGGGCGTGACCTTTGATGACGCCGCCCTGACGGAGGGGGTTGCCGCCCATGTCCGCCGCGTCTTCCGCGCGGAGAACCTGGACGTGGCGGTGCTGGGCTGCTATCTGAACCTGGCACACCCCGACCCTGCAAAGGTGGCGGAATTTCAGTCCCGCTACTACGGGAGCATGCGCGTGGCGTCCCTTGCGGGCATCGGCATGGTCGGCACCGAGACCGGCGCACCCAACGCCGCCTATAAGCTGGATGAGAACACCCATACCAGGGAAGCGCTGCGCACCTTCATGTGGAATCTGGAGCCGGTGCTGGAGCAGGCAGAAAAATTCGGCGTCATGCTGGCCATCGAGCCGGTGCGCAACCATATCGTCTATAACGCAGACCGGGCGCTGGAGGTCATCAAGGCCATGGAGAGCCCGAATCTGCGCATCATCTTCGACCCCGTGAATCTGCTGGGCACGGACAATGTGGACCGGCGGGACACCGTCCTCGCCGCCGCGATGGACAAGCTCTGCGACCACATCGCCATGGTGCATCTGAAGGACTATGTCCGCACCGAAAACGGTCTCGTCAGCGTGGCCGCCGGAACGGGGGAGATGGACTATACCGAAATCATGCGCTTTCTCAAAGCGAGAAAGCCCTTCATCCAGGCAAGCCTGGAAAATACCACGAACGACAACGCCGTGCAGTCGAGAGAGCTGCTTGAGCGTATTTACGCCTCCGTCTGACGGTTGCACCAGGCAACGCGGCCAGGCTGTGCGGGGGACTCGAAAAAGCGCGCGGTTTTGTCGCGCCCGCTGTCCCGCCAGGGATCAAAGCCCTCGGGCCTGATGTGTCTGCCGTAGGTGCAGTCTTCAAACACGCACAGTCCGTAGTCCCGCCAGGGACGGGCAAGAAAGTGCGTGGCGTCGGCCACACCTTCGCCCTGCGTGAACGCACAGCGACGGAAAAGAAAGCCCTTCGTCTGCTCGAGAGAATGGGCGGGCGCCGCGACATAGCCGTGATCCCGTCCGTCGAAGACCGTGACGATCTCGCAGTCTTCAAAGACTGCGTCACCGCAGCCAAAAATGAAATCGACCGAGCCTTCGATCCGGCAGCGCGCAAAGCGCTGGCTCAGAAGGCGGGTAGCGCGCAGCTCATCCGGCAGGAAGCCGTCGTAGCGCTCGATGAGATCGGGCGGCAGCGGGCCGAGAAAGAGCGTGTCCTGCGTGGAGCGGAGCGTGCAGTCGTGCATGAAGAAGCGGTCCCCGTACACCGTCAGCGCCACCTCCTGACCCTTTTCAACAGGGTCGAGCGCGTTATTTATAATAGTAAGGCCGCGCATCTCCACATCGTCGGCACAGACGGCCAGCGTCCAGGTGCGGAAGGTGTTGTACTCCCGGCCCTGCGCGTCGATCTTCCTGGCATAATCGTCCCAAATGAGCGCGGTGCGCTCCGCGCCATCGCCCTCCAGACACAGGCCCGGGGTGCGCAGCATCAGCTTCTGCCGGTACTCTCCGGCGGCAAAGCGAATGAGAGAGCCGGGTTCGGCATGGTCCAGAACGGCTTGAATATCGTCCCCCGGACGGACACAATATTCTTTTATCAATAAAAACACTCCCGATACTTTATCATTGCTTACAGGCCCGCGGGACCTGTTGGCATGATTATATAACATGTGGAAAAACCGGGGCAACGGCATTTGAAAAACGTACCCGTTTTGACCATACAAAATCACCATGTAAGACATGTCGGGCGGCGAGAATAACTGGTAAAATGGTCAAAGAATAATCAATCGGACTTTCAAATACAGAAATTTCAAAACAGGAAAAACACCTATGAAGCCTCACCTCAGCTTTCAACAATATCGCACGATCGATCTTGCCATGTTCGCGGTGATGCTCTGCGTCGCAGAATGGCTGATCGTAAAGGCAGCCACCTGGTGGTTTCCCGATCAGCTCTACACCGTGTCCGTTGTGGGCGCGATTACCGCAATCGTTCTGATGCGCTGGGGCCCCTGGGCCGCGATCCACGCAGTGCTCGGCGGCCTGATCTTCTGCCTTGCCTCTCACGGGAGCGGACGGCAGTACCTCGTCTATTGTCTGGGCAATCTTCTCTCACTGCTCGCGCTGGTTCCGCTGCGCCTGCTCGGCGGGGAACGGATTCGCCTCGACGGATTTCTGAGCGTGACCTTCGGCATTGTCACGCTGCTGCTGATGCAGCTCGGGCGGGCGCTTGTCGCCCTGCTCCTCGGTACGGATTTTCAGACCTGCCTCGGTTTTTTTACGACGGATGCTCTTTCCCTCCTGTTCACCGGCGTGATCATCTGGGTCGCCCGGCGGCTGGACGGAATCTTTGAAAATCAAAAGCATTATCTTCTGCGAATTCACAAGACGGAGGACTGAAATGGAAGAAGGCCCTTCATCAGAGTTCCGCGGCAGGACAGTGACGGGCGCGGCAGCGGCCCGGGAGATGGCGTACGTATTTCCCGGAGCCGAAGGCTGAGCGCGGCACTGCCCCGCACGGAAGGACGGGAATGGTTTTGTTCAAATTTCAGCCCGGAAAAAGGAGGATTTTGATGAAATCAAAAGCAGCAGATTTTCTCATCTACGACGAAGCGTCGGGCTTATATCGAGAAAGCCCGGAGCAAGCCGTACGCGACGACGTGGAAAAACACTACTGGTTACACGTCGGGCGGTCAATCCTCAAGGATTGGCGGCTGTACCTCATGTTGATCCCCATGCTCTTAGTGTTCCTGTTCTGGCGTTACTTCCCCATGTATGAGCTGCTTGGGTGCTTCAAGGTTTCGGACGAGGTTCTTCCTGTTTCCGAGCAGCTGTTCTCCGGTTTCTCCTACTTCAAGCGCCTGCTGGTCGGCGGGGACGATCTGTCTGCCGAGTTCTGGCGCGCCATGCGCAACACCTTCATCCTCAGCTTCTATGGCCTGTGCTTCGGCTTCCCCATGCCGATCATCCTGGCCCTGTTCTTCAATGAAATCAAGTCCAACATCGCCCGCAGCGTCTATCAGGTTCTGACCTATCTGCCCAAGTTCATGTCCACGGTCGTTATGACCTCTCTGGTCGTGATGCTTGTCAAGCAGGGCTCCCTGACGAGCGGCATGGGCATCGTGTCCCAGGCGCTGGCCAAGCTCGGCTGGATCAGCCAGGACGTGGCAAAGTCCGGCATGCTGAACAATCCCCAGTACTTCCGCCCCATCTACATCATCAGCGGCATCTGGGAGAGTGCGGGCTATGACAGCATTGTCTTCTTTGCCGCCATCATCGCCATCTCGCCCACCAGCTACGAAGCCGCACAGATCGACGGCGCCGGCAAATGGGCCCAGATGCGCTACGTGGTCCTTCCCAGCATCCTCTCCACCATCGTCATCATGCTCATCACCCGTATCGGCTCCCTGCTGAACATCGGCTATGAGAAGGTGCTGCTGCTCTACAACACCAACACCTATGTGACGGCTGACGTGGTTTCCACCTTTGCCCAGCGCTACGGTCTTGCCGGCGCGGCCAAGGGCATCGCCTCCGCCGCTGAAATGATGAACAACGTGGTCGGCATGCTGCTGGTTATCGGCGCCAACACCATCGCGCGCAAGGCGTCGGATGTTTCGCTCTACTAACAGGAGGAGACAGCGATGAAAAGAAAACTTGAAGCTTCCGAGCTGGTCTTTAAGATCATCAGCTATACGCTGCTGACCATCTTCGCGCTGGCCTGCCTTTACCCCTTCGTGTACGCGATCTCCGCCGCCATCAGCGGCCGCAGCGCCGTTGAGTACGGTCAGATCGTCCTCTTCCCGAAGGATATCCAGTTTGACGCCTTCCGCCGCATGTTCAACGACAACATGTTCTGGAACGCCTACTCCAACACCCTGTTCATCACCTTCTACGGCACGGTCTGGGCGCTGTTCTACTCCATCCTCGGCGCCTATGCCCTGTCCAAGAAGCGCCTGCTGTTCCGTAAGTTCTTCAATTTCTTCCTGGTCTTTACCATGTGGTTCGCCGCCGGTATTGTTCCGCAATACCTGAACTACCTGGATACCAAGCAGGTCTTCAACGCCATGGGCATCATGGACGACAAGTGGCTGGTCGTTATCGCCATGGGCATGGCGGCCATGAACATCATCCTTCTGAGAAACGCCTTCGAGGGTGTCCCCAGCGAGATCGAGGAGGCCGCCATCGTCGACGGCGCGAGCGAGTTCCAAGTGCTCACCAAGGTTTACCTTCCCATGTGCAAATCCACCATCGCCACTGTGGCCCTGTTCTTCGGCATCTCCCGCTGGAACGGCTACTTCTGGGCACGCCAGATGATCTCCAACTCCAACGAGCACCCGCTGCAGGTTTTCATCCGTCTGCGTCTTGAGGAGTTCACCGACGCCGAAGCCATGGCCGGCTGGAACCAACCCTATGCCTCCGACTCTGTTATCTACGCGCTGATCGTCTGCTCCATCGTTCCGATTCTCATTATCTACCCCTTCATCCAGAAATACTTCGCCAAGGGCACCAACGTCGGCGGCGTGAAGGAGTAATCCCCAGGGATCTGACCGGACAGTCCGGTATATTACATAGTTAATAAATTTGAGGAGGATATCCATGAAAAACAGTAAAACCATGATCGCACTGCTGCTGGCTCTCGTTATGTGTGTTGGCCTGCTCAGCGGCTGCGGCAAGAAGATCGACGTTGACCAGTTCTCCAAGCCCGCGGAAACGCAGGCTCCTGCCGCTGCGGCCCCCGCTGCCGAGGCTCCCGCTGCCGAGGCTCCCGCTGCCGAGGCTCCCGCTGCCGAGGCTCCCGCTGCCGAGGCTCCCGCTGCTGAGGCTGCCGCTCCCGCCGAGCTGACCTATGCCAACGGCACCACGCTGCGCATGGCCACCGGCTACAACTCCACTAAGACCGGCCTGAGCATGGACGCTGAGGTCGCAGGTGAGGGCGTTACCCTGGCCGACGGCGTGACCTACCATGCCGGCGACCTGAAGCCCACTTGGGTTGAGGTTGAGAAGGTTCTCGGCATCAAGATCGAGGACAAGTACCAGGGCAACAGCGCTTCTGCCGAGTTCGACTACTGGAAAGAGCGCATGGGTGACGTGGACATGGTCTCCGGCACCGCTGCCAAG
>Ga0310697_10002974_pt1 | contig 17436 bp, 8 predicted proteins | sample 172DNAGHGlowgp2_FD_203883 | JGI IMG/M metagenome (GOLD analysis project Ga0310697, IMG submission 203883) | Sheep rumen microbial communities from Palmerston North, Manawatu-Wanganui, New Zealand - 1728 DNA GHGlow gp2 (v2) (version 2) | ecosystem: Host-associated > Mammals > Digestive system >... | reverse complement strand
GATCGTTCTCACGTTCGCTTCCTCCTACATCATCCCGAAATCGAGCTCTTCCTCTTCGCCGGACGCCTCCTCCGGCTCCTCCTCCAGCTCGCCGGCCTGCTCGAGCCCGACGAACTCCCGCGCCACCGGGTCGCCGGCGAAGAGCCAGGCGACGCCGCCCGACGCGAGCAGGCACGCCTCCTTGGGGGCCGGCCCCGCGCGGTAATTGAACGGGAAGCGGAAGATCCGCTCCCCGACCGCCGCCGCGAGGTCCGGATTGGAGAGCTGGTAGACGGCCGACCAGACGTGGTCGAGGAACGCCTCCTCGTCCGCCTCGTCCGAGAGCGCGATCGGCGCGTCGAACGAGGACGGGACGGCCGGCAGCTCGTTGCCGGCCCCGTCCACGTACTTGAGCTCGCCGGCGTCCAGCCAGGTGCCGTCGGCGGCGAGGGTCGCGTTCGCGGTCCCGCTCGCGGGGACGACGAGCGAGCCGTCGGGGTCGAGCCACGCCGTCCGGCACGGCGCTCCCGCGCCGTCCGTCGCCACGGTCTCGGTCCAGCCGTAGACCTTCTTCCGGTCCAGTTTCACAGGCTCGGCCTGAAAGGCCGTCCCGCCCAAATCGAATGTCAGCGCTCTCGCCATCTCGTTCCTTTCCGCTTGTGTTCGGTGATGGGGGAAGTATACCCCGCCGCGGCCGGAAAATCAACCGATCTGCGGCCTCGCCGCGGCCGGTCGACGACATCGACGACGCCGACGACATCGACGACCCGCGCACGGAAGGCCGAAGGTCGATGGTGCGACCGGAATCAGAGCCGCCCGGCTCCGCCGCCGAAGGCGGCCCGTCATTTGCCGGCAGAGCCGGCACCCGTCATTTCCGCGAAGCGGACCCGTCATTGGATGCGGCCCTGCCGGAGGCGCAAAGGCGGAAGCCGACGTCCCATTCATGGTTAGAAGGCGAAAGCCAGTGCCGGCAAGACGATTCGCAGCGCCTGGCCGAGTGTTTTCGACTGCCGCCGCAGACAATGCGGTCGTCGCCCTCCTCGGACGCCGTCCACTCCCACACGTTTCCGAGAACGTCGTAGAGGCCAAAGGCGTTCCCCTTCTTCTGACCGACGGGATGCACTTTCCCGTCCGAGTTGTCCTTGAACCACGCGACCTCGCCGAGCGTCTCCTCGGTGATTTCCGTCCCGTCGTCGAGCTTGCAGTACCTGCCCGTCGCGCCCGCGCGGCAGGCGAATTCCCACTCGTCCTCCGTCGGGAGGCGGAACGTGAGGCCGGACGCCTTGACGTCGGGCAGCGCATTGAGCTTCTCGAGAAACATCTGGCAGTCGTCCCCTGAGACGCACACGGGATTGTTTGGATCCTTGTAAAAGGCGGCAGGATTCTCACCCGTCACCGCCTCCCATTGCGCCTGCGTGACAGGGCACCTGCCCATCCGGAAGTCCTGTCCGGGAATGGAAACCATTCCCTTGACGATGCCGTCGACGACTGAGGAATCGCCCAGGGACTTGAAGACGAACAGTGAAGCGAGTTCTTCTGCCGTGACGTCGACTGTTCCTTTCTGTGCATCTTCCAAATTCAACCTGATATCACTGGGGTCCGGCTCTTGGGTCACGCCACTGGAAGACAAGAGAAAGAAGTTCATATCCTCCTCTCCATTGGGCCAGCCGGATGTTCCAGAACACTTGATGTCGTCGAGGATGTCAAGCCCTTCGTAGAGAAGCCCCCGGTGGTTGCAGAGCGCGGAAGGTCTCACAGGCCTCCCTTCGAAGTCTATCGGACAGGGAAAATACGGAATCGTCAGCTTGGAGGGGTCGAATCGGAAATCTCTCGCGACGATTCTTGTTACGGACGGCCAGATCCTCTGGCTGTCCGTTGTGGGATCCTGGATCACTTCCAGCATCCATACGGGAACCTTTGTGAAATCGGAAGCGAACGGAGGTTCGGTCTTTCGGAAGACGATCCCGTGCGAGCGGTCCGGCGTCACAGCCTGGTCGAAGACGACCTTTCCTCCCATTTTGACCGTCACTTGGACGGGAAGCCAGTATCCGGCCTTATTGCCTAGAACCATATATCCTTCCTCATTGTCGCAGGCAAGAAATAGAGGTACATTTTCGTATCCCCCAAAATCGGGAGGATCGTCGCTTATCCAATTTTGCTCGACACGCTCGAACTGCTCTCGGGTTCCCCATTCTGCGGCGTCGCAGCACCCGATGTAGACGGTTTTCTCGGGACGAATGGAAATCTCAAGCCTCGTTTGGCCGACCTCGGCGGGCTTCTTCGGCGCTGTCTTCGCGCCTGCCTTCTTCGAGGTGGTCTTCTTCGCGGTCGCTTTCTTCTTCTGTGCCATTTTGGGGTTCTCCTGTGGCGAGGGTGGATTTCGTGCCGTCGAGGCACCTCGCCGCAACGCCGCCCAGTCTACCACCGCGCGCCGTTTCGAATCAAGGAAATTTCGCGGCTCGGCGGCCTCGCAGCGGCGTGGCGGGGTTGAGACCCCGCCACGCCCGCATCGGCCGGAGAGCCTTCAACGGGCCGGGCGCAGGAACATCGCCATGTAGTGCGGTAGCGTCACCTTCTTGCCGACGACGCCGACGTTGCCGCCCGTCAGCTTGTAGCCGAACGGGATCGACGGATCGGCGAGAAGCTTGTCCAGCGAGAGCGTCGCCCCCGTTTTCGCCTTCACTTCAACCGGGACGACGCCGTCCGCCGACTCGACGAGGAACTCCATCTCGAGCCGTCCGCCGTCCTTGCTGTGGTAGCGCAGGGGGAAGCCGTTGCGCTCCAGGACGCCCGCCACGAGGTTTTCATAGACGCCGCCCTTGAGCGAGCCGGCGAGCGTGCCGTCGAGGATCTGCCGCTTGACAAGCATCCCATAGAGCGAACAGAGCAGCCCGACATCCGAGAGATAGAGCTTGAACCAGCCCTCTCGGACGTAGGCGGAGAGCCCGGGCAGCGGCGCCTCGACGCATTCGGCGAAGGACGCAAGCGCGGCGTCGCGGAGCCATTCCACGCTCGCGAGGTATTTCCGCGCGGAGCCGGACTTGTCGACCTCCGAGTACTTGAACTTCTTGTTCTCCTTCGCGAGGATGCGCGGGATGGCGCGGTAGCACTGCTCGATCTTCTGGACTTCCGGCGCCTCCGCGTATTTGTGGATGTCGTCGATGCAGGACGCGACCAGCTTCTCCTGCGCCCGCTGCACGTCGCCGAAGTGCGGTTCGTCGACGAACCCCGAGACGACTTCCGGCATCCCCCCGACGACGGCGTATTCGCGAAGCAGCCGGTGGAACGTTTCGTTCACGGCCTCGGGCACCTTTTCGCGCCGTTCGAAATACGGGCGAAGGACGTCGATCCGTTCATCGTCCCAGCCCTTCGCCCACAGGTATTCCCGGAACGAGAGCGAGTGCATCGTGACCTGCCGCTCGAATCCGACGGGGACGGACTTGGGCTGCCGGTCCTTGCGGCGCTTGTATTTGATGCCGAGCAGCGAGCCGGACGCGACCACGTCGCATCGGCCGTCCTGTGCGAGGAACTTCATCGCCGTCCGGGCGTTCGGGCATTCCTGGATCTCGTCGAGGAAGAGCAGCGTGTCGCCGGGAACGATCCGGACCTGCGGGAGGACCGCCGTGAGCCCCGCGTAGATGCGGTCGGCGTCAAGGCTGCCGTCGAAGACCGAAACCAGTTCGGGGTTCGAGATGAAGTTGAGCGTGACCGCGTTTCCGTAGTTCTCCCGCGCGAACTTCTCGACGATGAACGTCTTGCCGACCTGGCGCGCGCCCTTGACGAGAAGGCACTCCGCCCCCTTCGTGCGCTTCCATTCCTTCAGCGTGTCGTAGAATTCCCGTTTCAGTTCGGCCATGGCGTCTCTTTCCCCATCCACCCGCCTTCGGCGGTGGAAAACGGCGCGATTCTACGTTAGTCTGCTGATTTTTGCAACATGAAAATCAAATTCGTGCAACTTTTCGCAAGATACATTTTCGGAGAATGCCGGTTTTTGCGGGCCGGGCTTCGGGGGAGGCCAGCCCCCGCGATCCGGCCGGTCGACGACATCGACGACGCCGACGACATCGACGACCCGCGCACGGAAGGCCGAAGGTCGATGGTGCGACCGGAATCAGAGCCGCCCGGCTCCGCCGCCGAAGGCGGCCCGTCATTTCCGCGAAGCGGACCCGTCATTCCGCCGAAGGCGGCCCGACATTTGCCGGCGGAGCCGGCACCCGTCATTTCCGCGAAGCGGACCCGTCATTCCGCCGAAGGCGGCGTGGCGGGGTCAAGGCCGGCGGGCCAGGTGGCTCCCGGGGTCCAGCAGGAACGGAACGAGGCCGATGGTTTCGATGCCCGTCTCGTCCGTCCACGGCTTCTCGAAGCCCCCGGTCACGACGATCTTCCGGAAGAAGTCCCCCGTTTTGCGCAGGGATTCCGTCTCCTGCCTGCGCTTTTCCGCGTCGGGGACCGCGTAGGCCGACTGGATGTAGACCTTCCCGGCCCCGTCGTTCACGACGAAATCGATCTCCCGCCGGACGTGTTCCTTGTCCGGTCCGGAGCCTTCCGTGGTCTCGACGACGCCGACGTCGACCGAACAGCCGCGCCCGACGAGTTCGTTGTAGAGGACGTTCTCCATGAGGTGCGCCGGCTCCTGCTGCCGGAAGTTCGTCCGAGCGTTGCGCAGGCCGACGTCCGTCGCGTACCACTTGGAGGGCGCGGACAGATAGCGCCCGCCCTTCACGTCCCACCGGTCGGCCCTTTGGAACAGGAAGGCGTCCTCGAAATACTTCAGGAACTTCCGGACCGTCGGGCCGGAGGGACCGTCCTCCCAGAGCGAGGAGAAGGCGTTGGCGAGGCGCGTCGGGTTCGTGAGCGATCCGACCGCCGAGCAGAGCATGTCCGCCACGCGGGAGAGCGCGGCCGTGTCTCGCACCTTCCAGCGCTCGACGATGTCCTTGAGGTAGGTCTTTTCGAAGAGCGCCGCGAGCAGGCGCCGCTTCTCCGCCTCGTCCGGCTCGAGAACGACCTGCGGAAGCCCTCCGAACGTCTCGTAGTCGCGCCAGGCGTCCGCCTTGTCCCCGCCGTGCGCCGGCAGGAACTCCGCGAAGGAGAGCGGCCGCATCCGCAGTTCCCATCCGCGGCCGCGGAACTGCGTCGCGACGTCCGAGGAAAGCATCCGCGAATTGCTCCCCGTCACGTAGACGTCGGCGTTCGGCAGGGCCGCGAGCGAGTTGAGGACGTCATGGAACGTGACGTAGAGCGAGTCCCGGTCCTCCGGCGCGACGCGCGCCGGATCGACGCCCTCCTTGAGAACCTTTCGGCAAAGCTGCACTTCGTCGATGAAAACATAGTGCATCGCCTTTCCGGGACGGATGCGTTCCGCGAAATGCGCGTAGAGCCGGTTCGGATCCTGGAGCGCCTCGAACGGCTTGAGGTCGAGCGAGACGGCGTGGACGTGCCGGTCGTCGACGCCCTTCTCGCGGCGGAGCCAGTCCCGGAACGCGACATTGAGCAGATGGCTCTTGCCGCACCGGCGGATGCCCGTGACGATCTTCACCATCCCGTTCCCCGCCGCGCCCGCGAGCCGCCTGACGTAGTCCGGTCTGTCGATTGTCTTCATTTCCATTTTCGATTCCGGTGGAAATCCACCGCTCCTGAAAACGGTCGGCAGTCTAGAACGGGCTTGTCTGATTGTCAAGTGTTATTTTCTAGTCCGGTGGAATTCCACCGGAACGAAAAATTGGAGCACGGAAGTCCGAAGGTCGGGCAGGCGCGGAGCGAAGCGGAGAGACAACGCCCGGCCGTGCGCGCGGCGGAGCCGCCGCGCACGAGCCGGACTTGCGAGGCCTAGTCGGCCCTGCGGTCGGCGCAAAGGCGGAAGCCTAGGTCGTTGTCCCGGTAGGAGGGCGAGCCTCTGTCCCGGATTAAGGACTCGCAGTCCCAGGCCGGGTCGAGCCAGCTGCCGCCGTGGTTGACGCGGTCCTCGCCATCCGCAGTGGACGTCCACTCCCACACGTTGCCGTACATGTCGTAGAGCCCGAATGCATTCGGCTTCTTCTGCCCGACGGGATGCGTCATCTCGTCCGAGTTCTTGTCGAACCACGCGACCTCGTCGAGCGTCTCCTCGGTGATTTCCGTCCCGTCCGCAAGCTTGCAATAGGCGCTCGTCCAGTACTCGGTCGCGCCCGCGAGGCAGGCGTATTGCCACTCCGCCTCCTCCGGCAGGCGGAAGACCAGCCCGGACGCCTTCGCGGCGGGCTGCGCGTTGAGCGTCTCCAGAAACACCTGGCAGTCATCCCACGAGACATTCTCCACGGGATTCTCCGGGCCCTTGAAATCGGAGGGGTTCGTGCCCGTCACGGACTCCCACTGCGCCTGCGTGACTTGGAACTTGCCCATCCAGTAATCCTTCCCGGGGATCCGGACCATCACGAGCTCGACGCCGCCGGGAAGGGCGATCGTCGTCGTTTCCGCCGCGGTCGCGACTGCGGGCGTTTTCTTCGCGGCCTTCTTCGCGGGTGCTTTCTTCGCAGGCGCCTTCTTCGCGGCGGGGGCGGTCTTCGCCGCCTCCTTCGCATTCCGCTTGGCCAGCTTGGCCAGAAGGTGCTCACGGATGCCCTCCATGGTATCGCCCAGCATGAGCAGCACGGCTACGCTTTCCCTAGCCCGCTCCGGAGCCATGCCCGACTCGATTGCGAGCTCCTCGAGCGTCATCCCGGAATAGTCCGGCGCAGCCTTCTTGACGGATGCCTTCTTCGCGGCGGGCTTCTTCGCAGGCGCTTTCTTTGCGGGAGCTTTCGCGGGTGTCTTCTTCGCGGGCGTCTTCTTCTGTGCCATTTTGGTTTCTCCTGTGCCGTCGCGGCGCTCCCGGCTAGAGGGAGACTCCGGTGTCGCGCGTCTCCTCGCGGGCGAGGGCGGCGTCGAGCGCGGTGTCCGTCGCGAGCAGGACGGCCCGCTTCTCGGCGCGCGTGACTCCGGTGTAGAGGATCTTCCGGGTGAGCAGAGGGCAGGCCGCCGAGACGGGCAGCACGACGAGAACGTTGAGGTACTGCGATCCCTGGCTCTTGTGGATGGTGGAGGCGTAGGCCAGATCGTGCTCCGGCAGAAGCGCGGTGGGACACGCGACGACGGACTCCCCGCGCTCGAAGACCGCGGTCGGAACACCATCCGCACCGCGGACGACAATGCCGACGTCGCCGTTGTAGAGATGCCGGTCCGGCGTGTTGTGCGTGACGATCACCGGGACGCCCGGCAGGTCGAGCGGCCGTGGATGCGCCTTGCCGCGCTCCGCGGCAAGGCGCTTTCGGGACAGGCGCCTGTTGATGGCGCGCACGCCGAACGGACCTCCGTGGACGGCGGCGAGGATGCGGGAGCGTTCGAGCATCTTGAAAAGCGCGTTCGACTTCTCCGTGGCCGGGAACGTGCCGTCCTCGCCGGGAACCGGCGCGCGGAACTCCTTCGCCGCACGCACAAGCGCGCCGTCCGCGGCGCAAAGCCCGAAGCGGTCGGCCCAGGCGTCAACCGCCTCGCGGGCGGCCCTCGCGGCCGCCTCCGCGTCCTCGGGGAGCGTCCGCAGGAAGAACTCGCCCTCCGGGGGCGGGGACTTGGCGTCGAAGCCGTCGGTCCAGCTGTCGCCGTCGCGGCGCGACTCCGGCGCGCGAAGGACGGCGTCCGATCCGGCGTTGATGCCCTCGGCGGCGTCCTTCAGGCGGCCGTTGAAGCGGTGCGTGTTCCCGAGGCGGACGACGAACGGGGCCTGCGCCTCGCCGACGAGGTCGCCGAGGATGGCGCCCGTCTCGACGGACGGCAGCTGGTCCGAGTCGCCGATGAGGACGAGACGGCAGTCCCCCGGCAGCGCCCCGAGGAGCGCCCGCATGAGGGGGACGCCGACCATCGAGACCTCGTCGACGACGACGAGCCGGTGCGGCAGCGGATTGTCCGCGTGGTGCGCGAAGCGCGGCGCGAGGCCGCCGAGGAGCGTGTGGACGGTCGAGTGCCCGAGGCTCCGCAGCGCCTGCCGCGTCCCGTCGTCGAGCCCGAGCGCCTTCCCGCACTCCTTGATGATCGCCTCGCCCATGCGCTGCGCCGCGCGTCCCGTCGGGGCCGCGAGCGCGATCTGGTCGGGGCGGAGCGTCCCCGAGGAGAGCAACGCGCGGAGGATGGCGCAGACGATCGTGGTCTTGCCGGTGCCGGGACCGCCGGTGATCACGACGAAGCGGCTGGAGGCGGCGCGCTCCACGGCGGCCCGCTGGTACTCGTCGAGGTCGAACGTGAAGCGCATGGCGCCCTCGAGGAACGCCGGCGCGACGGGCGCGACGTCGGCAGAGCCGGCCGCGCCGTCGCGGAGGCCCCCCAGCAGCGCGTTGACGGCGTCCACGTCGCGCCACTGGCGCTGGAAGGCGAGCGTCCCGGGGCCGAACGAGTCCACGACCGGGTCGTGCGCGAAAAGCCCGAGGTGCGGGGCGGCGAAGGCCTCCCACGCGGAGCGCGCGGCCTTCGCGGCGGCTTTGTTGGCATCATCGTCCTCGTCCGGCGACCAGGCGGCGCGGGCGAGGAGCTCGGGGGCCGCGGCGGTCCGCAGGAAGGAGCTGCCGCCGTGCAGGGCGCGGCAAAGCGCGGCGACGAGCAGCGCGTGGCCCGCACGGGCCTTGAGCTCCGGGCGCAGATTCGCCAGGTCGCGGGCGAGCTGGAGGTCGGCGAACCGGATGGCGTTCGTGGAGAGCATCCGGGCGAGAACGGCGCGGACTTCGCGTTCGCCGTCGCTCCCGGAGGAGGGGATGCCTGCGGCGGCGAGCCGGGCGGAAAGCGTTTCGATCGAGGGCGTGGGCATGGGAAGGGCGGGGCTGTGGATGGGACGGGGGTTGCAAGGACGTGTCCGCCGGCGTCATTCGACGGCGCAGATGGCGGCGGCGGCGTTTTCGCGGAAGCGGTCGCGCCAGCCGGGGGCGAAGCGTTCGCGGAAGACGGCCGGCCCGGCGCCATGCTCGCCGCCGCGGACGAACAGATAGACGGCGCCGCCGAGCTTCTCCTCGCCGCCCAGCCAGTCGGCGACGGCGAGGGCGTAGAGCCGGTACTGCAGCTTGTAGCCGCAGTCGTCCATCTCGGCCTCGGCGTTTTTCTCGTCGTAGGCGTCCAGGGCGTTGGTTTTCCAGTCGAGGATGAAGAACTTCCCGCCGCGTCCGGCGCGGAAGACCAGGTCGACGGCTCCCTTCAGGAAGCCGTCGCGTTCCGTGGTCCCGGCCACGTGGCGCTCGTCCGCGATGAACGGCACCTCGGCGCGGCGGTCGCCGCGCGCGACGTCGGCGAGGCGGCGCGGGCCGTCCGCGAACGGCAGCGGCGCGCGGAGCGCGGCCCAGGCCATGCGGCCGAGCGCGCGTTCGGTCGCGCATCCGTCCGCGCCCACGAGCCTCCCGAGCCCCTCCGTGCGCATGGCGTCGGCGACGAGCTTGCGAAGGGGCTCGTTACCGGCCCAGAGCATGTCGAAGTCGTCCGCGCTTCCGACGGACACGAAGCCCGGGCTGCCGGGTGCATCCGCGCCGTTGCAAAGCGACTCCATCACCTTGTGGAACGCGTTGCCGCCGGGTTTTCCGCCCGGAACGGCCGAACCGGGGATGGCGTCGGTCCCGGCGTCCGTGGACTCGATGCCGCCCTCGCGATCCTCGTCGTCTTCCCGGTCCTCGATTTCCGGTTCCGGCTTCAGGTCCGCGGCCTTGTCGGCGCCGCAATCGTGGAGGGAGGAGAACGAGTCCTTGTGCAGACGCCGGTCGAAAAGACTCCCGAGACCCTTTCCGTCGAGCAGAACGGGCTCGGGCCCGGCTTCGGCGGCGGCGGCTCCTGCCGCGACTTCGGCGATCGGGGCGTCGAACGCCTCCTTCGAGGCGGCGGTGCCGAGATTCGGCTTGCCTTCGGCGAGGTTCGCGACGGCGGCGGCCGCCTCCTGGACGCCTTCGAAATGCCGCAGAATCGCCTTGCAGAGGAACCCGTCGCGCAGGGCGGAGCCCGCGCTGCCGATGCCCGACGCGGACGCCTTGGCCGACCAGGGCAGGTAGAGCTTCATGCGGGCGCGGGTCAGGACGACGTAGATCAACCGCCGTATGTTGCGCTTCTCCTCCTCCTCCGCAAGTTTCTCCAGGTCGCCTTCGAGCGGCTTTCCGTCGATCCGGAAGACGCGGCGGCGGCGGTCGTCGGCGTCGGTCAGGAGTACGCTGTCGGGCTTGAATTTTCCCGTTGTGGAGACGATCTGGGAGAAGCCGTAGGGGACGAAGACGACGGGGAACTCGAGGCCCTTGGAGGCGTGCATCGTCATGATCTGCACGCGGTCCTCGTCGGTCTCGCGTTCGCGCAGCGAGGCTTCGTCGCCCGCGTCCGCGTCGCCGTCGCGCCATGCGCGGAGCGTGTCGGCGAAGTCCTCCAGGACGAGCGCGGAGGAACCCTTGGCGGCGAGCAGGTCGTCGAGGATCTGCCGCACGCCGGCGAAGCGGCGGTCGAACTCGCGGTCGTCCGGGCCGCGGGGGCTCCGGAGCGCGGTGTCGAAGACGAACGAGTCGAAGAGGCGGCTCCATTTGCGCTCGCCGGCGAGCTTCGTCCAGTCCCGGACGAGCTTCGCGACTTCGGGCGGATCGTTCGAGAGCGCGGACTCGAGCTCGTCGAGGCGGACGCCGAAGAAGGGCGAGAGCAGCGCCGCCGCGCGAAGGCCGCGGCGGTGGGGGCTGGCGACGAAGTCGAGGAGCGCGAGGACGGACTCCGCCTCGGCCGAGGCGAAGAGTCCCGGCTCCTTGTAGAAGGTGTGCCGGATGTCGAGCCTGTCGAGCTCCCGCTGGATGTGCCGGGCGTGCTTCTTCGCCTTGACGAGGAAGCAGAAGTCCCCGGGCTTGAAGCGGGTGCGGACGACCCTCCCCTCCTTGTCCCGGAACACGAACGCTCGGTCGCCGAGGTCCAGGAGGCGGCGGATCTCCTCCGCGGCGTTGCGGACGAACACGGGCAGGCACTGGTCCTGGTTGCCCCAGCCGGCCTTGGCGTCCGCGCCGGCGTCGCGCAACGCCTTGGGCAGCGATTCGAGCAGCGTGACGGGGCCGCGCCCGGTGCCGTCCGGGTCGCCGTCGCGGTAGCGCTTCTGGTCTTCCGGGGGCGGCGGATCGACGCCACGGTAGACGATGCGGTCGCCGTCGTCGCCGTCGGCCCCGCCATCCGGCGCGGCGTCGAACCAGTCCGGATCGGAGAACATGTCGTTGAACGCGTCGAGCAGCCGCTTCGGGCTGCGGAACGAGAATTCCAGCTTGTGCAGCTGTCCCGTCGCCGGATCCGCGAGCACCTTGCGCGCGTCGAGGTAGGTGCCGACGTCCGCGCCGCGGAACCCGTAGATCGCCTGCTTCGGGTCGCCCACGGCGAGAAGCAGGCGGGGGCCGCCGGAACCGTCGGACGGCATCGCGACGGCGTGGCGGAACAGCGTCGAGAAGATGCTCCACTGCAGGCCGTCCGTGTCCTGGAACTCGTCGACGAGCGCGACGCGGTAGGCCTCGCGCAGCTTGGCGCGGAGGGCCTCGCTCTCCGGGCGCGCGACGATGTCCGCCGTCCGGTGGATCATGTCGTCGTAGCTGAGCAGCCCCGCCTCGTCCACGCGCCTGCGGAACGCGGCGACGGCGCGGTCGAACAGGTCGCGGAGGAAGGCCGCGGAGGCTTCCTCCGCGACGAGGCGACCCGCTTCCGGCACGGACTTGCCGACCGCGTCCGCAAGCTTCTCGCACAGCGCGACCGCCTCGGGTCGGATATTGGCAAGCCATACGTTTTTGCCCCGCCCGGTCACGATGGGGTTCCGGGCTCCGGCAAGGTCGAAGCGGAGGGACCGTGCGGCGATGATGGCGGACTTCCAGTCCCCGCCGTCCGCGAGTCCGTCGCGAAGCGCGGGAAGCCCGGAATAGAGCGCAACCGCGTTGTCCCGGCTATTGCTTCTCAGATCGATGCCGTCGAGCGCCGTCGCGAGCGCGCCGATATCATCGCCGCGTTCTTCCGCCTCGCGAAACACGCGGCGGATTTCGTCCACTTTGCCGCGGAGGAGTCCCGGCAGAAGGATCTCGAGCGGCGCGTCCCACTCGTAGGAGCGGAACGCGGCGACGGACTTCGCCACGCGGGTCGCGAAGTCGTCGGCGGACGGACTTTCCGCGGCCTTCAGGAAGTCGCCGAAGTCCTTGCCCCATGCATCGCGGAAGGCCGTCGAGCGGAGCGTGTCGACGACGGCCGCGCGGGCGATGGCGGCGAGCGCTTCGGACGCGACGACCTCGGCGGCCATCGGGAGGCCGTTCTCGAAGGCGTATTCGCGCAGGACGCGCTGGCAGAAGGAATGGATGGTGCTGATGGTGGCGTCGTCGAAGCCGCGAAGGGCCTCCTTGAGGCGCTTCTGGTCGCCCTTGCCGGCGGCGAGCTCCTTCTCGAGCGCGTCGCGAATGCGGTCCCTGAGCTCGCCGGCCGCCTTCTCGGTGAAGGTGACGAGGAGGATCTTCTCGATCGGGACGCCCTCGTCCGCGACGAGGCGCAGGACGAGCTTCTGGAGCGTGTGGGTCTTCCCGGTTCCGGCGGACGCCTCGACGATGGCGTCCCTTCCGAAGTCGATCCTGTCCCAGACGGGCGGTTGCGGTGCGTTCCGGTCCGGCATGGCTAGGCCCCCTTCTCCTTGATTCCGGCGATCATCTGCGCGAACCGTTTTCCGGCGATCGCCCGCAGTTTGTCCTCCGGCAGATCCTCCAGATCGCGGACGAGCGTGTCCGCGAGCGTTTCGACCGCGAGCTCCGACGCGGTCCGGCCGCCGCCTCCGTCCCACTCGGACGGCGGGCTGCGCAGCGCCTTCAGCGTCTCGGGCCAGTCCGTCTTCGCGAAACGGCCGGCGTCCGGAGCGGGCTTCCCTTTCGCCTTTTCCGGCCACGCCCACGCCTTCGCGAAGTCCGTCCAGCCGAACGAGAAGACATGGCCATCCGCATCCAGGCGGTCGGAATCCGCGAAGGAGAGCCAGTCGGCCGCGAGGCCGGCGAGGAAGCCGCGGGCCTCGTCCGCCTGCGGCGTCTCCCACCGCCAGGCGCCGAAGCGTTCGTTCGGCTGCTTCGCGTTCAGGTTGACGACCGCGACCCGGAGCGGCGGCGGCGCCTTGCCGTCCGCGCAGGCGGCGAGCCAGACGAGCAGCGGCCCGGCCGCGACGTCGGGCGCCAGGACGGCATCCGAATCGAACTTGCGGAAGAAGAGCGCCGTCGCGGCCGTCTCCGTCCCGGCCGGCGGATACCAGGCCGGCGTGTCGCCGACGAAGCGGAAGGAGCGGGTTCCGCCCGCCGTGGCGACATCGATCGAGGGACGGACGCGCAGCGGCTCGGGCGTTCTCGGCCCCGCCGCGCGAAGGCCCGTCCGGCGCAGCGCGTCGAGCCAATCGCCGAGCGTCGCCTCGTTGCCGAGCGAGCGGCCCCGTTCGTAGTCGCCGAGGAAGCCCTCCGGCGCCGCGGCGCGGCGCTGGAGTCCGGCGAACAGCTCCCTGGCCTTCGCGGCGAGCGCGTCCGCGTCCGGCTCCACGGGCTCCGAGAGGAAGAACGAGGCGAGCTCGCCCTGGAAGCCCCAGAAGTCCGGTCCGTAGGAGAGCGAGAGCGCAGGATCGTCCGCCGGCGCCTTGTCCTGCCAGCCCTTCCTTTCGATGCCGAACCGGCGCGACAGGATCGCCTTGAGCGGATCCGCCAGGAACTCGGCGAGGTCGCGGAGGCGGATGTCCCCGGATTCGGCCCCTCCGGCTCCGCCGGACCGGATCGTCGCGAAGCGCGCCGGCGGCGAATCGAGGCCGGCGCGGATGCGGGCCGCCTCGCGGATCTCGGCGCGGTAGGTCGGGAGCAGGCCCGCGAGCGGGCCGTCCCGGACGGGATCGGGCCTGCACGTGCACGCCGGGTCGCTTTCGAGGAGCGGGATGTCGGCCGCGGGCAGCGGGCCGCTCCCGGGCGGCAGCACGTTCTCCTCGACGAACCGCCTCAGGTCCCGGACGACCGAGCAGGGGAAGAGGTCCGCGTCCTTGCGGAGGTCCTTCGAGACCCAGGAGAGGACGAGGCGGTCGCGCGCGGCCATGAGCGTCTCGAGGAAGAGGTAGCGGTTGATGTCCGGCATGCGCGCGTCGCCCACCGCGCGGCCGAGGCCGCGCAGGTCGAGCGTGGAGTCGGAGACGGTCCCCGGGAACCGCCCCTCGTTGAGCCCCAGCACGAAGATCTGGCGGAACGGCACGGGGCGCATCGGCTGCAGCGAGGCGACCGTGACGCCGCTCGTGAGGTAGCCCCCGCGGCGCGAGGGCATCGCGCCCACGAACTGCTCGATGCACTGCGCGACGAACGGCAGGCGCAGCGCGCCGAAGCCCTCGAGCGAGCGGAGGGTCGAGAGGACGGCGCGGCGGACGGCGGCCTCGAGCTTGTCGTCCGGCGCGACGGCAAGGAACCGGGCGGCCAGCCGCTCGACGGCCTCGAGCCAGCAGGACGGATCCTTCCCATCGCCCGCGAACTCCGCGACGGCCGGCAGCGCGGCGCGGTCGCGCAGCGGCGCGAGGGACAGGAAGAGCTCCTCCACGATCTCGGGGAAGCGCAGGTCCTCCCCGTCCGCGCGCTCCGGCAGCGGCAGCGGCGCCCCATCCGCGCCGGCGGCCTCCTCGGCCACGGCGGAGAGGCGCAGGCGCGAGAGCGCGTAGTCCCAGGTTCCGTTCGCCGCGTCCGCGAGGCCGTGGGCCACCGCGTCGGCCGCGTCGAACCAGCGGAACGCGCCGGTCTCCTCCGCGCGGTCGCGCCAGGCGCGGAGGTCGTCCGGCGAGAAGCGCAGCGCGCGCTGCACGCAGGGGTTCGCCAGGACGTCGAAGATCGCCGAGCGCGAGAGCCCCCCGGCGGCGAGGCGGAACAGCGCGAGCAGGCCGCGCAGCAGCGCGCTGTCCTGCGAGGCGGCGCCGTCGACGAGCCCGTAGGGGATCTGCCCGCGGCCGTCGAACACCTCCTCGATCACGGGCCTGTAGGTGGCCATGTCGGGGACGAGCACCGCAATGTCGGAGAAGGTGGGGCCGTCCCCGCCATCCGCCTCGCCGGGCCGCCAGACCGCGCCGAGGATCGCGTTGTAGACCGTCTCCACCTCCCGTCGGACGCTTTGCGCCTTCACGAGCTGCAGCGAGGCGTCCGGGGCGACGCGCCGCAGCTCCGACGTGCGCGTTCGCACCGACGACTGGACGGTCGAGAGCACCGTCGGCTCGCGGACGTCCGGCGCGGGGTCGAGCGCGCGGATGTCCAGACTCACGTCGCGGTTCTCCTCCTCGAGGTCCACCAGCAGCCGCATCGTCTCGCGGCCGGCTTGCCCCCAGGCGGAAAGCAGCTCGTTGTCCGAGCCGATGTCGCCGGGATCCGTCGCGCCGGCCTGGCGCGCGCGCTCCCACGGCGATTCGATGTCGCCCCAGTATTCGAGGCAGACGGTGAGGTGGTAGAAGACCACCGCGTGCGTCTTTGCGAGCCAGTGGAGAATCCGGGCGTGGAGCAGCGAGAGGGACGACTGGCCGAAGAAGAACAGCGTGCGCGCGGGGCCCTGGGGCGGATTTGCGCGGACAAGGTCGAAGAGCTGGCGCAGGGAGGGGTTCTCCGCGCTGGCGGCCGCGGGAAAGCGGCCGCCTTCGCCGAAGAGGGCGCGAGCGAGCGAGCGCTCGGCGCGCTCGACGGCGCCGGCGGGCCCGGACGAACCGCCCGCGAGCCACTCCGCGACCATGTCGGGCCGGCGCAGGTCGTATTCGCCCGAGAGCGTCGCGAGGCGGTCGGAAAGCTGCCAGAGCTTGCGCGCCGCATCGTCCGTGTCCGGCGCGAGGGGCTTCCCCGGCTTCGCCGCCGGATCGACGTAGCGGCGCAGCGGCGCGAGGTCGGGGTCCCTGCCCTCGACCAGCAGCCGCGCGATCTCGTTGCGGAGGCGGTCCCCGGGGAGCAGCGCCTTGGGGCGCCGATCGGCCGGGACGTTCTCCGAGAGGACGTTGAAGAGCAGCTTGTCGAGGAACGGGAACTCCACGCCCGCGGCGAGCGCCGGCTCGTCCGCGAACGCGCGGACGCGGAGCCAGTTTTCGAGGTTGCGGTTCGGAACCGCGACGGGCGCGGAGTCGAACGGGTCGCCGACGGCTTCGTTGCGTTCGCGCAGCCGTTTCTTCAAATCGGCGGCCAGATCGGCGACGCGGTCGGAGTAGAGGATGGTAAGCGACATGGTTTTCAAGTGGTGGTTTTTGATTTCCCGTCGGCGAAGTCGGTCGTGGGCGGCTCGCCGGGGTTCTCGCTCCATTCTAGGGCGACGGGACTTTGGAGAAAGCTCGTGCCATTGCCATTCTGGACGGCCTTTATGACGGTTTCCGAGGCCTCGACGACATCCTCGACGTGCGTGACGACGCCGACGAGCGTTCCACGCGACCCTATCTCCCGAAGAACTTCGACGGCCGCGCCGAGCGACTGGTCGTCAAGCGTGCCGAACCCTTCGTCAAGGAACAGGTTCTCGCACGCGCATCCGCCCCGGAGCGACGAGAAACCGAGCGCGAGCGCAAGCGAGGCGAAGAAAGATTCCCCGCCCGAGAGGGTCGAAACCGGACGCTTGCCGGTCTGTTCCGCGTCTGCGATGAACAGAGACCGCTTCCGCACCTTCAACCCATCCGTCATGCTCGTCCCTTCCGACCCCCAGGCGAACCGGTAGCGTCGGCCTGACATGATCTGCAGGTGCGGATCCGAAGCGCGAACCAGATTTCCGAAGTTCAGCCGCTGCGCAAAGAGCTGGAAGTTCTTTCCTTCCTTGCCGCCAAGCATCGTGTCGAGCACATCCCAGTCGCCCGCCGCCTTTTCAAGCGGAGCCAGGACGATCTTGTCCTTCGCGACTTCCTTCGCGAGCGCATCGTATGACGCAAGCTCCTTCCTGGCCGCACCGGCCTCCTGGTCTGCATCGCTTTGGGCCTTTTCGGCGGGGGCGAGCTCGGCCCGGACGGCCGCCTCGTTGCGGCGGATCTCGGGCTTGTCCCTGTCTTCGGCGAGCAATTTGGATTCCTTGTCGAGCCGAGCCTTTTCGCCGGCGGTTCCGTCCGCGCCGTAGAGCCGGATGGATTCGTTGTGGAGAATGCTCTCCTTGTTTTCGAGAGTCTGGAAATCGCCGTCGTCAAGCTGCGCGGCATTCCAGTCCGCGTCCGTTGCGAATCCGGCGTTGGTGCGCTTCGCGTCGAAGCCGGCTCGAAGAGTGGCGGCGTCGGACTTCGCCTTGGACTCGTCATTCGTCAATTTCGTTCGGTCCGCCTGCCAGTTCGCCAGATTCGTGTTCGCGGCATCCAGATTGGCCTTTGCCGTCGCGGCCGTCTTGTCCGCGACGGCCTTCTCCCGGTTCAGCCGGTCCCGTTCCTCCTGCTTTTTCTTCGTGCCGTAGAGATCGGCGCGGGCCTTTTCGAGGGCGGCGAGACGTTCCTCCTCCCTGTTGACTTTCTCCTGG
>Ga0310697_10002973_pt1 | contig 17439 bp, 10 predicted proteins | sample 172DNAGHGlowgp2_FD_203883 | JGI IMG/M metagenome (GOLD analysis project Ga0310697, IMG submission 203883) | Sheep rumen microbial communities from Palmerston North, Manawatu-Wanganui, New Zealand - 1728 DNA GHGlow gp2 (v2) (version 2) | ecosystem: Host-associated > Mammals > Digestive system >... | reverse complement strand
ATTGGATAAGCATCATTCAAAGCCTTAGCCATTGGAGCAAGACAGTTTGTTGTACAAGAAGCTGCAGAAATGATGTTGTCGTTCTTTGTAAGAGTTTTGTGGTTTACATTGTAAACGATTGTTGGAAGGTCGTTTCCAGCAGGTGCAGAAATTACTACCTTGCGGGCACCAGCATCGATATGAGCCTGTGACTTTTCCTTTGAGCAGTAGAAACCTGTACATTCAAGAACAACGTCTACCTTAAGTTCGCCCCATGGACAATCTTTTGCATCTTTTTCTGCATAAATCTTAAGAACTTTTCCGTCAACTGTGATTGTACCAGCTTCATCATCAGCTGAAACAGTGTGGAGGTTTTCACCAATTTTACCACAGTATCCACCCTGTGCTGTATCATACTTCAAAAGATGAGCAAGCATAGAAGGCTTTGTCAAATCGTTAATAGCAACGATTTCGTATCCCTTTGCGCCAAACATCTGGCGGAAAGCCAAACGACCAATACGGCCGAAACCATTAATAGCAACCTTTACATCTGCCATAATTATATCTCCTAAAAAATATTATTTTCAGTTGTTTCTATATAATAGTGTTTTTTGAGGAAATAGTCTACATTGATGATTCTTTTTTTCTGTTATCGAAATATCCGCCGTCTTCCAGGTAGCGCCTGCGGGTCATAAGCAGGGATATGAGCTCGTTGTACATATTAAAGTCAACTTCAAGAGCCATTGGAAGAAGAAAATATTCTGTTTCGTCACAGTAGCGTTCTATAAATTCAGGGTCGGTTACGTAGCCCAAAGAAATCATGTTGGAAATGCGGTCGGCACATTTAAGGATTTTTGCTTTCTGGCTACCGTAATCAAGGATGCGGCGAAGGAACTGTTTTTTATCTTCATTCTGACGTCTTGTTACTTCAAGAACTACTTCAAGAACATCGGCGCCTTCTTCGTCTGCATGGATAATCTGATTTTTGTCAAAGCCTTCAATATCTTCTACAGTATCATGAACGATTGAAGCTTTAAGCAAGACTGAATCTATGTAGCCGTAATCAATGAGGATTGCAAGTGTATCCATCTGATGGCGGAACATGTTTCCACCGGCATGACGTTCTTTTCCAATAAGTCCTGTTGCAAGCTGCATATACGGAGCAAGACGCATATCCGAAAGCTGCTGCATTGCTTCGGTGCCCATTTTGTCGGAACGTTCGGTTTTCATCTCATATTTTGGTTTTGCCATTTATAACTCCCCCTTCTCCACCTTTATAAAATCTTCAAACTGATTTCCAAAAATATCAGAGCCATCTCCGTAAAAATAATTCTGCGGTCTCATAAGCAAAAGATGCCAGCGTTCATTCCCCTTATCATCGGCAAGAGGGGCTGCAGAATAAAGAAATTCTCCGTTGTAAAATTTTATAAGTTGACCGGCATCGTAGTTTCCTACCTTCTGACCATTTTCGTAGCGCTCGCAGCTTGTAAAGTCGAACTTTATTTTTTTTGAATTAATTTTGTAGCTGCCCTGCCACACGATAATGTTTGTTGAATCTGCATAAGAAACTCTGAGCATTACCTTGTGGTCAGGCGAAAGAATAAGATGATGATAGTAAAGGTCTGCATTGTTGTCCAGGTTCTGCATTATCCACTGGCTGTCGTAAAAAGGACTAGACTTTTCATTAAAACAGCCTGCAAGCAACAGAGAAATAAGAACTGTACAAACAAACAGACCAATCTTTTTCACTAGACAAGCTCCTTGAGGTAGCCCTTAAGTGTTTCTATCTTGCGCTGACTTTCTGCTAAGCGGTCGCGTTCTTCCTGTATAAGGTTTTCTGGAGCGTGTTTGGCAAAGTTACCGTTGAGTTTGTTTTCACTCATGCGGGCGTAGCCTTCTTCTTTTTCCAGAGTTTTCTGAAAGCGGGTAATGAGCTGTTCCTTATTGATATTTTCATCAACAAGAATAAAGGACTCAAAACCTTTTCCTACAGTTCCAATTGAGCTTGCCGGTTTTGCTTCAACAAAATCAACCTTTGCAATACCTGCAAGAAGCTGAATCATTTCTACCTTTTCTTTACAAACTTCGGCAGCACTGCCCTTTTCTACGCTTATAGCAATATTAATTTTATTAGCTGGATCAATACCACAGTCTACGCGAAGTGCACGGGTTTTTCCAATGAGTTCTTTAAGAACATCAAAGCGTTCTTCAATCTGGGCATTTTCGCGCTCAGCTGCATATTCCGGATATGGTGCATTGATAAGCATACCTGCGTATTCGCTGTTAGAAGCAATGTTCTGTTTACCTGCAGCCTTGCGGTTTTTAGCAATTTCATCAAGCGGAAGCTTTCCATAAATCTCTTCTGTAACAAAAGGAAGATATGGATGAAGAAGTCTAAGGTTTTCTTCAAGAATGTTCATAAGAACACTTGCCTGACGATCCTTTTCTTTTTCGTCCCCATTCTTAAAGTTGATTTTTGTAGCTTCAACGTACCAGTCGCAGAATTCGTTCCAGAAGTATTCCATGAGGGCACTGGCTGCATCATTGTAGCGGTATGTTTCAAGAGCTTCGCGGGCAATCTTAACGGCATTGTTCAGGCGGCTGTAAATCCACTTGTCGAGCTCGGTAAGATCTGCATCAGTTACTGGAACAAGGTTACGGCCTTCGAGGTTACCCAAGAGGTAGCGGCTGGCGTTCCAAACTTTGTTACAGAAACGTGAACCGAGCTTAAAACTGTCCTTATCAATAAGAACATCCTGTCCCTGAGCACACATAAAGCCAAGTGTAAACTTAAGGGCATCGGCACCGTACATGTCAATAATTTCAAGAGGGTCCATTCCGTTTCCAAGAGACTTAGACATCTTGCGGCCCTGCTTATCGCGAACAAGTCCGTGAATGTAAATATCATGGAAAGGAGCTTTTCCTGTAAACTCTAAGCCGGCCATAATCATACGGGCAACCCAGAAGAAGATAATATCATAAGCAGTTACAAGGGCTGTTGTAGGATAGAATTTTTTAAGGTCATCTGTTTCCTGAGGCCAGCCCAAAGTCGAGAATGGCCAGAGCCAGGAGCTGAACCAGGTATCAAGTACGTCTTCATCCTGCTTAAGGTCTTCGGCACCACAGCCACACTTTGGACACTTTGTCGGGTCTGTGCGGCTAACAATTACTTCACCACACTTCTGGCAGTACCATACAGGGATTCTGTGGCCCCACCAGATCTGGCGGCTTACGCACCAGTCGCGGATATTTACCAGCCACTGCTCATATGTATTTTCCCATTTCTGTGGGAAGAACTGGATTTCTCCATTTTTCCATGCGGCTAAGGCCTTGTCTGCCATTGGCTTCATTTTTACGAACCACTGGTCGCTCAGGTATGGCTCTACTACAGTTTTACAGCGGTAGCAGTGTCCAACAGAGTGAACCATTTTTTCTTCACCCTTGAAAAGGCCTGCAGCTGTTAAATCTTCTATTACAAGGGCACGAGCCTGCTCAGGACGGAGGCCACGGTATTTTTCGGGAACATTTTCGTTCATGCGGCCGTCGGGAGTAAGAAGGTTTACTACTTCAAGATTATGGCGGAGTCCTACTTCCCAGTCGTTAGGGTCATGAGCCGGAGTGATTTTTACCATACCAGTTCCAAACTCTTTATCTACATAGTCATCTGCAATGATTGGAATTTCTTTTCCGGTCAAAGGCAGCTTGAGCATTTTGCCAACAAGAGCTGTGTAACGCTGGTCACTAGGATTTACGGCAACGGCTGTATCACCAAAGAAGGTTTCTGGTCGGGTTGTTGCAACTTCAATTTTGCCCGAACCGTCTGCATATTCATAATAAATGTGATACATTGCACCCTGAGTATCTTCGTGGTCAACTTCATCATCAGCCAAAGCAGTACCACAACGTGGACACCAGTTTACAAGACGCTTTCCACGGTACATAAGTCCGCGCTCATACAAAGTTACGAATACATCGCGAACTGCGGCGCTAAGTCCTTCGTCATAAGTAAAGCGCTCTCTGTCCCAGTCTGTTGAGTTACCAAGTTTTTTCTGCTGTTTTACAATTGTGTTGTGATGATCTTCTTTTACTGCCCAGGTGCGTTCAAGAAACTTTTCGCGGCCAAGGTCATTACGGGTAAGACCTTCTTTTTTAAGCTGACGCTCAACAACGTTCTGAGTAGCAATTCCGGCGTGGTCTGTACCTGTAAGCCAGAGAGTATTATCACCCTTCATACGATGATAGCGAACTACAATATCCTGAAGAGTATTGTTAAGACCGTGTCCCATGTGAAGAACACCTGTTACGTTTGGAGGAGGAATGACGACGGAATATGTAGACTGGCATTTTTCACACTGACAATGTACCGGACTTGTTTCATCACTAGCCGGCTTAAAATAACCTTTGCTGTTCCATTCGTTGTAGATACGATCTTCGAAAGATTTTGGATCGTACGCCTTTTCAAGTTCAATTGCTTTCATATTCCTACCTCACAAAGCATTTAAAATATTGTGAAAAATTATAATGCTTTTTGGAGGTTTTGTCATTACTTCATATGAGGCAATTCATCGAGCGATTTGATATTTGTAGCAACGGAACTGGCCTGCTTTCGCTCTTTTTCTTCTTCGTAGGTCTGCTGCTTGTGAACATACATTACGCTGTCTGCCTGATTTATGTAATCTATAAGAGAAAGCGATGAGGACGGATCTGAAAGAATGTAACCGCAGCTTATTGTAAGAGGATATGAAAGTTGCATTGAATCTACCTGTTTTTTAAGATAGGCGTTCATACTTTCTATATAATCTTCTACCATTTTTTCATTCAGGCACTCACCTACTGCAATGAACTCATCACCGCCATAACGAATGCCTACCCATTTTTCGGGGATTTCTGCAAGCAGAGCCGAAGCAACTGTTCGAATGGCAAGATCTCCCTGAAGATGACCATAATTGTCGTTGATATGCTTCATGCGGTTTATATCGGCAAAAACAATTGCACATTTTTTCTTTTTCTCGTTTGCGTTTGTTAAAATAGGAACGGCATTCTGTTCCATACCAAAGCGGTTATTCAGACCTGTAAGTTGATCTGTATTTGAAATATTACGAAGCGCTTTGTTCATTTCGTCGAGTTTACAGTTTTTGCGATACTGTTCCAGATTGTAGTTCATCTGAATCATATAATGATTAAGCGAAGTATCCCAGATTAATTCTATTGCATCACTAAGAACTATGTATCCAAAAAGATGGTCATCAAAGTGCATTGAAGTAAAGGTGTAAACAACAGGCTTATCTGCCTTTTGATAATCCGGAATGAGTAATTTGCGGTCAAAATCTCCAAGATATTCAGATTTATTATCTTTTACAGCTACAAGACAGCACATTTTATTGGAATAAGTTTTTTTGATTGGAAAAGAGCTGCTTATCAAAGTTTTTCTGGCACTGCTGTCTAAAATAAAATAAAAATCTTTTCCAGAAAAATTATTTGACTTAGAATAATAATCAAGTATATTATTTTTTAAATCTTCATAAGTAGAACCCTTAAAAATTGAGCCTATCATTTCTGAAGAATCATTCTGCTTAACAAGACTTTCCATCTCATTCATGTAAGCATGTATACAAAAATCACGACGTGTTGGTTCAGCTTCCTGAGAAGAACGGCAGCCGCAGCTTTCATTTTTTACGAATGCAGAAGAAACAATAACCTGGTTGGCATGCGAGGTGCCTTCAACCTTTTCCATTAACTGCCAGGCAGCAATATATCCTATTTTTTCATAATCCTGGTAAACTGTTGTAATTGAAGGATAGAAGGTTTCGGCATAGGCAATTTTATCAAAACCTGTAACTATAAAATCTTTTGGAACAGAAAATCCAAGTTTATTTAAGCCGATAATCGCAGCTATTGCGTTATAGTCATTTGCACAGATAAAAGCATCTGGTTTATCCGGCTCTTGAGCATAGCGCATTGCAGCTTCCATTGATGCAAAATATTCCCATTTGGTATAAGTGATATTTTCGGGTTTAAGTTCTATTCCGTTTGCAGCAAGAGCCTGTCTGGTTGCATCAAGGCGTTCGTTTGAATCCGGATGTTCTTTAGCACCAGCAAGAAATACAGGATTTTTTATATGATGCTCTTTTACCAGATGATCAACCATCTGGTACATGCCTTTAAAATTATCAATACCTACAAAATCCAGACCGTCCATAGGAAGCCCTACGCTTACAGCAGGGATTTTATTTTCAACAAGAGTCTTTGCTATGCGCTTTGGAGTTTCGGTTGAGTTAAGCATCTCTGAAAAGATGATAACACCATCAAACTCGGTATAATCTGTAAGATCAAAAATTGCATTTTCACCGGCATTACGGGATGTAGACTGAGCATAGGCAGCGAAACTAAGAAATAGAAAAACATCAATATCTAACTTGTCTGTTACAGAACGAATTCCTTTAAGCGCATGAGAAATACTTTGATAATTCCATCCATTTGCAAGTACAGCAATCTTACGTTTCATTTTTTGCTTTTGTCAGTCCTTTTCTTAGTTATCTATAAGCCAGAAGAGATGATCTTTAAAGCCCTGATTACCAAGATAGTTTTCGTATTTAAAGTTATCTGATTTGTTCAAGTCAAATATGACAGTTTCACCATCAGGAGCAATCAAAGGTGTTTGGTTCCAGCCATTATAAATGCCCCAGAGATCCCAATCCAGATCATTTTCAAAGGTCGTTCTTGTAGTCCAGGCCCATTTTTGAACTCTATTTGAACCAGGCTTGTAACCTATATAAACATCATCAGGAACAATTCCATCATAGAAGACTGTCATTGCATCTGAGAAAATAAGGCTTTCAATATTTGTATTATAAAATGCTCTGGTATCCACTAATCCAACTCTAACACCTAATTCAATATCACCTTCGAGGGCAGAAGAAATAAATGCATCATTACGAATCTCACCTGTAATACCCCATTCTTTAATTGTTTTAAGCTTTCTATTTCCTGCAAAAGCACTTGATGCAATTGTATTAATTGTAAATGGTAATTCCAGTTCTTCAATTACATCTGCAGAGGCTATCAGTTCTACATGTTCATTACCAGACATATCTGCAAGCAAGGTGCCATTCTGGTAAGTAACAAGCCTGCTGTTATTTTTGCTTACAATAAATTTCTTAAAAGGATTGTAAAGGTTTCTTTTATTTTGATTATTCTTAGGCTCGCCAGTATACCATTCATAATCCCAATATTGCCAGGCATCACCACCATCAATCAGAGAATAAACATCATTAGCAGCGCTTCCAAAAACTACAGTTAATTCGTAGTATCGGTCGTCAGCATCATCGGCTTGTTTTATCGGACACATGAAAGTCCCGGTTTCAACTTTTGTTACAGAATCAGGGAAAGCAATTCCTTCCAGCCAGGCACCTGTATCTGTAAGCTCAACATCCTCACGCAAAACTTGAGTTATACCTGTAACGTCTGATAAATCAATAAATACATGAGCATTCTCACTCATATTACGAAGTAATGTAGAAGAGTAATCACGTACAGTGTAGAAAGTTCGATTCCAGGTTGATGTATCGCAATACTGTTCCTGACCTTCTCCTTCAAAATGAATAAAAATTTCACCTTCTACAGCAGCTAAGTCTCCAGGATTTAACGGATCCAGTATATTGCGTCCACTTACTGAATAAGAATAATACTTTCTGTCTGGTACAATCAAATCAAAAGTCTTGTCATTTACAAGGAGCTTGCAGTTATAATTTTTATCTGTAGCAGTTTTTCCAGCAAAAAGCTCTTCAGACCAGATTATAGTATTACCTGATATGGTAAGTTTAGGATTTTCACCTTCAGAAGAAGCAATTACATCGTCTCCAAGCTTTAACTGTACTGAATAAGTTCTGTTTTCATTTTGTGCAAGAGGCAAGGTATCATTTATTTTGACTGTTCCGTGATTAGTACATAAGTTCCATGGTTCGTCAATTGAAAGTAGACCATAATTAACAGAAACAACTCCGCTATTAACAGAAAGTTCTTTTGAAGGAATCTTTGTCTTATAACCATTCAAATAAAGAACATCGCTTGTTTTTCTTAAAAGATTTCCGTCCTTGCTATCGTAAAGGCTTAATTCAAGAGTATACTCACCATTTTTAACATAATTCGGACTATACCTATCACTTACAATGCTTGGGAATTTAGTTTTATAATCATCTTCAAAAATAATATCATCCTGTGTAAGCGTTACTATTCCATTCTCATCAGCCTGAGCACCCCACTTACGTCTAAACCATGGGTCTTCTTCTATTCTTTCAATAACATCCCAAATTCCCATCCACTTATCTTCCATATATGGATAGGTCTTTAATTCAGCTTCTATATATCCTACATTTTCATCTTTTTTTGATTTATATTCAAAATCTATAAGGCTGTAATAATCAGTCCAGGTATTTATTCTGTAGTTTTCGGTTGTAAATGAAAGAGTGTTTAACCCTGGAACAACAAAAACTTTTTCTTTTGCACCAAACTGAATTGGAGTGTAATATTGGTAATCAGAAGCTTCGACATCTCCCCCATCTTTTCTGTTTGGATTTACACCGCTTGTTTTCAAATCATCTGTATAAAGTTCAATAATGAAGTTATAGTAGTTTTCGTTTCCTTTGCTGCTGTCTTTTCTTGCAAACATTGAAGAATTAAATTCAATGACAGAATCTGTAAAAACTTCTATAGCATTTTTTCCATCTTTTGCAGTAAAAAGCCATTCCTGTACCAGGCCTACATACAATCTATCATAGCGGTTAAAGTCACTATTGTCCTGTTTGCAGTAAAGACGAAGTGCAGTTACATCATCTTCTGTAAAATCAGAAGGATTATATACAGAGCGGCCTGCATTTGATTTTGTATTTACATTAAATGAAAGGTATACTTTTCCGTCATCATAATTATTATTTGAAAGTTCTGTATTACCGCATGAAGCCAAAAGAGCAAGGGCAGTAAGAACAAAAAATAGTTTTATATTAGTAATCATTTTCTTCATAATCTTTTACTCCTCTTAGTTTGACTCTGTATAATGAGGGATATCTACTTTCTTGTCATCCAGAATATCATATGCCATGAACCGTATGCTTTGACTATTCATTCCCTGAAGCTTAAAATCAAAATATATTTCAATTGCCAAAGGATAATCTGCAATATGATAACTAGTCCACTTATCCATAAGCTCGTGCCTGCTATTATCATCAAAAAGATTAATAAAATCATAATCTTTTAATTTTGAACGATATTCCCCAGTGTTATATATATCAAAACTTCTACCAATCCACCAGTTTTCAAAAGTTGGCTGGTATGAGATTAAATTAATATTACAAGTGATAACACTTGCTTTATAACCGGAAGCTTTAAAGAGATTAAAAAGTTCATTTTTCTCTGTCTGCTCAAAATTTAGTATATAGTGAAAATCAGGAGCTTGAGCACTACCAAGATTTACTTCTTTTGCATTGTACTGTCTGTTATGAGCATAATTACTGATTATATCCAGATATTCACGATCCTGCTGAGTAATTGGAGTGTTTGCTCTTCCTGTATATTTTACATCAACAGCTTTACTCTTCGAATAATCACCTGAGCCGTCAGTGTTTTCTGCACCCCATTTTCCATTTACGCTAAAGTAATAAGTTTTGTCAGGTTCTACAAAAGGCCAGCAGCCTGTCCAACCCTTTTCACTAAAACCATAAGAACAATACAAACAGATATCTGTACTTTTTTCTCTTATATAAAGTTCATCAAATTCCACATCATCATCAAATCTGTTAATGCAGAATTCCAGACCACGATCTGTACTAATAAAAATAATGCGGTCTTCGGCTTCGACATTTTGCCGCTTATTAATATCAACTGTAAGCTGACCTGAACAGGTTTTATTACCGCTTTTTCCTTTGCAGGTAATAAGATGTTCACCTTTTGAAATAAGAGCCTTATATAATTTCAGAGAATTATTAGAACTGTTTTGGATTTGGCCGTCAAAGAACCAGGTGAATACATAATCTTGGACATCATCCTGAACAGTAAAAGTCCAGCATTCATTACCATAATCATCAACACTGTCTACCGGCTCAGAAATTTCAATTTCCTGAATGGGCTGAACATTATTTTCACCAAGGATTACTTTTCTAAAATCCTTTTCCAGTGTAATTTTTAACACTGCACCGGTTTCTTCCAGTTCTTCTACAACTTCTGAAAAACCGCTGTAGGATGTTTTCCCGCAAACAATAATTACCTGAGCCTGAACCTTGGCTCCAACATAAATTTCCGGGAAAGTAAATTTTATATCTTTTAACTCTGAAATGTCATTATAGGGAACATTTTTTTCATACAAGAAGTTGTTTTCACCAGAATGCCTTACACTACCATCTTCATCATACCAATCCCATTCACCAAAGGCTTCGGCCCAGCCATCAACGTATAGCAAACATACAATATCACATGTTTTTTGATCAGCAGTTTCACCTTCTCGGGCAGCTCTTTCTGCTACCTCCTGGATGACTTCTTTAGGAACATTTACCGAAATTTCAGTTTTTTTCTTAGCTCCATCTGCACACGATGTAAAACACAAAAGGAAAGCACACAACATCGTAAACAAAACGTTTTTTCTCATAAAAGACTCCCCATCTATATGATACATATAGTTATCCTATTATGCTTTTACAATTATACCATGAGAATAGAGAAAACACAAAAAAAATTAATAACAATAAATCAAAATCTCGGGCAGCGAACGACTTATTCATCCAGCGTAATGCGGTTACCGGTGTACAAGAAGTAGTAACGGCCTTTGGCGGCGATAAGCTGGTCGTGGGTACCGCGTTCTATGATTTTTCCGTGCTCTAAGACTATAATTTCGTCGGCATTGCGGACTGTTGAAAGTCTGTGGGCAATTACAAAGGTTGTGCGGCCGCTCATAAGAGAGTCCATACCCTTTTCAATCAAAGATTCTGTACGTGTATCAATAGAACTTGTAGCTTCGTCTAAAATCAAAACCGGAGGATCTGCAACAGCAGCACGTGCAATGGCAAGAAGCTGTCGCTGGCCCTGACTAAGGCTTGCACCGTCTCCCGTGATTACTGTATCATAACCATTTTCCAGGTGGCGGATAAAGCTGTCGGCATTTGCAAGTTTAGCTGCTTCGTAAACCTGAGCATCGCTGGCATTAAGATTTCCGTAGCGGATATTTTCGCGGATTGTTCCTGTAAACAAATGTGTATTCTGCTGTACCATTCCAAGTGAGTGGCGCAAAGAATCCTTGCTGATTTGATTAAGAGGAATACCGTCGTAAGAAATCTGACCATTACCCTGCTCTACGTCATAAAAACGTGTAAGAAGATTGATTGTTGTAGTTTTTCCGGAACCGGTTGAACCGACAAGTGCAATTTTCTGTCCAGGTTTTGCGTGAATGTTTATATCATGTAAAACTGTTTTTTCAGGTACATAACTGAAGGTTACGTGATCAAAGACAACTTCTCCCTTAAGAGGCTTAAGAGATCCGTCTGCAGGATTTTTCCAGGCCCAGCTTCCTGTATTTGCAAAAGACTGAACAAGAGTTTTTTCACCGTTTTCCAGAGCTTCGTAGGCATTTACAAGAGTGTACTTGCCTTCATCCGGCTCTGGCTCCTGATCTATAATTGCAAAAATGCGTTCTGCACCGGCAAGGGCATTCAAAATACTTGTTGCCTGCTGGCTCATCATAGAAATAGGCTGGCTGAAGGAACGGGTGTACTGAAGGAAGGCTGCAATAGTACCAATATCCAGCATGCCTGTAAACCAGTTAAGAGGAAGAATTCCGCTGTGCCCCATAATCATTACGGCTGCACCTGCAATAGCAACTACGGCATACTGCATGTGGGCACTGTTGTTCATAAGAGGTCCCATAAGACCACCAAAAGTCATTGCGGCAGTTCCTGCTTTACGAAGATCATTTGCAAGTATATCAAATTCTTTTTTAGCATGAGCTTCGTGATTAAATACCTTGATTACCTTCTGACCTTCAATCATTTCTTCTATAAATCCATTCATTTTTCCTACGCATTTCTGATTTTGACGGAAAGAAGCGGCTGAACGTTTACCAATTGCCATCATAAGGAAGGTAATTGCTATCATTGTAAGAACCATTATGAGGGTGAGCATAGGACTAAGAACCAGCATCATAACAAAAACAGAAATTACTGTGATTGTTGAAGAGAAGAGCTGTGGAATAGTCTGACTGAGCATTTCGCGCATTGTATCTGTATCGTTTGTAAAACGCGACATAAGCTCGCCATGGGTGTGCGCATCGTAAAACTTTATTGGAAGCTTTTCCATCTTGCTGAAGAGCTCGCATCTTATTGTAAATAAAAGCTTTGTTGAAATATGAATCATCAGGCGAGAGTTACAGTAAGAAGCAAGAGTTCCAAAGAGGAACATACAAAGCACCATAACTAAAAGGCGTGCAAAGCCGGTAAAATCGGGATTTGCATGGCCAATCATTGGAATGATGTAATTATTCAGGGCTGGCTTTATTAAATAAGCACCTGCTACACCTGTTAAAGAATTTACAAGTACACATGCAAGCACAACAAGCCACAAAGCCTTGAAGTGTCCCATATATCCGATAATTCGTTTTACTGTATTTTTTGCATTTTTTGGTTTTTGAAAACCTTTTCGTGGTGGCATTAGTCTTCACCTCCTGCAAGGTCTGCGTCTCCGCTTCCCTGCTGCTGCGATTCATATACTTCGCGATAAATCTCATTTTTAGCAAGAAGTTCATCGTGAGTGCCGTATCCGCTCAAGGCACCGTCGTCTAAAACAAAAATTACGTCTGCGTCTTTTACAGAAGAAATGCGCTGGGCAATAATGATTTTTGTTGTTTCTGGAGCAATGTCGCGTAAGGCTGTACGGATTCTTGTTTCTGTAGCAGTATCTACTGCAGATGTAGAGTCATCAAGAATAAGGATTTTTGGATTTTTAAGAAGGGCTCGCGCAATACAAAGTCTTTGCTTCTGACCACCACTTACGTTTACACCACCCTGCCCAAGCATTGTTTCATAACCATCCGGGAAGGAAGATACAAAGCTGTGGGCATCGGCAGCCTGGCAGGCCTGAATCATCTGCTCTTCACTTGCATCAGGATTTCCCCAGCGCAGGTTCTCTTTTATAGTACCGCTGAACAAAACGTTTTTTTGAAGCACCATTGCAACACTGTCGCGCAAAACAGAAATATCATAATCGCGGACATCCTTGCCGCCAATTTTTACAGAGCCGGAATATACGTCGTAAAGTCTTGGAAGAAGTGAAACGAGTGTTGTTTTTGAAGAACCCGTTCCTCCAATAATTCCAACAACCTGACCGCTTTTTATTTTTAGGTTTATATCACGCAGTACACAGTTATCGGCTTTTTTATTATAGCTGAAGCTTACGTTGTCAAACTCAACAGAACCGTCGGCAACAGACATCACAGGATTTTCGGGATTATCAATATCCGGCACTTCATCTAAAACTTCGATAATACGCTTATTGCTGGCCTTTACCATGATAATAGAAACAAAAACCATTCCAAGCATCATGAGAGAAGAAAGAACCTGAGTTACATAAGTAAAGAAGCTGATTAATTCACCGCTTAGCATTGTACCTGCAACAACCTGTTTTCCGCCAAACCACATTACTGCAATCATCGAAACATACATTACAAGCATCATAAGAGGCATACTGAAGATGATTACTTTTTCTGCCCTGACCTGAGCATCTCTTACATCTCCTGCAGCTTTTCGGAATTTTTCTTCTTCGTATTCACCGCGAACGTAAGCTTTAACAATGCGGATACCAATCAGGTTTTCCTGAATTGCAGCATTAAGTCCGTCGAACTTTTTCATCATCTTTTCAAAACGAGGATGTGCAATTGAAGAAATAATCATAATGCCGATTGCAATAATTGGAATTGCAATAAGGAACAAAACTGCCATGCGGGCATTAATTCTAAAGGCCATAATTGTTCCGGCAATGAGCATAAAAGGAGAACGAACACACATATGAATGAGCATACGGTAAACGTTCTGGGCCATGTTAATATCTGTAGTAAGACGGGTTACCAGAGATGCAGTACTGAATTTGTCGATATTTGCAAATGAAAAACTCTGGATTTTTGTAAAAAGTCTTTTTCTAAGATTGTAGGCAAAGCCTTGGGCAGCGTAGGTAGAAAAAACTGTACCAAGTACACCACTAAGCATAGAAATACAGGCAAGACCAATCATTATAAGACCATATCTTATTACAAACTGAAGATCTCCCTGTCCACCGTTTCCGCCAATACCATCATCGATTATTTTTGCCATGATAAAAGGAATAACAACTTCCATCACGACTTCGCCAATCATAGCTATAGGCGACATTATTGAACTGAAAACATATTTTTTTTCCAGTCCTTTAAGCAGCTTTTGAAGTTTAGACATAATTTAAATTTATTAAAAAGAGTAAATATAATCAAGTTATTATAGAATAAATTGTTGTTATGGACGGATTATCTAAAGCGTTTTGCCAGATCCTGAAGTTTACTCATGTCCATACCTTTGAGGGCGCTTGGGTCAAGACCACCAAGACCACCCATTCCGCCGGCTCCACCCATACCGCCAAGACCCATCTGGTTCATCATGCGGCTTTGCATGCCCTTGTTGCGGGACATTTTTTTCATCATGAGCTTTGTTTTTTCAAACTGTTTAAGGAGTTTGTTTACGTCGGCTACTGTTGTACCAGAACCCTTTGCAATGCGCTTGCGGCGGCTTGGTCCGATTATAAGGTGGTTCAGACGTTCCTTGTAAGTCATACTCTGGATAATGGCTTCGTTCTTTTTCATGCCGCTCATATCCATTTGCGAAGCATCCATGCCGCTCATACCTGGAATCATATCCATGATAGACTGCATGTTGCCCATCTTTTTAACCTGCTGGAACTGTTCAAGATAATCCTGCAAAGTAAACTCGTTGCGCTGGAGCTTTTTGGCCATTTTGAGGGCGGCTTCTTCGTCCATTGTTTCCTGGGCTTTTTCTACCAGGGAAACAACATCGCCCATGCCAAGAATGCGGGAAGCAATTCGCTCCGGATGGAATACTTCAAAGTCTTCTGTTTTTTCGCCGGTACCAATGAAGAGGATTGGCTTACCAGTGATTGTTTTAAGAGAAAGAGCAGCACCACCACGTGCATCGGAGTCAAACTTGGTAAGGATAACACCGGAAAGTCCAAGCTGCTCGTCAAAGCTCTTTGCAATATCAACGGCATTCTGGCCGGTCATGGCATCGGCAACAAGGAGGACTTCTACAGGATCAGTTACCTTTTTGATTTTTACAAGCTCGGCCATCATTTCTTCATCAATCTGAAGACGACCGGCAGTATCTATGATGATTGTGTCGTAGCCGTTTTTGCGGGCAAAGTCGATTGAGTCCTGAGCATTACGTACGGCATCTTTTAAATTTTCCTTGTAAACCGGAACTCCGATTTTTTCTCCAAGCTGGCTAAGCTGTTCTACGGCAGCAGGACGAACTAAGTCACAGGCAGCAAGTAAAACCTTACGTCCACCTTTTTTAAGGCGGGCAGCAAGCTTGTGGGCAGCAGTAGTTTTACCGGCACCCTGAAGACCAAGCATAAGGATTACAGACTGAGTGTCCGGGCCTTTAAGGTGAAGGTCTGTCTTGGTATCGCCAAGCATACTGACCATTTTGTCGTAAATTATTTTTGTAAACTGCTGGCCAGGATTTACGGAGCGGAGAACTTTTTCTCCCTTGGCTTCTTCTATAGTAGAATTAACAAAACGGCGCACAACGCGAAGGTTTACATCGGCTTCGAGCAGGGCCATTTTAATTTCTTCTACGGATTCTTCTATATTCTTTTCGGTAATAGTAGACTTACCACTTATTTTCTTAAAAATGTCACTGAAGGTGTTGGTGATTTTTTCTAACATTTTTTATTCCTACAAATTAAGCAATTCTTTTACCATCTGTTCGACGGTGCTTTCTTTGTTTAAAACCTTGTAGAGGGCATTACACAAAGGAAGCTTTATATCTTTTTTCTGGGCAATTTCGTGAACATATTTACAGGCAATTGCACCTTCGGGCAGGTAACCGATTTTTCCTACGTTTGCAATAAGATCATCAATATCTTTAAAGCGCGACAGCATATCAGTTTTTACAAGATCCTGACCAAAGCGGCGGTTACGGCCATATTTAGATTTACAGGTAACATCCAGATCGCCTACTCCACTTACAGAAGTAAAGGTCTCTGCATGAGTTGCACCCATTGCAAAACCAAGAGTCTGAATTTCATTAAGGCCTGCAGCCAGAAGCAGAGACTCAGTGTTGTCGCCGACAATATCGCTGTTTTCGCTGATGGCATCCATAGCACCATAAACTGCGGCAATAACGTTTTTAGCAGCCGCACAAATCTGGCAGCCTATAACATCAAAACTTGAGAATACCATAAGGCCCGGAACTTTTAAAAGCTCGCGGACACGGATAGAATTTTTTGGATTTAAAGAAGCTGCAACAAGACCTGTGATTTTTCCCATTGCAACTTCTTCTGCATGACTTGGACCTGCAACATAAACTGTGCAGTCTTTATAAATTTCAGGGAGGGCCGATTCTATTGTTTCAAGAATCAACTTTGGGCCGCTTGGGGAAGGAACAAAACCTTTGGTAAGGGCCGCAATAACTGTAGACCCATCTACAATGTTTGGAACTGTATCTATCTTTTTTAAAGTCTGCTGCAAAAAGATAGAAGGTGAAGCAACAAAAAGAAATTCTTTTCCAAAAGCAACCTGCCAGATATCATTTGAACAGGTAATACTTTCGTTAAGCTTAAAGCCCGGAAGAAAGCGCTTGTTTTCGTGCTCATTATTAATGGAAGCAACAACATCTTCTTCCAAAGCCCAGATTTCAACCTTGTGACCACCGCGAGCCAGAGCCTGAGCAATACCAGTTCCCCAGGCACCACCGCCAATAATTCCAACAGTTTTTTCTGACATAGTTCCTCCCTGCAAAAAGGCCTGTTAATACCAGCCGTCTTCGCAGTCCTTCCAGTCAAAAATTTCTTCGTCTTTGAACCAGAGGGCAATTTCGCGTGCAGCACTTTCGTCGCTGTCAGAAGCGTGAATAATATTGCGTTCTGTGTGAATACAGTAGTCTCCGCGGATAGTTCCAGGAGCTGCTTCACTAGGCTTTGTAGAGCCAACAAATTTTCTGATTAAAGCAACACAATCATCTGCCTGCCATACCATAGCAATAACAGGGCCAGAAGTAATATAGTCCACCAAACCCTCATAAAATGGCTTACCTTCGTGCTCAGCATAATGCTTGGCAGCAAGGTCACCAGAAACGTGAACCATCTTCATTGCAACAAGTTTAAAACCTTTTTTCTCGAGGCGTTCAATAACCTCACCTACCAGACGACGATTTACAACGCCCG
>Ga0310697_10002972_pt1 | contig 17441 bp, 14 predicted proteins | sample 172DNAGHGlowgp2_FD_203883 | JGI IMG/M metagenome (GOLD analysis project Ga0310697, IMG submission 203883) | Sheep rumen microbial communities from Palmerston North, Manawatu-Wanganui, New Zealand - 1728 DNA GHGlow gp2 (v2) (version 2) | ecosystem: Host-associated > Mammals > Digestive system >... | reverse complement strand
GCACCAATTATCTGAATCTCTCCACGAGAAAGAGCCGGCTTCATAATATTAGAGGCATCCATTGTGCCTTCGTTTCCACCAGCGCCAATAATTGCATGAAGCTCGTCTATAAACAAAATGATATCTTTATCTTCCTGAAGCTCATTCAGGATTTTTTTCATTCTCTCTTCAAATTCACCACGATATTTTGTACCCGCAACAACAGCTGCAAGATCAAGGGAAAGAATTCTTTTTTTCAAAAGCTCTGTCGGAACATTACCTGCTGCAATGCGCTGGGCAAGACCTTCTACAATAGCGGTTTTTCCAACTCCAGGTTCGCCTGTAAGTACAGGATTATTCTTAGTTCTGCGGGCCAGAACCTGAATTACACGATGTATTTCTTTATCGCGGCCAACAACAGGATCCTGCTTTTTATCGCGAGCAAGCTTTGTAAGGTCACGGCTATATTCAGAAAGGAAAAGTTCCTTTTTCTTATTTTGAGTTTTATCTTTCTTCTGATTTTTTTGATTTGGAAGAGTTTCATCAAAAACATCAAAAAGTCCGTTGGCGTCTCCCAAAAGGCTTTTAAAAACAGTATCTACAAGAGACTCTGCCCTAGCCTGTCTAATAGAAGAATTGTGATCTGTCTGAAGTTCCATTATAACAAAGCGGGCATCCATAATTGTATAATCTGCCGCTTTAAAAAATCGGTTTGTAATGCTTCCTTCTTCACGGATTGCTGCTAAAAGAAGGTGTTCTGTACCAATATAATCATTGTGAAGGGCATTTGCTTCAATATCTGCAATATCAATTAACTGCTGATATCTGCGGCTTACCGGAAGGGTATCTAAAGTTGGAGTTTTTGGTTCATCTGCAAAAAATTTTTCAATAAAATCAAGAAGAGCTTCGGGTTCAAGTAAAAGTTTTTCAAAAACCTGATAAGCCAGGCCTTCTTTATTTTTTATCATTGCAAGAATAACATGTTCCGGCAAAAGCTGCTTACTTCCTAGTTTTCTGGCTTCGTCCTGTGCAAAAACCGAAACGATTTCTTTTGCGCGGGGTGAAAAATTCTTCATTTTGAACTCCAAAAACGATATTTGTCTTTAAATTATCGGCAGACAGGGCTGATTTCTGCAACAGTTTGTCATTGTCGGGCTCGCCCCGAGGATGACACATTTTAAAAATATAAAACCCCAAAAACTGCCCCTAAAACGATGATTATTATAGGATGAACCTTAAACTTAAGCAGCAGGAAGGTGCAGACTGCATAAAAGGCAAGGCATACCCACTCAAAAAAATCCTTCCAGCCAGCCAGGCTAAGAAGATTTTTCCATTCTTCAGGAATCTTTATAAGTGTAAAAATAAAAATCTGAACTACAGGAACAAGAATAAGACCAGTTGTAACAGGGCGCAAAAATGCAAGAGAGCCTTTTACAAAAGGGTTTTCATGAAATTTCTGTAAAAATCTGGCAACAATAAGAATAATTATAAGCGATGGCAAGGCTTCAAAAACAGAAGTAAGGATTGCGCCAGGAATTCCGTAAAGATTGTAGCCTATGTAGGTTGCCATATTTATACCGATTGGTCCCGGTGTACTTTCGCTTATAGCAATCATATTGTAAAACTGCTCGGTAGAAATAAGGCCTTTTTCTACAATTGCCTGCTGCATAAGAGTAATAGCAACAACACCCCCGCCGATTGTAAAGAGGCCTACATAAAAGAAGGTAAAACAAAGTGCAATAAGACTCATTTTGTCTCCTCCTGATTTTCGGCTTTCTGTTCAGCTGATTTTTCGAGTGTGGCCGATTTTTTTTGTAAACGTAAAGTATTCAGACAGCCCAGAATAATTGCAGCAATAATTACTATAAAGGATGGAACCTTGAGCCAGAAAATACACAAAAATGCTGCAAGCATATAAAGTACGTTCCATACATTTTTGATAGTTTTTTTTGCAAACTTTATGATTACTGTAGTAAGCAAGGCCGCAACCGCAACATTTATTCCTTTAAGGGCAGCCTGCACTCGAGGATACTCAGAAATTGAATTAATTGTACCTGCCAGAATAGTAATGATGATTATTGAAGGAGAGATAATTCCCAGAGTTGCAACAATTGCACCAATAATACCTGCCTGCCTATAGCCTACAAAGGTCGCAACATTTACAGCAATAATTCCCGGAGTACTCTGCCCTATTGCATAATAATCAATTAAATCTTCTTCTGTAAGCCAGTGCTTTTTTTCTATAAGTTCCTTCTGCAGCATAGGCATCATTGCAAGGCCACCACCAAAGGTAAAAATTCCGGTACGAAAAAAAGCGCTGAAAAGTTCAATTAACTTTGGAAGCAGTTTTTTTTGAGCACCCTTTTCTTCCTTATTTATCTCTTCCATTATTCTATCCTCATTTTTATTTCTATCGTTGTACCATGCTCGGCCTTACAAATAAACTCCGCCCCAATCTGATTTGCCCTATACTGCATAGAGTTCAAACCTATTCCGGAATTATACTTTTGTTCTTCAGAAATGCCAATTCCATCGTCGCTGATTTTTACGATAATAACATTTTCTTTAAGAAGACAGGACACATTTACATTTTTTGCCTGAGAATGTTTCATAACATTGTGCAGCGCTTCCTGAATAATTCTGAATATATTAAGCTTCTGGATTTTTGTAAAAGCAAGGCTTTCGGGAATATCCCATTCATATTTGCACTTAATTCCCGACTGCTGCTCAAAGGAGGCACACAAATTACTTATACTTGCCTCAAGCCCGATGTTTTCAAGATCAACCGGATATGAATGATGAGCATACTGTCTTGTTCTTTGTAAGGTATCACTAACAAGCCCTGCAAGCTCCTCCATCTGAGCTTTTTCTACAGGAGAATCCATTTTCGAATAACTTCTGCAAAGCATTGAAATTCCTGCCAGCCTTTGACAAATATCATCATGTAAATCATTACTAAACCGCTGACGTTCAATTTCGCTTATCTTAAGAACTTCGGCTTCTACCTTCATGCGTTTTTCATTTGCTTCTATAAGCTGGCGTGTTCTGGTTTCTACTTCATTTTCCAGATAATCAGCATAGCGGCGCCTTTCTTCATTTGCTTCAATTCTATTTAAAGAAAGTGCAATATCAACAGAAATTAAAATTATATAAGGTAGCGATTCTACCGGAGCATCATACATAATGCAGCCAATATAATCATTTCCAACATTAAGATATTTCAAGACAAGGGTATGAGGCTCGGGTAACCAGTTATAAAAATCTGCCAGGCTCATAAGTCCTTCTTTATTTACAGGAAGTTTTCTGATTCTTTTTCCCTTTGATTTTACATAGACAGGTTTTACAAAAAGATGCTTATTTGAAACAGGCTCATCAGACTTTATTTTTTCAGGAAATTTCAGGATGAAGAAATTCTCAACACCAAGCATCGAAATGTTATAATCTATAATAGAAACGAACTCTTCTTCGCTGTTATCATTATTAAGGTCTCGGCCAACGTGACTTGTAATATTAAGCATCTGCTCTGATATTACGTATGATGACTGCATTTTTTCATAAGAATGCCGGAGTGTTTCAAAATCACTGACTGTTTTTTTACAACCACAGGATTCCCTGTAAATAACATGAGACTCAACAGACTGCTCAAGCGGGACCTTCTCTCCTTTAGCAAGTGCAAAAATCATGTTTACAGCTTCTTCTCCAAGCTTATCAAGCGGCTGATGAACTGTAGTAAGAGGAGGAATTGTAAACTGTCCCTGAGGAATATCATCAAAACCTGTTACAGCCAGTTTTTGCAGCTGAGCATTTCGCTTAGACAGATTAAGATACTTATAAACACCAAGAGCCATATTATCATTTGCACAAACAACAACATCAGGGTAATCTCCGCTTTTGATATTTTTAGAAAAATACTCTTCCATTGCATGAACAGCACTTTGTTCGGTAAAGTTTCCATGCATTATTGTATAATTGATTTTTGCATCCAGGGTCTGAGCCTGTTTCAAATGTTTAATGAAAAGCTTTTCGCGGTTAATTGAGTCATGATGGGTCTGGGTTCCGCCAATATAAATGAAATTTTTATACTGATGTTTTTTTACAAGATGCTCCATTATTTCTTTGATAGAGTCATCTGTATGAATTAATAAAGACGGCACTCCTTCGATTTTCTGACCAACAGAAACTACAGGAAGATTTCCCCATATACGGGTAATATCTTCTTTTGTAGTAAGCATGCAGTTGTCAAAAACTACAGAGGTTAAAAGAATAATTCCATCAAGATTAAAATAATCCTGGCGTGGAAAGCATCCTATAAAAGAGTCCGGCACAAAGGTTTTATTACCTTCCTGAAAACAAACAATCTGAACTCCAAGCTCCTCCGCCCGCTGCTTGATTCCCCTATACAAAGAAATCTGATACTCTTCATCCAGAATGTTCAACACCAAACCAATCCGCATAGGCATATTATATATGAAAAAATAAAGTATGGATACATAAGGGAAAAATAACTGCTACTCCCGTGTGAAAGTGCGTGCGTCTGCAACCACTCATAAGTGAAAAAAATGCTCCCATGGGATTTTGGGTTTTGCTCCACTAAACGAAAAGGACGTTCCGCAAAACCCAAAATCCCCCTCCGCATTTTTTTCAATATGCCTGTATTTATTATGGTCCCTTCCCGGTTCATTTGTTCATATATAAAATATATCACCATAAGAAGTCATTTGAAAAATATATGCTACGGAGTGAAAAATTGTGGGACCTTTTGTAGATGTTCCGCATTATATTATAAGGAGAAATATGCGGGACGCAGGAAAAAGAAAGTAAGGGGGGACCGGCAGTGGGACGGCCGCGTTTACGCCGGACGGAACACGGTTGCCGGGGGATACCTTGCTTTTTTTTCCGTCGCTGGGACCCGCTATTTGAATTCATATATAATGCGGCTATTAAAATCACGGGAGTAGCATATATTTTTCTATATAAATTTATTAATTTGTGATATATTTAATATATGAACTATTCGGTGTTGATTATTGATGACCATCCGCTTTTTAGCCGCGGGCTTTCTCAGTTAATAGAGACTCAAAAAGATTATAAGGTAACCGGAATTGCCAAGGACCATGATGAAGCAATTAAAATGTTAAATAAGCTTTCGCCGGACCTTGCAATTGTTGATTTGAATCTTGGGCAGGAAGACGGACTTGAACTTATAAAAGATATTCTTGCCCTTAAACCTCAGACAAAAATCCTTGTACTTTCCATGCATGATGAACGTTATTATGCAGACCGCGCCCTCAAAGCCGGAGCAAAAGGTTATATAATGAAGGAAGAAGCAGAATCAAATGTTTCGACCGCTATTAACACTGTAATGCAGGGAAAAATCTATCTTAGCGAGGCAGAACAAAAAAGACATGATGAACTTGCACTAAACAAAAACTCTAACAATACTTCGGAACCAATTGATTTAGTTTCAACCTTATCAGACAGGCAGCTTCAGATATTTACTTTACTTGGAAAAGGTCTTGGCACTGTAGAAATTGCAGAAAAACTTAAACTGAGTATCAAAACAATTGACACCCACAAAGAGAATATGAAAGAAAAACTTAACTGTGAGTCTGCTGCTGAGTTACGAAAAATGGCTATCGAATGGACTAAAAAATAAGTCCATTCTAAAGGCTGCTGCTTACAAGTTACAGGTTACGTCCATATAGAGCCGACAAAAATGAAAGCTCAGAAGCACTCTTCTTTTTAAGATCAGCTTTATCCATTCGCCAGGTCCAGTTACTTCCGGTTGTAGCAGGAGTATTCATACGTGCACTGTTATCAACCCCTGTGATATCCTGCATTGGAACAATAGCATAAACTGCACTAGAAGCAATAACCGCACGAATCATATCTTTACGAAGCTTTCCAGAAGCAACTAAAGTCTTTGCCTTCTTTACATCAAGCTCACAACCTTCTATATATTGGGCAACCAGAATAAGCTGATCATCTTTAAGATTCATAAGCCAGCCCTGAAGGGTGTCATTGTCGTGAGTACCGGTATATGCAACACAATTATCTGTATCGTACATATGAGGAAGGAAATAATTTGTCATTCCATTTGCTTTAGCTTCGTCTGTACTGAATGCAAACTGCAAAACCTTCATTCCCGGGAAGCCGCATTTATCTCGCAAAGCTCGAACCTGGTCTGTAATAATACCAAGGTCTTCTGCAATTACAGGAAGGTCTCCAAGTTTAGACTTAATTGCTTTAAATAAATCGGCTCCAGGACCCGGACACCACTTTCCGTTAATGGCAGTTTTTTCACCAGCAGGAACAGACCAGTAGGCCTCAAAACCACGGAAGTGATCAATGCGTAAAACATCAGTAAGTTCAAACACGCGTTTAATTCGGGCAATCCACCACTTATATCCATCATCCTTCATTTTCTTCCAGTCATATAAAGGATTTCCCCAAAGCTGACCATCGGCACAAAAATAATCCGGTGGCACTCCGGCAACGCAATGAGGCTTTCCATTTTTATCAAGCTGGAATAATTTCTGGTTGGACCATACATCTGCACTATCCGGCGCAACAAAAATTGGAATATCTCCTATAAGACTTATGCCATTTTCATTTGCATATTTTTTAAGGGCAGTCCACTGCTGGTCAAAGAAAAATTGAATTACTTTATATGAATCAACATCATTTTTATTTTCTTTGTACCAGTCTGCAAGTGCTCCTTCATCATGTAAGGCAAGTTTTTCAGGCCACCAGGCATACCAGATAGAGTTTGCAGGCTTTTCTTCAGCGGCTTTTTTATCGTAAACAGTTTTAATGCTCATAAAAAGAGCAAAATCATTAAGCCAGTTTTTTTTGCTTTTACAAAAATCTTTAAATGCAAGAAGATCTTCTGCCCTGATATCTTTTCCGCTTAAAAAGTTTAGCGCAGCCTTTTTCAAAAGCGGGATTTTCCACCATACAACTGCACCGAAATCAACATTACCGGTTTTCTTAATATATTCTGGTGGGACAATATCCTTTTTTGTAAGCCAGCCACGTTCAACAAGACAGTCTAAATCTATAAGTAAAGGATTTCCTGCAAAGGTCGAAAAAGATGCATAAGGAGAATCGCCATAGCCTGTAGGGCCAAGTGGAAGAATCTGCCAGAGCGACTGACCTGCATCTGTAAGCCAGTCAACAAAATCAAAAGCGGGTTTTCCAATTGTACCAATACCAGGAGTACCTGGAAGAGATGTGGGGTGAAGAAGAATGCCACTGCTTCGAGTGAATTTCATATGTGCTCCGTTTCTGTCATTATCGGGCTTGATCCGATAATCTATCTATAAAAAAAGATTGCCGGGTCAAGCCCGGCAATGACATAGAAAAGAAATGCTCTTGTTTAGCCTAAAACCTTAGAGATTCTTTCAAGAACCTTCTTGCGGTCAAGAGGCTTTACAATGTAGCTTTTTGCTCCAAGCATAAGAGATTTCTTTACAAGTTCCTCTTTACCAAGAGCACTAACCATTACAACTTTTGCATTCTTGTCAAAAGCCATAATCTGTTCAAGAGCTGTAATACCGTCCATCTTAGGCATTGTAATATCCATTGTAACCAAGTCTACGTGAGGACAAAGTTCCTTGTATTTTTCAACACCTTCTGCACCATCAACGGCAGTAGCAACAACATCATACCCTTCACTAGCAAGAATCTGACCAAGCTGCTTTGCAACGAACATAGAGTCGTCAACAACAAGTACTTTAAATGCTGTTCCGTCGCCCTTAAGCCCCTCTGGTGGTCGCTCATTGATTGTTGGATAATCCTGAATTGTTTTCATCGTAAACTCCTATTTATTAAGCGCGTTCCCTAATAGCAACGTTAACTTCAATTTTACCATATTCTGTAATAAGAGGAACAATAAGAGCTTCTACACTATCTGTTGTTCCACCCAAAGCAGCAATTTCCATTTTCTGACCTGCAAACAAAGTTGGAGGTGTAAGGTCAAACTTAAATCCAAGTTCATGCAATTTAGTTACAGCCTGAGCAGTAATCAAGTTTGCCAACTCACTGATTGTTGCCTTTGCAAGATCATCAAAAGCAGGCAATTTTTCGCCATTCATAGCAGAAGCAATGTTCAAGGCAGTTTCGTTAGTCATATCAAAAAGAACACGACCTTCTACATCACCTGCAAGACCTACCAAAGCGGCAACACCCATAACTGGCATCGCTGTAGATTTAAGATACAAATCTCCGCGCTTTACTTCTGCTCCACCAAGAACTTCCTGTAAAACTCTAAATGAAGTTTCAACAAACGGGTTAATATATTCTACTCGCATGTCATTCCCCTTTTAATCTTTTGTATATGCTGTAACAGCACCTTTGCTATTTTCGCCAAAACCATACGACATTGGAATAACTTCATGTTCACCAATTATTGCAATGCCGTTTCCTTTCATCTTTTCAAAGAATTCAGAAAGGATATTTTCCTGTGATTTAACGTCTATGAAAGACAAGAAATCACGGGCAAAAATAATGTCGAGCATTGGAAGAACGTTTGTGTTCTTACAATCGTGATACTCGAACATTATACTATCTTTTATCTCCTGATTAAAGGTGCTATCGCCGTTCGCCTTTTTTGTAAGATAAGGAGAAAGCCATGAACCTTCTACACTAGCCGGAACAGATAAAAGACTTGCATTTGAAACTCCCAGAAGATCTACATCCTGAGCATAAATTCTGATTTTTGCATCAGGATATCGGCTCTTAAGAACACATGCCAAACAGTATGTTTCTACACCGCTTCCACAACCAGGATTCCAAACAACAATCTGCTTTGCGTTGTTTTCTGGCAACAAATTCTTTATACAGTCTGCATAGTCTTTTGACCACCAGGTTCCTGTAAAAGAAGAATAGAATGTTGACAGGTATGCATCTGCATCATCAGAATTCTGGAGCTGAGTCTTATCATGACCACGCTCACTAGCCCATTCTGTATAGCGCTGCTTAACCCAGTTTTCATTTATCTGGGACATGTCAAAATTCTTATAACTCTTAAGACTTTCTGCAATAAACTTAATATCAAGATTTTGAGGTTCTTCCTTTTTAGCAGGAGCAGCCTGAACTGCAGGACCAACTGCCTTTGGTGCAGATGGAGCAGAAGAAACAAGCCTTGCATCTGCAGGCATCTGGGCATTCTTTGCCATTTGTTCAGCGGCAGCCTCCTTAGCTTCACCTGTATCTTTTGAACCAAAAATCCTGATTATATCAAGCAGTACGTAAAGACGATTGTTATTCTCTACAACACCGCTTATATATTTAATGTTAATATCTGCAAATAAAGGATGTGGTGGCTGAATTGTTGATTTTTGAACACCAACAACCTTATCAATCTTATCTACAACAAGACCAAAAGTCTGGTCGTCAAGAGTAAGAATGAGCAGATTTTCAAGTTTCTTTTCATCGCGCTTTTGAACTTCAATATTAAAAAAGAGGCGCAAGTCAAGAATAGGAATAATCTCACCACGAAGATTGTATACGCCAAGAACAAATGGAAGTGTGTTAGGAACATAGGTAAAGCGTCCGGCTTTTGCAATTTCCTTAACATACATAATGTCTATAGCATAATCTTTTTCGGCAAGAGAGAAAGTTACCATCTTAAAATCTACGTAGCTGGCGGCTTCTTTCTTTTCCTGAAGTGCATCATTGAGTTGTTCTGCAGTCTGAATTACATTCTTTTCTTCCATACTAGAGCCCCCTTACCCGTTCATCCTGGCATTTGCCTGGGCCAGTAATTCCTGCTTTACACCCAAATCAAGAAGCTGACTTACATCTATAATTAAAGAAACAGAACCGTCTCCAAGAATAGAAGCACCCGCAATTCCCGGTGAGTTTGTAAACTTATCGCGCAACGGTTTAATTACAACGTCTTCCTCACCAATAAGTGCATCTACCATAACACCTATTTTCTTTTCCTGTGTACCAACAATTACAATGTAACACTCATCGCCAGTTTGAGATTCCGGAATATTGAAGAGACGTGAAAGACGAAGAACACTGATTACTTCGTTACGTACATTCATAATTTCATAATTATCAATATGGCTGATTTCATTGATATTAATACACTGACTTTCAATAACGTTTGCAATAGGAATAGAGTAGATTTCTGTTCCAACACGAACAAGCAGACCCTGGATAATAGCAAGAGTAAGAGGAATCTTTATGATGAAAGAAGTTCCCTGCCCCTTTACAGAGTTGATAGAAATACTTCCCTTAATGTTGTTAATCATTGTCTTAACAACATCAAGTCCAACACCACGACCAGAAATGTTAGAAATCTTATCGGCAGTTGAGAAACCTGGCTGCATTATAAGCTGGTATGCATCCTGGTCTGTAAGAACCTTGTCCGGATGAATAAGTCCGTTTTCGATAGCCTTCTTGCGAACCTTTTCAACATCAATTCCGGCACCATCATCTTTGATTTCAATAACGATAAGGTTTCCTTCGTTAGAAGCCTTAAGAAGTACTGTACCGGTTTCCGGTTTTCCGGCAGCCTTTCGAACTTCAGGAGTTTCAATACCGTGGTCTACAGAATTTCGTACACAGTGCATAATTGGATCGAGAAGATCTTCTACAACTGACTTATCAAGTTCTGTATCCTCACCTTCTATTTCAAGGTTGATTTTCTTATTCAAATCTTTCTGAAGGTCGCGAACTACACGAGGGAATCGGCTGAAAATCTGATTGATAGGAACCATTCGGATTTTCATTACACCTTCCTGAAGTTCACCGGCAATTGTACCAAGCTGCTGTGTATATGAACGGAAGCGTCCTGTTATACCCTTTGACTCTGTTTCGTACTGGTCGAACATATTTCCCATGTCGCCGTACTCTTCTGTAAGTCGTTTTTTAATTTCATTAAGAGGTACACCTTTCTGAAGTTCTTCCAGATATCCAGGAAGTTCATCCAAAAGCGAGCGGAATTTTTCTCTGAACTGAGATTCTACACTCTGGAATTTTACAAGTTCGTTCTGAGTCTGTCCTGCAAGCTGGTTGAAAGATGCCTTTATAATAACAGCTTCTGATACAAGGTTCAAAAGATTGTCGATTCGGCGTGAATCTACACGGAGAATTGAGCCCTGTTGTGCATGTGTAGGACCTGTAGCAGGAGCATCCTTCTTTTCTGTTTTTTCTTCTGCTTTTTTCTCAGCAATTTTTTCATTGATAGCATCGGCTTTAGCCTGACCGGCAAGAGGAGCCTCTTGTTTTGGTTCAGGAGCAGCGGCTGCAGCTGGAGCAGCAGGAGCTGGTGCAGTCTGAACAGGAGCAGCAACCTCTGCAGCAGAAGAAGAATAGTTATCATCTGTAAGAAGATGTGCATCTGTAATAAGAGTTACATCACTTAAGAATGAAGCATCTTCGATTACTTCGCCCTTTTCTGAAGAAGCCAGATAATAGAATACATTTTCATAAAACTGATCTTCGTAAAGAGCATCAAAATCAGGAACTGTTTTAAGAACATTTCCCACAGCCTTAAGAGCTGCAAATACCTGAATACCACCAACAGTATTCATAGGATTATTTTCATCAAACTTAACTGCAACACACCAAAGGCTCTGACTGCCTTCGCAAGCAGATTTAAGTTCTTCATATTCATCTTCAGAAAGAGGAGGAAGAGGAATTCCCTCAGCAGAAGGTGCAGCAGCCTGAACAGGAGCCGGTTGTGCAGCTACTGGGGCAGCCTTTGCAGGTGCTTTTTTAGGAACAGACTTAGCTCCCTTTTCAGGGATATAAGACTTAAGCTTTTCTATAATTCCATCTATATTTTCTTCATAGACGGCACCATTCTGTCTTGCTTCGAGCATTGCTTTAATAACATCGATTGAGGTAAGAAGCAAGTCAACTACATCCTCATCGACCGAAACCCTGTCCGAACGTATCTCATCGAGAACATCTTCAACTGAATGTGTAAAATGAGAAAGTTCCATCATTTCAACAGTTGCAGAGCCACCCTTCAATGTATGAGCTGCACGAAAGATTTCGTCAATTGCCTCATGATTGGAAGGATCATTCTCAATTACAAGGATATTGCTCTCAAGCTGCTCAACCTGTTGTTCTGCTTCTGCAAAGAAGTCTTTTAAGAGTTCCTCATTGTTAGGATCAAGATAATCACTCATACACTCTATTATATACCGAAAATCCAAGTTTTCAAGATAAAAATGCATAAAAAAACGCATAAAAAAAATAGGGAGTTTTATGTAACCAACAGTATTTTTTTCCTGTTTTTATGCCGATAATAATATGTGGCAATTTGTCGAAAAGAGTTTATAATAAATATAAATAAATTTTTCAGGAGATTATATGAAGAGTTTAAGTATTAAGATTAGTCTTATATCATTTTTTATCCTTATTATTTCTTTTGCAAGTGTTGGACTTATTTCTATTAGAAGTGCCAAGACAAGCCTTGAAAAAGAAATGACAAAAGCAATTGTTGAATCTGTACACGCTACAGCCGATTCAATAAAAGCTTCAAACGAAAAAGAATTCAAAATGCTTGAAACTCTTGCAGCTCTTCCAGAAATCAGAAATCCTGAAATTTCCCTTTTGGACAAAACACATACTATTTACGGTGCAATGATTCTTGATAAAGATTACATTGACGTTTGTATTCTTGATGAAAAAGGTTTTGCCTGGATTAACAATGGTGCAAAAATGATTCCTTTCTCAGAAAGAAACTACTATAAAGTTCCATTTACAACAGGTAACCGCTTTCAGACAGACCCATTTATCAATAAGGTAACAAATGCTCCTGCCGTTTTCTATTCTGTACCTGTTTTTGATGAAAACAAAAAAATCATAAATGTAATTTTCTGTGTAATTGACGGACTTCAGATAAGCACTCTTGCAACAAATCATAAAGCCGGAAACAACAGACCAGCTTTTCTTATTTCACTTAATGATGGTCCTGGCGGAGAGAACGAAGCATTCTCAGAGCTCCACTCCCCTGGAATTATTATTGCAAGTCAAAAGCTTCTCTCTCCAGATTTAGTTCTTGAAGAATATACAACCGAAAGTATTTTTGCAAACGCTGCCGAAACAAAAAATCAGGAATATATTGCAAACCTTAATAAAATCAAAACAGAAAACAGCGGAGTTTTCAAATATAAGAATGGAAAAGAAACTTATATTCTTGCATACGAACGTGTTCCAAATACAAAATGGGTAGCAATGAATGAAGTTCCTTACAGCGATTTCCAGTCTGATTTGAATTCCCTTCAGAATAAAATCATTGTATATGTAATCTTCCTGACAATTGCTGCTGTTGCAATCTTTACTATTGTAATCACCATGGCTATGAAGCCTCTGAAAATTGTAAAGAAAGCTATTAATGAAATTGCTACAGGAAATGCAGATCTTACAAAACGAATTGACCACAGCTCTAAGGATGAAATTGGTGAAGTTGTAAACGGCTTTAATCAATTTGAAGAAAAGCTTCAGGGTATTGTTAGAGACATTAAAACTTCAAAAAATGATTTAACTTCTGTTGGTAACTCAATGAGCACAAACGTTTCTAACACTTCGAAATCTATTTCAGAAGTTTATAGTAGTATAGAAGACATGAAGCAGGGATTTTTGAATCAGGGGCAAAGTGTTGCCCTTACCGCTTCTGCCGTTACAGAAATTTCTTCTAACATCGAATCGCTCGAAAAAATGATTCAGACACAGGCAAACGGAGTTTCTCAGGCTTCTACTGCTGTTGAACAGATGATTGGAAACATTTCATCAGTAAACAAATCGGTTGAACAGATGGCTGAAGCATTTGAAACACTTCTTGAGCATACAACCAACGGTGTTCAAAAGCAGCTTGTTGTAACAAATAAAATTAAAGAAATTGAATCTCAGTCTTCTGAGCTTCAGGGTGCAAACCTTGTAATTGCTAAAATTGCATCTCAGACAAACCTTCTTGCCATGAACGCTGCAATTGAATCGGCACATGCAGGGGAATCAGGAAAAGGCTTTAGCGTTGTAGCAGATGAAATCAAAAAGCTTTCTGATAATTCTGCAAGAGAATCAAACAAGATTAGTGATCAGCTTACACAGATTGCAACAACAGTTTCTGAAGTAGTTGCCGCTTCTAATGAATCTAATGAGGCACTCAAAAAAATCACCGAAATGATTTCTCAGACAGATGAAATTGTAAGACAGATTCGCTATGCAATGGAAGAACAGAACTCAGGTTCACAACAGATTGGAGAAGCCCTGCACCTTATGAATGACACAACTGCCGAAGTACGTGTTGCAAGTCATGAAATGTCTGTAGGTAACCGCTCTATTCTTGATGAAATCAATAACCTTCAGAATGCAACTGACGCAATGATGGAAAGTATGAAGAAAATTATCAGTGGTGCTGATAAGATTAATCAGTCTGGTAATGAGCTTAATGAAATTGCTCCGCAGATGAAATCATCTATTGACCAGATTAGTAACCAGATAGATCAGTTTAGAGTATAATTCCCGGGATGGAATAAGGGATATAAGGAGTTTTTTATGAAAAAAATAATTATGTTAGCCGCAGTAATATCTTTAGCAGCAGCACTTTTTGCAGAAACTGCATTCAGCGGATATTCGGGCGGAAAATTGAATTATGCTTCAAACCCTAACGAAACAGATTCGTATGATCCTGACCTTACCTTGCAGGCCTTCTTTCAGGGCCAGTTCAACTTTTCACAGAACATGTGGGGACGTCTTGAGTTTTCTATAGATACAGGAGACTTTTTAAGTAAAGAACTCTTCCATAAAACAGATGCCTTCTTCAAAATAGATGAGCTTTCTTTTACATTCAAGTCACGCTCAGATTCTGATGCAAACTACTTCAGTCTCTTTATGGGAACTTATGATCCAATAGGCTCAGATGTTTTCCTTCAGCGCTATTTTGGTATCCAGCCAATTGCTTCTAAAATCACAGAAAGCTGGCTCGGACTTTCCGGTTCTGTACTCTACCCTCATTTTGGAATTGGTATTGCAGATGTAAAACGACTTTTGTCTTCTCCAATTGCTCTTGGTGGTTATGCTTACGTAAACCACGAAGATGATCTTCACTATGTATTGAATACAGATCTTCGTTTTGCATGTGTATACAGATATTTTACATTTGATTTTGCAGGTGGAATTGGTATTCCTCTTTCAAACAACAATCAAGGAAAAGAGGTTATTGCTTCTGTAGAAAAGGTTTACTGGCATGCAGGAACAACCATGCTCATTGGAAACCATTACACACAAAGTTTGTTCATTCAGGCAGGACTTTTTAATGTTCCATTTACAAAACGCAACGGAACAGAAGTTTCTCCAGATGATATTTACCTCTTGTTTGAACCTCGCTTCCTTTTCGACAGCGCACACGTAAATCTTACAGTTTTCAGTCTTCCACAGGATACTGTTGACCAGCTGATTTTTGTTGATGACAGCCTTGGTGTAAACCTGAACATTTTTGGAGATACTTTCTCTATTGGTGCAAACAGATTTACTCTGGGAACAAACTTCTCATTCTCATTTACAGGAAAGACATTCCTTGATGTTGTAAAACCTATGGAACTTATTAAAGGTGAATACAATATAACAATGACACCTTATGTTTCTACTAACTTCTTAAGCGGAGAACTTCACACACAGGCTTCTATAAAGTTTATGAAGTTTGGAACATCAAGATGGTATGATGCCTTTACGGTAGACGTTGGTTATACAACAAAATTCTAATCTGATTTAATTAAACAACGAACCTTGTGCCCCGCCGTCTTTTGAATTTGCGGCGTGGGTCAATCCCAAATGAGTATAAGCCTTATCTGTTACCATGCGTCCGCGTGGTGTTCTTTGCAATAATCCGCATTGAATAAGATAAGGTTCATAATAATCTTCAAGAGTATCCATACTTTCGCCAATTGAAATTGCAAGAGTTTCGGCGCCTACAGGACCACCACCGAACTTTTCTATAATTGAACGAAGGATTTCTCTGTCATATTTTTCAAGACCAATTTCATCTATTTCAAGACGACGCAAGCCTTCATCTACAATCTGAACTGTAATAGTATGACTTCCTGCCACCTGAGCAAAGTCTCTCATTCTTCTTAAAACTCTGTTTGCAACACGAGGAGTTCCGCGACAGCATTGAGATAAAAGAAGAGCTGCATCGTCATCAATTTCAACTTCAAGGATTTTTGCAGAACGTTTTATAATTGCAGCGAGCTCTTCCTGTGTGTAAAACTCAAAACGTGGAATGAATCCAAAACGTGAACGCAACGGAGAACTTACACTTCCAGCTTTTGTTGTGGCACCAACAAGTGTAAATGGTGGAATTGGAATGCGTACAGTTCTGGCTGCAGCGCCCTGCCCTATTATCCAGTCAAGCTCAAAATCTTCCATTGCAATATAAAGCATTTCTTCAATAGCTGGCTTAAGGCGGTGAATTTCATCAATAAAGAAAACTGTTCGCGGTGTAATTGTAGAAAGAATACCTGCAAGATCTTTTGGTTTATCAAGAGCAGGAGCAGAAGTAACTTTAAAATCTACACCAAGCTCGTGTGCAGTAATCTGTGCAAGGGTTGTTTTTCCAAGTCCTGGAGGTCCGATGAGCAAAAGATGATCAAGCGGTTCTTCGCGAAGCTTTGCTGCTTCTATAAATGTAGAAAGATTTTTCTTTACGCTTTCCTGTCCTAAAAAATCAGTAAGAAACTGAGGACGCAGACTGTTATCCTGCTCATCAAAAGAGTCTTTTAAATCTGCACGTACAATTGCAGAAAAATCTTCATCATTTTGCATATCGTTATTATACATTTTTTAAGCTAACTCCACAATTGCACGACGGAACAGAATATCTTCCCGTTCTTTTTGATTCTTTGAAGTAAACGCAGCATCAGCACTAAGCTGTTCTATAAGTTGTGCAATCTTCTGCTCAACAACGCGCTTTTCGTAACCCATGCTTGCAAGAGATGTAACAACATCTGCATAAGGAGAAGCGGAATCAAGCTGAACAACACGTTCATTACTTTCACTAATCTTAAGTTTGCCTTTAAGAGTGAGAATCATTTTTCCGGCAGTTTTCTTTCCAACTCCAGGAATCTTTTCAAGCATTTCAAGGTCTCCGTTTTCCAAAACTTCCATGAGTCTTGAAGAAGAAACAGAACTCATGATTTTTACTGCGCCCTTTGGACCAACACCATCAACCTTTAGCAAATCAAGAAAAATTGAACGCTCATCTGCACTTGCAAAGCCATACAAAGTCATAAGCTGATCTGTATGCTGCAGCCATGTATAAACCCGTGCTTCGCTTCCAACGACACCAAACATATCAAGATTGGAATCGGGCACACACAAATCCCACTCTACCCCATTTGTATCTAAAAAAAGCTGCTTTGGAAACTTTCCTGTAATTATTCCTGTAAGTGAATTGAACATCCGTTTTTCTCCGTAAAGGCTAAATCCTTACTTTTTTC
>Ga0310697_10002971_pt1 | contig 17441 bp, 12 predicted proteins | sample 172DNAGHGlowgp2_FD_203883 | JGI IMG/M metagenome (GOLD analysis project Ga0310697, IMG submission 203883) | Sheep rumen microbial communities from Palmerston North, Manawatu-Wanganui, New Zealand - 1728 DNA GHGlow gp2 (v2) (version 2) | ecosystem: Host-associated > Mammals > Digestive system >... | reverse complement strand
CCCATCTGGCCGTAATCGTACACGGCGGCGAGGCCGTCATAGATCTCGCTGGAGGGGAAAATGAAGCCGTACTCCTTGCAGTGGGCTACCAGCACCTTGAAAAGTTCATCCTGTGTCATATTCAATGTATTTTAGATTTCTCGACAGGCTCGAAATGACAGAGCCGACAAATTTACGCAAATAATTCGGGAAACGCCTCCCGAAGGGAGGGTTTTGCAATCTCGGCCAGGGGAATCTTCACGAAATCCCGCTCGCCGATCAGCGGATGCGGAACCGTAAGGACCTCGATATCAATGTGTTCATTCCCGTAAAAGAGAATGTCGATGTCGATGGCCCGGTTGTGATAGACCCGGTTGCCGCCGGCGTCGTATTCGGGGGTGTCATTGCGCCCGAGGCTTCGCTCGATGTCTTTGCAGAGACGGAGGATTTCCATCCCCTGCTCCTCAGGAGTCCCTTTCCGGAAAATCCGGTACAGTACGCAGGCGTTCAGGAACTTGTCACCCTTGAAGCCCCACGCCTTCGTTTCGATGATCCGGGAAAGCGCCGTATAGTGGCAACCCAGGCCCTTGTCCAGCAGGTCCAGCGCCTGCATCAGGTTCTGCAGGCGGTTTCCCTGGTTGGACCCCATGCCCAGATATACGCTGACAAAAGCCATCTAACTCAATTTTCCGTATTCGTCCTCTTCGTAGTCGAGCCCCAGGTCCACGCGGGCCTCCTCGGAGAGCATGCTGCGGTCCCAGACCGGATCAAAGGTCAGCTCGATGGCGCAGTCCGTCACGCCGGGCACCTGCTTCACGCTCTCTTCCACCTCGTGCAGGACATCATCGGCCATCGGACAGTTCGGGGCCGTGAAGGTCATCACGATGGACACTTTCCGGGCCTTGTCGATGTTGAGTTCATAGATGAGTCCCAGGTCGTAGATGTTCACCGGGATCTCGGGGTCATAGACCTGCTTGAGCGCGAGGATGACGTCGGCATAGAGGGGCTGGAGGGCGGCCACGTCCTCGGCGGTGAGCACTTCGGTATTCTTGTTTTCTTCCATAGATTCTTTCGCTTCGCTCAGAATGACAACGGGGTGAATTCGCTCAAAATGACAACGGGCGGATTCGCTCGGAATGATAGTTACAATTGTTCCTTGGCAGCGTTACGGATGGTGGCGATCATGGACACGAGGCCGTTGGCGCGGGTCGGAGACAGGTTTTCGCGGAGGCCGATCTGCTCGATGAAGGCGAAATCGTCGCCAGCAATCTCTTCCGGGGTGCGGCCGGAATAGACACTGATCAGGAGCGAAATGATCCCCTTCGTGATGATGGCGTCGCTGTCGGCCCGGAAGAACAGCTTCCCGTCCTTCAGCCCATAGTCCAGCCACACGCGGGACTGGCAGCCCTTGATGAGTTTGTCTTCGGTCTTCTCCTCTTCCGGATACGGCTCCAGAGCTTTTCCCAGCTCGATCAGGTACTCGTATTTGTCCAGCCACTCTTCGTACATCGAGAAATCCTCGATGACCCCTTGTTTTTTCTCTTCTAATGTCATTTTATCATTTTTAGATTCCTTCGCTTCGCTCGGAATGACAGCGATTTTCATGTCATTCCGAGGAGGCTCCGCCGACGAAGGAATCTTATTTTAGCATAGCAATCGCTTTGTTCAAACACTTCACGAAGTATTCCGCTTCCTCCATCGTATTGTAAGGGGCGAAGGAAGCCCGGAGCATGCCGGTGACACCGAAGCGGTCCATCAGGGGCTCGGCACACATCTGGCCGGACCGGACCGCAATCCCCATCTTGTCCAGGATGAGCGCCAGGTCCTCGTGGTGCGCCCCCTCTACGGAGAGAGAGAAGAGCGGAATCTTGGCCCATGTTCCCCGTGGAACACCATACAGATGAATCCGCGAATCAGACGTGAGGGCTTCCAACAGATAATCCGTGATCCTCTTCTGACGGTCGATGATCTCCGCATCGCTCTCGTATGATTCTGCCAGCCGGAGGGCTTCCTGCAGCGCCGGGACGGCATTGAAATTCTGCGTCCCCGCCTCGAACTTACCGGGAACGGGGGCATAGGTCGTTCCGGAGAACCGGACCGTCTCGATCATTTCGCCGCCGCCCATATAGGGAGGCATCGCTTCCAGCCATTTTTTCTTCCCATAAAGGACGCCGGTCCCGGTGGGTCCATAGACCTTGTGTCCGGAGAAGGCATAAAAGTCACAGTCCATCGCCCGGACGTCCACTTTCTCGTGGACACTCCCTTGTGCGCCGTCTACAAGTACAGGTACGCCAAACTTGTGCGCCGTTGCAACGATTTCAGCCACCGGGTTAACAAGCCCTAACACATTGGAAATGTGCGATATAGCTATAATTTTGGTGCGCTGAGAAATCAGTTTTTCAAGGCGCTCGACCATCAGGCCGCCGAATTCGTCAATGTCAAGGACTTTCAGGACGGCTTTTTTACGTTGACACAGGATCTGCCAGGGAACGATATTCGAGTGATGCTCGGCGACCGAGACGATGACCTCGTCACCTTCGTGAACGAACGCTTCTCCGAAGCAGGACGCGACCAGATTGATGGACATCGTGGTCCCGGAAGTAAAGACGATTTCTTCCCGGCTGCCGGCGTTCAGGAATGACCGGACGGCGTCCCGGGTCTTCTCGTACTCCTCGGTCGCATCGACGGCGAGCTTATGGACGGCCCGGTGGATGTTGGCATTGGAGCGGGCGGCGAGCTCACGCTGCTTTTCCAGCACAGCCCGGGGACGCTGGGATGTCGCCGCGTTGTCCAGATAGACAAGCGGCTTCCCATACACTTTTGCCTCCAGGGCGGAGAACTGACTCCTGATTTCGCGTGCGTCCATACTTCTTTGATAAGTCTGCAAATTTACATATTTTTGTACAAATTGTCATTCTGAACGAAGTGAAGAATCTATACGAAGTGAAGAATCTATGATCGATTACATCAAAGGACAAATCATCGAGCTGACACCCACGGAACTCATCCTTGAATGCGGCGGTATCGGCTACAGCATCCTGATCTCCCTCCAGACGTATGAGGCCATGCAGCTGCAGACCCAGACCGTCGCCTATATCCACCACTACATCCGAGAGGACGAAGAACTCTTCTACGGCTTTGCCACCAAAGACGAAAGGGAACTCTTCCGGCTCCTGATCGGCGTTTCGGGCATCGGGGTAAATTCCGCCCGCATGATGCTTTCCTCGCTCACTTCGGACGAAATCCGGAACGCCATCCTGGCGGAGGACATCAACAAGATCAAAAGCGTCAAAGGCATCGGCCTCAAGAGCGCTCAGCGTCTGGTCCTGGAGCTCAAGGACAAGATCGTCAAGGGCGCCGGTTCCGACACCGGCATCCTCCTGAAGGTCGATTCCAGCGCCATCGTCGATGAAGCCACCACCGCCCTCGTCATGCTGGGCTTTTCCAAGGCCAACATCAACAAAGTCATGCCGGCCATCCTCAAGGAAAACCCGCAGGCCCGCGTCGAAGACATCATCAAATCCGCCCTCAAACGCCTTTGAGCGGCATGATTTCATAACCCACCTGTAAGCCTACGCCCACGGTGGAGAAAGACACAGGGTCTGTCCTCATGAAAAAATCGGCCAGACCCTGTGTCTTTCTCTTATACCGTGGGCTATGATAAATCATTATCTGGAAGGATATGGGGTGTCCGGGGGCGTGTCCACCCCCGGACACGGGCAGGGGGAGGGGCCCGACGGATACAAGTTATTTGCGAAGCAAATGACGCAGGAGACGTTGGGAGGGGCCGGAGTGGAGCGAAGCGGAACGAAGTCCCCCGGGCACCCCATATCCTTCCCGACCATTGTTCTACGTGGAACAAAGAACGGAACGAGTAATCACTTGCTATCTCTTACTATCGTCCAAAATAGACGAGGAGGACGGCGATATCGGCGGGGGAGACGCCGGAGATGCGGGAGGCTTGCGCGATGGTGGCGGGGCGGTAGCGCATCAGTTTCTGGCGGCATTCAATGGAAAGGGATTGAACCGCATTGAAATCGAAATCTGCAGGAATCTTGATATACTCCAGGCGATTGTTCTTTTCCGCCTGCTGTTTTTCACGCTCAATATAACCGGCGTACTTGAAGGCAATCTCGACCGCCTCAATGACCTCGGGCGAAAATGTTCCACATGGAACAATTTTCAGGAGGTCGGCTAAAGATAGCTCCGGGCGAGCAACCAATTCGGCTAACTTACGGGAATCAGAAAGCGGTGTCGAACCAACAGAAGAAAGAAACTCATTGACAGCGTCTGCACGAACCTTCTTCGTTTCGCAAATGCCAGTAAGATCATCAATCTGTTCCCTTTTCCGACATACCGCAGCATAACGGTCTTCCGAAGCAAGTCCGATGGAATGGGAAAGCTCCGTCAAACGCAAATCCGCATTATCCTGCCGAAGAAGAATCCGGTATTCCGCACGGGAAGTAAACATCCGATAGGGCTCATCGACTCCCTTATTGATCAGATCATCAATCAGGACACCAATGTATGCCTGGTCGCGACGGAGGATAAAGGGCTCTTCCCCGACAAGTTTTCGATGGGCATTGATGCCAGCCATGATTCCCTGCGCGGCCGCCTCTTCATAGCCCGTTGTTCCATTGACCTGACCCGCCAGGAAAAGGTTCGGTACGACACGGGATTCCAGGGAATAGTGCAGGTACTGCGGATCGAAATAGTCATATTCGACCGCATAAGCGGGTTTGAAAACAACCGCATTTTCCAGCCCGGGAATCGCATGTAAAGCCTCCAGCTGGATATCCAACGGAAGCGAAGAGGAGAAGCCCTGCAGATAATACTCCGGACTGTTCCGTCCCTCAGGTTCCAGGAACAGCTGGTGGGAATCCTTGTCCGCAAAGGTGCGAAGCTTATCTTCGATGGACGGGCAGTAACGCGGCCCACGACCGTGAATCAAGCCCGTAAAAAGAGGAGAACGGTCAAAGCCGGAACGGAGGATTTCATGGACCTTCTCATTCGTATGGAGAATGTAGCAGTCCAGCTGGAGGTGGCCGGCTTGTATCGCAGACGGTCGGTCCAGGAAAGAGAACCGGGCCGGGGACTCGTCCCCAACCTGGGGAGGCAAGGCAGAAAGGTCGATGGAGCGGACATCGATCCGCGGCGGCGTCCCGGTTTTCATCCGGGCGGTCGGAATCCCCAAGGCCGCGAGCTGGTCGGACACATGGTAAGCGGACAGTTCACCGATGCGGCCCCCTTCGAAAGAATGCGGACCGATAAACATCCGGCCATTCAGGAATGTCCCGGCCGTCAAAATAACGGCGCGAGAATGGAATTCTGCCCCTGTCACCGTACGGACGCCCGTCAAAACATCATTCTCAAAGAGAAGATTTTCAACGAAATCCGCATAAATCGTTAACCTGCAATTACTTAGAAGAACCTTGCGCCACTTCAGGGAGAAAGCAAGTTTATCGCATTGTGCCCGCGGACTCCACATCGCAGGCCCTTTGGAGCGATTGAGCATCCGGAACTGAAGCGTCGCCGCATCCGTAACGACGCCGGTCCATCCGCCAAGCGCATCGATCTCCCGGACGATCTGCCCCTTGGCAATTCCGCCGACCGCAGGGTTGCAGGACATCTTGGCGAAACCGTTCAAGTCGGGAGAAATCAGCAGCACCGACGACCCCAGGGTCGCAGCGGCCATCGCCGCTTCACAGCCGGCATGGCCGCCGCCGATCACGATGATGTCAAATGAGGCCACGCTGAGACAGATAATAATTCTCCTTGGCCCTCATCTGGGCAATATCCTCCTCGGTATGGTCGTCGTATCCGATCAGATGCAGGAGACCATGGACAATGACACGATTCAGTTCGTCAGCGAACTCCGAGCCGTAGAACGCGGCATTTTCCCGGACGGAATCGATGGAGATGAACAGGTCACCCGAAAGCACGTTTCCCTCACAATAATCAAAGGTGATGATGTCCGTGAAATAATCGTGCTGCAGATATTTCATATTGACATCTAAAATGTAATGATCGGAGCAAAAGATTACAGCGATGTCTCCCAGCCGCTTCGTTTCACTCTCGGCCACGAATTTGAGCCAACGGGATGTAAGCCGCTTTTCTTTGAATTGGAAGGAAATGTCCTCGGTATAGTAAGAAACCATATTCACTCGAATTCAAAGAGGGATACGAAACCCGTCAGCTCCAACACTTCGCGAATCACGTCATTCACATTCTTCAGCGTAACGCTGGAACCGCTGGCCTTACTCTGCTTAAGGATCCCAAGCAAAATACGGAGACCGCTCGAGGAGATATATTCCAGGGACGTGCAGTCAATCACGACAGGCTTTCCCTCACTTTTCAACAAGGGCTGCAAGGCCAGTTCCGTTTCGCGGGCCGCCGCCGTGTCCAATTCACCGGAAAGGATGGCAACGAGCCTGCCGTCTGTTTCCTGAATAGTAGTCGTCATCATATGTTTTTGGTTAAAGATAAAACATTCTGCCCATTTCGGCGGGTATAGGATATAGAGTCCATCAGCTTCCGCGTAAGCAGGACTCCCAGGCCGCCGATCGGACGGTTTTGCGCATCCAGCGTTGTATCCGCCTCCAGGACGGACGTCGGATCAAAAGGTGTGCCGGAGTCCTGAACCGTGAAGCGGACCTGCTTCCGGTCACTCTCCGCCGTGATCGTAACGATATTCTGCTCTCCGGGCGGATAGGCATAGGTAATGACATTCACCACCGTCTCCTCCAAGGCAAGACGAACAGCGGCCGTTGTCTTCTGATCCAGGTCCAGCTTTCCGCAAAAATCCTTGACAAAGAGACTGAGGCGGCTCACTTCCGCGACGTCGTTAGTCAGGGAAACCTGCCGTCGCAGGACATCTCCGGGAGTGTATCGGACGACAAGCATCGTGAGGTCATCACTTTGCGGCGCCTCTCCGGCAAACGTGTGCGCGGCCTTGCTTAATGTGGAGACAAGTGTGGCGGGGGTCCACCGGTGACTCGCCGTGAATGACTTAACGGTCTCGACGACACGGTCCCGGCCGAACTGTTTCCGCTCGACATTCTTGGATTCGGTCAACCCGTCCGTGTACAGGACAATCGTAGTCCCGGGTGACAAGGTACAACACTGGTCTTCATAACGTGTATCCGGGAAAACGCCCAGGGGAAGGTTCGGTTTGACGGACAGGAGGGAGACATCGTCCGTGATGATGATCGGCTTGTCATGACCGGCATTACCGTACTCCAGTTCCCCTGAATACACGTCCAGGCAGCCCACGAAGAAAGTAATGAACATATTGCTGTCGTTGCCCCGGCAAAGTTCGCCGTTCAGCAGCGTCAGGATCCGCGACGGACTCTCTTCTTTCCGGGTCACCATCCGGAACAGGGAATGGGCCATGGACATCAGCATCGCCGAAGGAGCTCCCTTTCCCGTGACATCTCCGATACAGAAGAAAAGCTTTCCGTCACGGGTAAAAAAGTCAAACAGGTCTCCGCCCACTTCCCGGGCCGGTTCCAGTGTTGCGTACAGGAAGGGAGGGAATGTCTTGGGAAGCATTTCCTGCTGAATGCGCCGTGCTACCGCAAGTTCACCGCTCATGCGAGCCTGTTCCGCAGATGCTTCTCGGAGTTTGGCTTCGCTGCGGGCGAAACGCTCGATCATGAACGCAAGGATCGCAAGTCCCAGGAGCACCAGCAGGACCTGCTGCCGCCGCATCTTCCAGATACGGGCGAAGGCCTCCTGGGTACGGTACACTTGCACGACCTGCCAATGAGGCTCCCGAATCATCTGGTGACTGCGGAAAGCCAACTCTTTTCCGGAATCATCGACATGACCCTGACGGATCATTTCAAGGGCGGCTAACACATCGTCCTGGGTTGCCCGCTTGGCAGGCGGACCGGCTACCAGCGCACCGTTATCGGTCAACAGGAGGCCAAAGGAAGAAGGAAAAGGCTGTCTGGCATTCAGGGTATCTCCCAGCCAGGAAACATCCATATCCAGGCCGCAAATGGCGGCGATCCTCCCCCTTCTGTCCATGACCGGGGCGGCATACGTAATCAGGGTCTCCGAGGAATCTGCGGCATCGATATAAGGATCGGACCAGAAAGGCCGTTGGGTTTCCAGCGCCCGCTGGAAATACTCGTTCTGGGTATAGTCATGGTCCGGGCCGGAAAACTGCGACAGCGTGATGACGCCGTCACTTTTCTTGGCGTAAGGCTCGAACAGCCGGCCTTTGGATGGATAATAATCCGGAACGAAGGCCAGGAAGCCGCCTTCGACATGGGGGTTGTCGTCCACCAGATAGAGCAGGGAGGTGAAGACCGAATCGGGATGTGCGAGATCCTGCTGCACTTTCCACAGGTTCTCCCGCATCGTCGCCTCCGTAAGTTCCATCATGTGCCCCACTTCGGCCCCCATCGCGCCCAGAACCACCCGGGCCCGCACGCCCATCTCCTCCTCCAGCGCCGCCTTGACCCGTTCGTACTGCGCAATGGATATGATCTCCACCAGAACGGCGGCGACTACGACGATTCCCAAGCGGGAAACCCTTCTCTTCTTGGTAGCATCCATGGCTTAATTACGGGCGGCAAAGTTATGATTTGTTTTTGACAACGCAAAAGGGGTCCATCACTCGAAGAAACCGAAGGCGGCGATCTGGCGGATCATCTGGGTGATATACTCGGCGGACGTGTCGCTCCAGTTGAATCCAAGCCGGTGCAGCACGTTGCAGGTGTATCGGTTGTCCCGCTCGATCGTCAGGGCACGCTGGCCGTGCGCCACGTCCTGATAGGCCAGTACGGCGGCGAGCAGCTTCGCCTTCTCCGGATCCTGGCCGGCCAGGACCACGGCTTTCTGGAACTCTTCCATCTCCACGAAAGCCATGGACCCGCCTTCTTTTTCCATCACCGTCAGGACATCGCCCAGGAGCTCTGTATGGTTGTTGAAAGGCTGAAACACGGTACACTCCTTGGGCGTAGTCGCGAGGAGGACCACCGCTTTCGCCGTCTCGTCCACCGGCGACATCTCCGTCGGTTCGTCATAGCTGTCCACGGGACAGCAGCCCAGGGTATGGAACACCTTGAGCCGGCCCATGTAGCTGTTGGAGTTGAAGTTGGCCTGGAACTCGCCGTCGGAGCTGCGCGGGGCCAGGTTCCCCACCCGCATCACCTTGGCGCTCAGTCCATGGTGCGCGACCGCTTCCAGGATGAACCGTTCGGCCAGGAACTTCGAATGGATGTAGCGGTTGTCCAGGAACTGGCCGAACCAGAGTTTCCGCTCGTCCAACTTCGGAACCGGCCGGCCGTCTCCGCGGTCGATCCAGATTTCGCCCACGGACGTCGTGGAGATGTGCACCAGCCGGGCGCCGGTACGCAGGCAGAATTCCACGCAGCGCCGGGCGCCGCCGATATTCACGTCCTCAATGTCGGTTCCCTTGGAGAAATGCTTCACATTGGCCGCCGAATTGAATACCGTGTCGATGGCCGGATACCCTTCCGGAAGGGCCTTCGCGATATCGGCCGTCACATCGCCGCACATGACCAGAAGCCGCTTGCCGAAAAGGTCGGCAAAGGAGTTCTCGAAATAGTAGAAAAGCAGGTTCTTGAGCCGGCGTTCGGCCGTCTCCAGGCTCTTGGAACGGACCATGCAGGTGATTGTCTCGGCATCGGAGTCGATGAGCTCACGCAGCAGATGGATGCCCAGGTACCCCGTCGCTCCCGTCAGGAGGACATGGCCCAGCTTCTGCCGGCCGCCCTGCAGGAAAGTCTTCAGGTTGTTCTGCTGCAGGAGGGCGTCTATGCCGCTGTAGTCGAATCCCTCCACGTCCATGTCCTTTTCCTCAGCGGGCGCCGCACCGCTCACGAACTGCGCCAGCAGGCGTGGTGTGGGATGGTCGAACACCTCGCCGTAGGCCACATGCTTGCCGGCCTTGTCGGCCTCGATGATGACTTTGGTCACCATCAGGGAGGTTCCGCCCAGCTCGAAGAAATTGTCCGTGGCACCCACTTTGTCCAGGGAAAGGACACCGGCGAAGATGTCGCAGAAAAGCTTCTCGAGTTCGCCCTCCGGCGCCACGTAGTCGCGCTTCTCGACCTGGATCTGCGGGACGGGAAGGGCGCGCCGGTTCACTTTCTGGTTCTGGTTCAAGGGAATGGCATCGATCTGCATCGTAGCGGCAGGGACCATGTACGGCGGCTTGCGCTCCTTGATGAAGGCGTTCAGCGCCTGTACGTCCACCTTTTCGTCGCTGACGATGTAGGCGGCGATGAACTTTCCGCCGTTGGGATAGTCGAAAGCCTGGACGGTGGCGTCCTTGATGCCCTTGAATTCCCGGATCACCGCTTCCACTTCCTTGAGTTCGATGCGGAAGCCGCGGATCTTCACCTGGCCGTCGCTGCGGCCCACGAACTGGATGTTGCCGTCCGGAAGGCAGCGGACCACGTCACCTGTCCGGTAGCAGCGGAGACCGTTCCATTCGATGAAGGTCTCGGCCGTCTTCTCCGGAAGATTCAGGTAGCCGCGGCCCACCTGGGGACCCGATACCAGCAGTTCGCCCACGGCGCCAAGCGGCAGGCGGTTCATATCCTTGTCCACGACGAAAAGGCGCAGGTTGTCCAGCGGTTTGCCGATGGGGGCGTTCTGTTCGAACTCCTTCATCGGATAGGTGGTCGTGAAGATCGTGCATTCGGTCGGGCCGTAACCGTTATGGAACTGATAATTCGCCGGAGGGGTGAGCGGCAGCACCTTCTCTCCACCCACGGAGAGGTGGCGGAGGGAATGGTTCTCGCAGTTCATGGCGAACTGGCAGCCCACCTGCGTGGTCATGAAGGAGTGTGTAACCCCTTCTTCATCAAAGTATTTGTTCAAATCCGGGAGGTTCAGGCGGATGTCGTCGCCGACAATGACGACGGCCGCGCCCGTGGTGAGCGCCGGATACATGTCCATCATGCAGGCATCGAAGCCGAAGGAGGCGTAGGCCGCCACCTTGTCACCCGGCTTGAGCCCATAGTAACGCCGGTACCAGTGGCAGAATGCCACGAGGTTCCGGTGTTCCAGCTGGCAGCCCTTGGGCTGGCCGGTGGAACCGGAGGTGTACAGCAGGATGAAGAGGTCTTCCGGCCTGGGTTCGCGCCCCGTAACACCGGATTCCGGCCGGACATCGGCCAAGTCCTTAGTCAGCAGCACCGGTCCCTGGTAATCCACCTTCTCCAGCAGTTCCTCCTCGGCGATGAGGAGCTTGGCGGCGGCGTCCTGCATCATGAAGTTCAGGCGCTCGGCGGGGTAGCTGGGATCCAGCGGCTGGTAGGCGCAGCCGGACTTGAGCACGCCCAGGGCGGAGAGCACCATCCATTCGCTGCGGCCGATGAGAATGGAAACCACGGTTTCGGGGCCTTCGCCGGCGATCTTCCGGACCTGCGCCGCGATGGCATCGGTCCTTTCATCCACCTCCTTGTACGTGAGCCGCACGTCGTGATACACGACGGCCAGGTTGTCCGGCGTTTCAGCGGCCTGGGCACGGAACAGGGAGACGATAGTCTGCGTGGCGTCATAGTCCACGTCCGTGGCGTTGAAGCCGTCCAGCAGGGCCGCCTGTTCCCGGTCCACCAGGGACAGGCCGCGGAGCGGAGCCCCGGCATCGGCGGCAAAGGCGCTGACGGCCTTCACCACGCTCCGGGCCAGGCTCTGCATCATGGCCTCGCTGTACTTGCCGTTGTCATACTCGATGGCGACGGAGGGCTTTCCCTCCACCTCGGTGATATAGAAGGCGATCTTGAACTTGGGAACGTTGAGTTCCATGGTTTCATCGACCTGCACCGGTTTTCCGCCCACACGATACTCGCTGAGAACGCCGATCTGGTAGGCGAACATGATGTCGGCCTTGAGGTCGTAGTCGGCGGCGATGCGGGCGAAAGGATAGTTTTCGTGGGCGAGGGTCTGTTCGAAGGTCCCCGCACTTTCATGCAGGAACTCCTTCACGCTCTGGCCGCCGATCTTCGCACGGAGCGCCAGGGTGTTCACGAACATGCCCATGGTATTGGACACCTTCAGGTTGCTGCGTCCGTTGGAGATGGTGGTGATGCACACGTCGTCGCTGCCCGAGAAGCGGGCCAGCGCGTAGAAGACGGCGCTCAGCAGGACGGCAGAAGGATTGACGCCCTGGGCCTTGGCCAGCCGCTCGGCGTCTTCCCACACGAGGGGCTCGAACACGCGGCCGTTCTCTCCCTGCGGCAGGGGATTGGTCAGGTCCGGCGCCAGTTCCGTCACGCTCTCGACATCGGCGAGGCGCTCCTGGAAGAAGGCTGCGGAAGCGGCGAAAGCTTCGCCCTGTTCGGCCGCCTTCTGCTCGGTGACGAACTGGGCGTAGCTGCACATCTCCGGCTCGATCTCCTTGCCGTCCAGGAGGTTACAGAGCTCATGGATGAAAAGGTCGTAGGAATAGCCGTCACATACCAGGTGATGGATGTCGCAATACAGGAAGAGGTCCTTTTCGGTCTTGACGATGGTATAGCGGAAGAGGCGCTCCTTCGCGAGGTTGAAGGGACGGACGAAACCCTGGCGGAAAGCGAGGACTTCCTCTTCGGTCATCGTGTACACCTCCACCTCGACAGGGGCCTCGCGGTCGCCCATGACCTGGACGACGCCCGTATCGTCGGTGGTGAACTGGACGAAGAGGGCCGGATGGTTCGCCACGGCTTTCTGTACCGCCGTACGCAGGGCATCGACCGTGACGTCATCGGGAAGATGCAGGCACATCGGCGTGTTATACAGCGTGGACGCCGGATTCTTCATGCACTCGAAATACACGCCCGTCTGGGAATAGGACAGCGGGACAGCGGTGGGAATTTCCGGCGCAACGGCCTTCTCCTGAGGTGCGCCAGGGACAGCGGCGGGGCCGGCCAGGACGGTCTGTGCGAGGATTTCGTTTTCGATCGTCTGGATGTTTCCGCCGCCGGCGAGGAGCTTGGAATCCAGCTGCACGCCGTAGCGCTTGTAGATCTGCGTGGCCAGCTTGATGGCCAGGATGGAGGTAAGCCCGGCCATGCGGAGGTCCGTCGTCAGGCCGAAGGCGTCGGTGTTGACGACGGAGGCGACCATCTCCTTGAGCTGCTGCTCCAGGACATTGAGCGGAGCGGAGGATTCCTCTTCCGGCTCGATGCCGGCGCCGATGACCGGCTCGGGCAGGGCGCGGCGGTTCACTTTCTGGTTCTGATTCAGCGGGATGGCCTCGATCTGCATCGTGGCGGCCGGCACCATGTAGGGCGGCTTCCGGTCCATGATGAAGGCATTCAGGGCCTTGACATCGACCTTTTCGCCGGACACGACATAGGCGGCGATGTATTTGCCGCCGGTGGGATACTCGAAGGCCTGCACCGTGGCGTCCTGGATGCCCGGGAATTCCCGGATGACCGCCTCCACTTCCTTGAGTTCGATGCGGAAGCCGCGGATCTTCACCTGGCCGTCTTTCCGGCCCACGAATTCGATGTCCCCGTTTTCACGGTAGCGGACGACGTCGCCGGTGCGGTACACCCGCTTCCCGTTCCATTCCACGAAAGCCGCGGCCGTCTTCTCCGGCTGGTTCAGATAGCCGATGGCCAGCTGCGGACCGGCGACGATCAGTTCGCCGGAGGCGCCCCAGGGAAGCTGTTTCCCGTAGCGGTTGACGATGAACAGTTCCACGTCGTCATTGGGCTTGCCGATGGGAATGTTGGGCTCGTTCCTGTCCACATAATGGCTGCATACGTACACGGTGGCTTCCGTCGGGCCATAGGCGTTGAGGAGGGCATAGGACGGCGGGTCCAGGCTCATGAGCTTCTCGCCGCCCGTTCCCAGCCACTTCAGGCCCGGGATGTCGGGGAAATTGAGCGCCAGCTGGGTGGCCATCTGGGTGGTCATGAAAACGTGGGTCATTCCCTCCTTCGCCAGATAGTCGTTCAAACCCGCGAGGTCGAACCGGATGTCGTCCTGGATGATGTAGATGGTCGCGCCGGCCCAGACACAGCTCCAAAGATCCATCTGGAAGGCGTCGAAGCCGTAGCCGGCATAGGTGGCGTAGCGCGAGCCGGTTTCCAGGCGGATGTTCCTGGCGTTGTAGTCCGCGAAGCTCCGGAAGCTCTTCTCGCTGAGTATCACGCCCTTGGGCGTCCCCGTGGTGCCGCTGGTGTACAGGATCACGAGGGCGTCGCCGCCGTCATAGGCCGATGCATCCTCCTTCATGAAGGAGAGCCGCTCCTCGGGATAGCTGCTGTCCAGGGGAAGGGAGGTGAGGCCGGCCTTGGCGATGGAAAGGGGAGCCAGCACCATCCTTTCGTCGCGGGGAACGGAGAAACCCACGACACACTTCCCGCAGCGGACGGTATAGGACGGGTCGATGGTATCGGTGAGCCGGTCCACCTCCGCGAAAGTGAGCCGCTTGTCACCGGCAACGCAGAAAATGTCATCCGGCCGCTCGGCCACGTGCTGCCGGAAGCGCTCCACGAGGGTCGGGAGGCCCTCCGGAGACTTGGGCTCGGGATTCAGGCCGTCGAGCCACTGAACCTGCTCCGGCGTGGCATATTCCAGATCCTTCACCGTTTCGGCCGTCATCATGGAATGGAGGACGGCACCGTAACTGCCGGCCAGTTCCTCCATGAACGCATCCGCGTAATCGGCCCTGTCATAGGCGATCTTGAGGGAATACTCCCCTTCCGTCTCGAACAGTTCGGCACACAGTTTCCAGCCCGGCGCCGGCTGCCGCAGATCCTCGTAATGCACGGGACTCTCCCCGAAACGCAGGCCGCGCTTGCTGTTCAGGACGGAGCCCTGATACACGAACGCGACCTGGTTGTTCAGGCCGAGGTCCTTCACGGCATCCTGATAAGCGTAGTATTGCAGGTCCTGGGTCTTCTTCATCTGGCCGGCAAGGGCGGTAAACACCTCGCCCAGCGTCAGGCCACCGCCGGCCTGCACGAAAACGGGCAGGGTATGTACCATCATCGTGACGGTGGACAGGGTACGGCGGTCACCGCGGCCGAAATAAACGGTGCACCAGGAGGCCTTGTCCTCGGCGCTGTAGGCCGAGAGCAGCAGCCCCCAGGCCGCCTGCATCAGCGTGCTTTCGCCCACATCCCATTTGCGCATGATTTCCTGGATTTCCTCCTTGGTGATGCGCAGCGGGAAATGCCTGTATATCATTTCGGCCGGAACACCGGCCTGCGTGCTCTGCGGCAGCGGCAGGGAATCGGTCTCGGCCGCATCGCAGAAGGTCTTCGCATACCAGTCCCGGGCTTCGGTCATCCTGGCTTCGTCGGCGCGGAGCGCCTCTTCTTCGAGGGCGACGGTCCCGCCGTCCACCCACTCGCCGGCCGGCTTCTTGCCGCCATAGCAGCGCTCGATCTCCCGAAGCATCAGCACCAGGGAGAATCCGTCACACAGGACATGGTGGAAATCGACATAGAGCCAGGATTTCCCCTCGGCTCCCTGATAGACGGCGCAGCGGTACAGGCGTTCCCCGTGGATGTCCATGACGGCGCCCAGGGCGGGCTCCGCCTCGTCCAGCGTACGGACACGGACAATCGGTACCGCCTCTTCCCTGGGCAGGAAACTGCCGCTTTCCACCCAAGGAGTCCCCTCCTCGTCCACGACGATGCGGGAGGCCAGGGACGGATGGGCGCAGAGGGCGTCATAGACGGCGCTCCGGACCTTCTCCAGGTCCACCTCCGGGGGAAGGGTGAACAGGACCGGATTCTGATAGTTCGTCGGATTATCGGAAGATGTTACGCAGGCATAGTAGATACCCTGCTGGCTTTGGGAGAGAGGAAATCTCATGTTTTATTTGTGTCTAATAATTAGCGGATTAGTCCTCATTGCGATACATCTCGTAAATGTAGATAATAATTTTTATTTTTGCAATGTGATTTACCTGAATGAACACCCGGAAGAGCTGAATATCGCTCTGGCGCTCAACCAAGTAGGCCCGCAGCGCCGTGAGGCCGCACTTCGTTATGTGCGCGAATTTGACCGGAAGCTTTCCCTCGCCGCCTTCCTGCTGCTGATGGAAGGGCTGGAAAAGGAATACGGAATCACGGAACCGCCGGTGCTCGCCTTCGGCCCCCACGGGAAACCTTTCCTCCGGGATTACCCCGGGATCCATTTCAACCTGAGCCACTGCGCCCGGGCGGTCCTCTGTGTCATCAGCGACGCTCCTGTCGGGTGCGATGTCGAGGCGGTGGTGTCTCCCCTGGATATGGACCTGGTCAACCACTGCTGCAGCCCGGAGGAACAGGCCGTGATCCTGGCTTCAGCGCGTCCCGAAGCGGCCTTCTGCACGCTTTGGACCCGTAAGGAGGCCTTCCTCAAATGGACCGGAGAAGGGCTCACCGACCACCTGCCGGAACTGCTCTCGTCCCCCGAAGCCGTGGCCGCCCGCTTCGAAACCCGCGTCTCTCCGGACGCCTCCTTCGTCTATACCCTTTGCCAAGGGAATTTTAATGAGTAACTTTGCAAGATTGGACCAGGTTTAAGATTTAAGGAAAGAATGAGTCAGTTCAAGACAGAGAAAGCGGTATTCGTCGGTGTCGTCCTCGAAAAGGGAGGAGAGCGGAAAGTCCAGGAATACCTGGATGAACTTCAATTCCTTGCGGAGACGGCCGGCGCCGTCGGCGACAAGATGTTCATGCAGCGGATGGACCGCCCCGACAAGGCGACGTACATCGGCACGGGCAAACTTCAGGAAATCAAGGAGTACTGCGAGGAGAACGAAATCCAGTATGTCATCTTCGACGATGAGCTCACCGGCACGCAGCAGCGCAACATCGAGAAGCTCATCGAGTGCAGCGACGTCATCGACCGCACCAGCCTGATCCTGGAGATCTTCGCCCAGCGGGCCAAGACCTCCTATGCGAAGATGCAGGTGGAACTGGCCCACTATCAATACATGCTGCCGCGGCTGGCCGGCATGTGGACACACCTGGAGCGGCAGCGGGGCGGCATGGGCACCCGCGGCGGTATGGGTGAAACCCAGATCGAGGTGGACCGCCGGATCGTCAAACAACGGATTTCCAAGCTGAAGGAGGACCTCAAGAAGGTGGACCGCCAGATGGCCACCCAGCGGAGCAACCGCGGCAGCCTCGTGCGCCTGGCGCTCGTGGGTTACACCAACGTGGGCAAGAGCACCCTGATGAACCTCCTCGCGAAATCCGACGTCTTCGCGGAGAACAAGCTCTTCGCCACCCTGGACACGACCGTCCGGAAGGTGGTCATCGAAAACGTCCCCTTCCTGCTGAGCGACACCGTCGGCTTCATCCGGAAACTGCCCACGCAACTGGTCGAGGCCTTCAAGAGCACCCTGGACGAGGTCCGGGAGGCCGATATCCTCGTGCACGTGGTGGACATCTCGCACCCCGACTTCGAAGAGCAGATGCAGGTGGTGGAGCAGACGCTCCGCGACATCGGCGCGGCGAACAAGCCCGTCTTCGTGGTCTTCAACAAGG
>Ga0310697_10002970_pt1 | contig 17444 bp, 12 predicted proteins | sample 172DNAGHGlowgp2_FD_203883 | JGI IMG/M metagenome (GOLD analysis project Ga0310697, IMG submission 203883) | Sheep rumen microbial communities from Palmerston North, Manawatu-Wanganui, New Zealand - 1728 DNA GHGlow gp2 (v2) (version 2) | ecosystem: Host-associated > Mammals > Digestive system >... | reverse complement strand
TGAATGATGTAAAAGCCCGTTATGGCTATTATCCTCAGGGCAAATGGGACAAAAACTTTGAGCTCAAAGCCTATTTTGAAAAAATGGCTGGCCGGGATTTGTATGAAATAATTTAGAAGTTTTGAGCTCTGTCTTACTGAAAATATATCCTTTATCTTTTACAAGCTCGCAGGCTTTTTGGTCAGATACATAACATAAGTATCATTAAAAATAATTTTGTTACCGTGGGCTAACACTGCGTTGCGGAGGCCTTCAAAAAACTTAGTCTTGTAGGGCTCGGCAATTACCATGTGGTCGCAGTGGGTACCGCTAAAGGCAACGTATTCGTCGGCAGTCATTTCGCGTTTGCCGTAAAAGTCGCGTTCTTCAAAATCTACATAGCCGTAGTTAGTGGCGTTCTGGTAATGGAAGGAGCGATGAGGGTAGGGAGTCTCAGGTTTAAAATAAGCGTCATAGATTTTCTGAATATCGTCATGGAGTGTCGGGTTTGTGCTTTTGTATTCAGATTTTGTGAGCAGCATTGCAAGGGTGCCGCCGGGAGCAAGAAGCTCATAAGTTTTTGAAAAGGCGATGTCTTCCGGGATCCACTGGATTGTTGCAGCGGAATAGATGAGGTCGAACTTGTGTGAACTGGTGGTGGTGTCGGCGGCACTGGTGGAGTTATCACTACCTAACATATCGCCAAAATCGTGCGTGATAAAATCATCATTTACAATATTAAAGTTTGGGCGGTCGCCGAACTTTTCCTTCATCTTTGCATAAAGGTGTTCGCCAAGTTCAATTGCATTGTAGTCGCAGCCGGTATTCAAAATTGGTTCAGTTGCCTGCCCTGTTCCAGGTCCAAGCTCCAATACTTTTTTACCCGGCCCGATTTTTGCATAAGCAATCAGGTTGTCAAAAAGCTCCTGACTGTAGCGTGGCCTGAACTTATCAAACTGCTCGGGGATTGTATCAAAAATTTTTCTGAATTCCATTTTTTAAATTCTCCTTTTTTATTTATAAATCCAGTAGCCGTTAAAGGCGACACCATCTTTTGCGACAAGCAGTTTATCTGTTTTTTCAAAACCAAAGGCTTGTGCGGCAAGGGCTCTTTCAACTGCATAAATAGGAATCTTTGTAGCAAGCTGTTTGCAATCAAACATTTCAAAGGAATGTGGAATTATCAGTGACATGATTTCTTTCAGTACCTCTGCTTTTTCATAAGAACTGCCGACATCAAGTCGCAGAATTCCAGATTCATTAAAGGCATCTTCCGAAAGCCGTTTGAACATTTCGATTGTACCGATTACCTTGCCTGTCGACTTTTCAACAATGGCCCATCGTACAAACCATTTTTCTTTATAAGAATAAAGCCAGAAATCAATAGCCTTATTCATAAGTTCTTTTGTGTGATAATAAAAATTATCGCCGTCACAATTGTCACTGTTGAAAAAAGGCAGGGCATTTTTGTCGCCATAAACTTTCAGCAAGTCTTCTGCATCAGATTTTTCCACAAAGCGCAAAAGCCATTTTTCACTTTCAAAGGTTGGACATTCTTCGTAAACGTTTTTCATGATTTCATTATATCACATAAGAATTGATAAAAATACCTACAAAATAAAGAATTTTTCACATTTTGTAGGAATCCCGAAAAGAAAGATTTTACTCAGTTTTCCATATACAAGCCACAGAAAATCCTTTATCCTAAAATTATGGAAGAAAATCCAAATTACAAAAATCGAAGCGTCGCAATTGTAATCCGCGACGGCAAAATTTTAATGGAGCGGCTCTGCTACAAAGACGCCAATAATGGCAAGGAATTCTTTACAGTGCCAGGCGGTGGCATAGAAGAAGGAGAAAGCCCTGAGCAGACAGCTCTGCGTGAGTTAAAAGAAGAATGCGGCTTAGACGGCACAATTGTAAAGCCGCTTGCAGTTATTTATTCTCACGGAAGAAAAGAATATTCTTTTGAAGTTGCAGTCCCGGATGCCCAGCAGGCAATTACAGGCTACGATCCCGAAGAAGCGGGCTCCGAAAATCCACCGCTCAGAGAAGTTGTCTGGAAAAGTTTGAACGAAATCAGCGAAAAAGACCGGGCATTCTTGTGGTCCTACGGGCTCATTCAGGTTCAGGATTTTTACCAGACAATTGTCAGTTGGGGCGATGAAATCAGCTATCCGAGACAGGCGTAATTTTGCGGTGTAAAAAAATAATTTCTGCTTTGCAAAAAAAGTCGAGAAAATCATTTTAATCAGTCATATAATAAAAATATGTTTAGTGAAAAAGAAGAAAAAGTTTATGAACTGCAGAAGTTTATTCTGTCTCATCTTTATGAAAAACTAACTCTGGAAAATCTTGCAGCCCAGGCGGGCTTGTCTGAATGGCAGTGTTACAGAAGTTTTAAGGAAGCGGCCGGAATCAGCATTGCAGATTTTATCCGTCGAGCAAGACTTTCAGAAGCGGCCAGAAAGCTTAAGGAAGAAAAACGGAAAGTTCTTGATGTTGCACTGGAAGCTGGTTTTGACAGCACAGATGGATTTCAGCGGGCTTTCTTTACAGAGTTTGGATGTAATCCTGCGGAGTATGAAAAATCAGATATTTCAATACTTAGCTATGTTCCTTATGACATAAAGTACCGCAACAAGGATTTATACAAAGCAGAAAGCGGCAGACTGGATAAGATTCAGGTTGATAACGGCAAGGTCTTTGATTTTGGAAAAACTGCTGAATACTACGGCCGCTTCAGAGATATTTATCCTCAGTCACTTTTTGATAAATTATATCCTCTTGGAATTGGAAAAGCCGGCACAAAATGGCTGGACCTTGGAACAGGTACCGGCGTCTTTCCAAGAAATCTATATCAGTATGGTGCTGACATAACTGCAACAGATATTTCTGAAGAACAGCTTGAAATTGCAAGAAATCTTTCGTTAGGCATGGATAACATTCATTATGAAAAAGTCGCTGCCGAAGACCTTAATTATCCTGAGCATTCTTTTGATGCAATTACAGCCTGCCAGTGCTTCTGGTATTTTAATCCCGAGCTTATAGTTCCAAAAATAAAATCACTCATTAAAAAGGGTGGGATTTTCTTAAAGCTTTATATTTCATATTTGAAAGAAGAGCCTATTACTCAGGACAGCAACGCACTAATCAAAAAAATCAATCCATCCTGGCATGGGGCAGCAAGTGCACTTGAAGATTTACGTCGCCACTATTTTGAAAATCCTCAGCTAGAAACTTTCATTACAGAAATCCCATTTACCCGCGAAAGTTGGCATGGACGAATGCTTGCAAGTCGCGGTGTAATGGCCAGTATGAATGAAGAAGAGCTGCTTCAATTTGATAAAGAACACCGTGCCATGCTGGAAGAAAAATACCCCGAAAAGTTCAGCATCAAACATAAAATCTTCTTGACCTGGTATAGATTTTAGCAATTTGATGTTTACAACTTATACTGTATAAACTTGCAGTCTTTTACAACCCCAGCTCTTTCAAAAACTCATCATAATGCTCATCAAAGGTTGCTCTTATTGGGGAGCGGGCCATTATTACCTGGTCGGCGCCATAATATAATGCTGTCTGAATATCGCGGCGGGTGCGGATTCCTCCATCTATCCAAAGCTGGTCGCAGTATTTTTTTAGTTTAGGGCCTTCTGCGGCTAAAAAGTCGGCTGTGCTGCCCTTGCGGGTTTCTACGCGGCCACCGTGATTTGAAATATAAACTACATCGGGGCGAACTTCTTTTACAAGCTCTATGTCTTCGTCGGTAAAAACACCTTTAATTACAAAAGGGACACCGGTTCGCTTACGGAACTCTTCCAGCTGGGCGGCGGTTTTTCGTTCAAGGTTTACGAGGTTTCGCATGGTCAAAATGTTGTAGGAATCAATATCAATTCCAATGTAGCGGGCGTGAGGGCCAATCCATTCTATGCGTTCAAAAAGGCGCTCCTGAGGATATGGCTTAAGGAAAAAAGCAGCGTCGAGCGGGGCGGCAGAAGGCACGTCAACAGCAGAACCAGTTTCACCTCCAACTCCAGCCTCCCCTTCAATTCTTTTCACCGCTTCAATTCCAAACTTCAATTTTTCATCGGGGCAGCCATCGCCAATACAAAGACCAAAGCCTGCATCATAAGCATTTTTCAAATATGGATAGTAAAAATCACCTTCGTTTGCATAGCCTATATTTTCTACAGCTCCGGTAACAGGACCGCAGCGAAGCTTAGAAGCAGACACCTCAACAGCATCAAGAGCACTGGCTTCTACAGTACCGGCAAGAGCCTTCCAGTCTGCACAGTTAGCCTGAAAATTTGCGCCCCCCATAACGCCGCCAAGCCCCGGAAGCATATCGGGACAACCATAGCCGTTACATCTGGCGCAGCGATGGCATTTAAGTTCACCCTTCGACAGGCTCTGGGAGCGCGCAGATTGCATATTAATCTCCAAAGCAAATTCCCAAATCGCGGGCTGTCTGCAAAACAGGATCATCTTCAGGAATTGCTTTTACTACACCTGCAACAGTCTCAAGAGGAACAGCTTCAATTCTACCACCATTCATTGCAACAAGTTTTCCAAAATCCTTGCGTGCCAGAAAATCAGCAGCCGAAGCACCAATTGTTGTTGCAAGAATAATATCATAAGGCTTAGGCTCACCACCACGCTGCAGATATCCAAGAACAGAGGTACGGGTTTCAATTCCAGTTTCGGCTTCAAGTTCTTTTGCAACACGAAAACCTACAGACTGAGTCATGGATTCGCGGGCTTTTTTAAAATCCTTTTTGCCAAGTTTAGCTTCTTCGAGATTAATTGCACCTTCGGAACAGGCAATCACTGCATAATTCTGGCCACCTTCGACCTTGGCCTTAATGAATTTTCCAAGCTTTTTAATATCATAAGGAATTTCAGGCAGCAGGATTGCATCTGCATTTGCAGCAAGACCGGCGTACAAACCAAGCCATCCAACCTTGTGCCCCATAATTTCTACAACCATAACTCTGTGATGACTGCGGGCTGTTGTGCGGATTGCTTCTATACCTTCGGTTGCAACCTGAATAGCAGTTTGAAATCCAAAGGACTCGTCGGTTCCAACAATATCATTATCAATAGTTTTAGGAAGCCCGATTACATTAAAACCAGCCTGCGAAAGCAAAGAAGCCGTTGTATTTGTACCATTTCCACCAAGACAGACAAGAGCATCAAGCTTATTTTTCTTAAAAGTCTCTTTAATTGCATCAACAGGAAGGAGTCCGGTTTTTGGGTCCGGTACAGGATTTTTAAAAGGCTTAACACGTGAAGTTCCAAGACAAGTTCCTCCGGCTTTTACAAGAGAATCAAGGTCAAACTTGTCCATTTTGAAGGTATCATTATCAATCAGTCCGCGGTAACCGTTTCTGATTCCAATAAACTTCATTCCATACTTATTTTTACCAGCAGCACAAAGAGCTCTGATAGCCGCATTTAATCCGGGAGCATCTCCACCGGAGGTTAAAATCCCAACAGTCTTTACAGAAGTAGTTTTCATAAATAAAATTATAACACTAAACTCATTTTTCTAAAAGACGATAATTAAAATATGAAATCATCTAATAAATCTAGTATTATTACAGGCACAGTTCTTCTGGCTTTAGCCGCTGTATTTTCAATTTGTCTCTTGCTTCAGCTTCTGGACTTTGGTATTGGAGGCCCAGGACATAATAATATTTTCTATTATATAGGAAATATGCTCATTACCGTTTATGGATTTTCGAGCATACTTATTCCGGCTTTTCTTTTGATTTCGGGACTTTCCTGCTTTGCTACAATCTGGACTGCACAAAAAACAATGCGTCTTATTACAGCAATCCTGCCATTTTTTACCTGTGTTGTTACAGAAAAAATCTGTCGTGGTGCGCTTACATCTAGTGCCGGGGCTTCGGGAGCTTCTGGTGCTATAAAAGCTGCAATCGCCGGTGTTACAGGCCTTATGCTCATTATTATTGAGATTCTTGGAGCAGGCGTAATTGCAGAATCGGTTAACCGTAAGATTTTTTATAAAGGAAAAGAACCTCCAAAGCCTGCAAAGGATGATTTTGACGATTCGGATGATGATTCAATTGTTTTTGTTGATGAAAATGAAACTGATGACAGCGACGAAAACGAAAATGAAATTGAAGAAGACCTGGCCTCTGAGGATGACGAAGAAGAGGATACTCAGTTTAAATACAAAAAAATCGGGGCTAAAAAATCCATTTTTGATAAAGCCCTTGATAAGCTTAAGCAGAAAAAAAAGGATGAATCTTTTGAAGCGCTCATGGAAGAAGCAGAAGAGCTTTACGAGTCAAATATTCCAACAATAGATGATTATGATAATATAGATAAGAAAACTGCAGATGCAGCGTCTGAAGCTCCGGCACAAACTACTGCACAGGCTCCTGCTCAGGAAGAGGCTACTCCTGCTGCACCAGTCGCACCAGCTGCCCCTGCAGACAGCAACGACGAAACCCAGCAAAAAAATCCTGCTTCAATTATTTCACAGGAAGAATATGCAGCTTTACTTTCGGAAGATGCTCCGGCCCAGGAGTCAGTTGATGAACTTGAATGGAATAACCTTCCTCCAGCCCCTGCAGAACTTCCTCCTGATTACGTAGAAGATTTTGATGAAAATGATCCTGCCCTCTCATTCTCGCCGGATGAACTTGAAGAAAAATCCTTTGCAGAAGAAATGAAGGCTCCGGCAGCAGAAGAACCAGCTACTCCACAGAAAGACTCTCCATATGACTCTGCCCGCTACATAAATTCTGTCGTTACAAATAAATCTCTGCCTTATGCAATTTCACTTCATGATGAAAATGAAGAGGCTCCTGCCCAGCAGAAAAAATCAGACGACAATGATCCATACGCTGCAGCACAAAGCATAAACTCAAAATATCCACGCAAGATTCATCTTAATGACGAAACTGCAGAAGAAAAAGAAAGTGCAGAGCCGGAAGAAAAATCTCTGGACCCTGACTTCTTTGATATTGATCCGAATAAGGTTCCTGTAAATGAAGATTTATCTGATGACATTGAAGCTGTTCCGGAAGAAATGGAAGTTGACAACACAGTATTCAATCAGATTGCGAAACAGGAAAAAAGCATAAACTTCTCAAATGTTGCCGAAAATGTTTTCTCTGATATGGAAGAAGATATCCGCCGCGATGCAGAATTTGATTCTGATTCTGATGCCGCTTTGGACGATGACGACGGTGCTACAACAGACACAAATGAAGAAATCACCGATTTTACAGAATTCGAAAAAGATGAAAACTACGATGTTAGTGATGACGAACTTTTTGATGTAGACGAAGCTTTTGAAGAAGGCAGTGACGAGACTCAGGAAACAGCGGAAGGATCTCTTGATGACGACGATGAAACTTCTCCAGAATTAAATCCTAACGCAGGCCACGCAAATAATCTTACTGCCGACGAACTTACAGATTTCTTTAATGCCCAGCAGGAAGAAAATACACCTCAGCATAAAGTAATCGAAGGACCTGCTCCAAAAAGTCACAAGGCTACTAAAAAAGGTCCTTATGTAATTCCGTCGGACCTTCTTACCGCTTACAAGGATGACCAGTACTGGATTATTGACGATGAAACAAAACAGGCTTCTATAAACCTCAAGCAGACTCTTGCAGAATTCAACATTGATGCAGACATCATCGGAATTAAAAAAGGTCCGGTTGTAACAATGTTCGAAATCCTTCCTGCACCTGGTGTAAAACTCAGTAAGATTGTTGCCCTTCAGGATAACATTGCCTTGAGTCTTGCAGCACAGTCGGTTCGTATTGTTGCGCCGATTCCTGGTAAGCAGGCGGTTGGTATTGAAGTTCCAAACCGACGCCGCTCTGTTGTAGGCTTCCGCGAAATTATCGAAATGGATTTGCCTGAATGGAACAAGATGAAGGTTCCTGTAATTTTAGGAAAAGATATTCTTGGAAAGGCCCAGCTTGTTGACCTTGTAAAAACTCCTCATATGCTTATTGCAGGTGCAACTGGTTCCGGTAAGTCTGTTTGTGTAAACTCACTCATTCTGTCTATTCTTTACAAGCGCTCTTTCAAAGACGTAAAGCTGATTCTTGTAGACCCTAAGGTTGTTGAACTTAAACTTTACAATAATATTCCTCATCTGCTTACTCCGGTTATTACAGAACCAAAGAAGGCTATTCAGGCTTTGCAGTATTGTCTTTGCGAAATGGAACGCCGTTATGCCCTGCTTGATGGCCTTGGTGTACGCGATATTTCAAGCTACAACGAACGAATTAAGGAACGCAACATTGCAACAGAAAAGCTTCCATACATCGTTGTAATTATTGATGAGTTTGCAGACCTCATGGCAACCAGCGGAAAAGAACTTGAAAATATAGTTGCCCGCTTAACTGCTATGAGCCGTGCCGTTGGTATTCACCTTGTACTTGCAACCCAGCGACCTTCTACAAATGTTATCACCGGTTTGATTAAAGCAAATATTCCAAGCCGAATTGCCTTTATGGTTGCTTCGCGCATTGACTCTCAGATTATTATTGATGGAGTTGGAGCCGAAAAACTTCTTGGCCGTGGTGACATGCTTTATGCATCTGCTGTTGACCCTGCCCCAATCCGTATTCAGGGAACCTACCTTGATGATAATGAAGTTGAAAAGGTTGTTGATTACGTTAAGCAATATGGCGAACCTGAATATATTGATGACGAAATCTTTGTAGATGATGATGAAGACGAAGAAGGCAACGTAGACTTGTTCGGAAACAACATGGACGAAGATCCTCTTTATGACCAGGCTCTGGAAATTGTTGTTCAATCAGGAAAAGCAAGTGCCAGTTATATTCAGCGCCGCTTAAAGATTGGATACAACCGTGCCGCCCGTCTTGTAGAAGAAATGGAAGAGCGCGGTATTGTAGGTCCGGCCAACGGAAGTAAGCCTCGCGAGATTATTCATATACCAGGATAATTTTAGTTAGTCATCCTTAATAATTTGTTATCAGACTCTCTAAAAACAAATGTCTATTGACCTATTGGGATGATTTTATTAAATTTTTAATTGATGATAAAGAAATCCCAAATGCCTCTTAAAAAAAATAAGCTTCTTCGCTATTTGCTTTTTATTTTTGTAGCAGTTATTTTTGTAATTTTAACTGTGCTTGTTACTCGTAAAAAACCTGTTGCTCAAAAAGCAGAATCCCTTCCTGCAGTAGTTTTGCAAAAGCCTGTAAACGGAAGTCTTGTAGAATCTGTTACAATTTCGGGTTATGTAGAAGCAAATGCCATGATTCCAGTTGTGCCTTTTGTTTCGGGCACAATTATTGAATATCCTGCGCGAGCCGGAGATTTTGTAGAAAAAGATACTCTGCTTGCAAAAATTGATGACGCACCCTTCCGCCAGCAGCTCATTCAGGCAGAAGCCGCTTATTTTGCCGCAAAAAGCACTTTTGACCGTTTGGAAAATCTTTATAAATCGGGAGCTACAACCCAACAGAATTATGACTCTGCAAAAGCTCAGGCCGATGCTTCAAAGGCACAATATGATCTTGCCCAGCTTCAGGTTGATTACACAGAGGTTCGCGCTCCTGTAGACGGAACCATTCTTATTGCAGATCAGGCCGTAGGTGGCGTCGGAACACAGACTCAGCCGGTAGCTGTTTTAGCAGATCTTACAAATCAGGTTGTACGTCTTAAGGTTCCGGAAAAATATTTTGATCTTTTTAATCTTGAGCGGGACGCCCTGACAGTAAAGGTAACCCGCCCTGCCGAAAAGGATATGTATGAGGATGCAGTTACTACTGCTACAATAGAAAATATTGCCCCATATGTTTCACCGGAAAGTAAAAACTTTATTGTAGTTTGTCATCTTGATGAACCTGCAGACCGCTTCCGCCCCGGAATGTTTGTAAAGGTTCAGGTTGCATATAAAACTTATGAAAACGTTCCTCTGGTGAGCCTTAAAGCCCGCAAAATGGACGGTTCTTTTTATGTTTATGACGAAGCTACTTCGACTGTAAAATTTGTAGAAGCCTCGAATCTGCCTGTTGATGAAAACAACTTTATTGTTCCTGAAGAATACCGCAATTCATATATTGTAATGGATGGTCAGAACTTTGTTTTTGACAGTCAGAAGGTTCGTGTTTTTGAAGATGTTTTGAATGAAGCAAAAAGCAATGTTATAGGAGACTAACATCAGTGAAGGTTTCTGAATTTTCTGTAAAACATCCTATCATCATTACAATGCTTCTCCTTGTGCTCATTGCATTCGGCTTTTATTCCTTGAGCGGTATGCGCACAGAATTCATGGAAGACATCTCTATGCCACAGGCAATAGTTTATACAGTTTATCCCGGAGCAAGTGCCGAAGACGTAGAAAGCGACATTACAAAAATTCTTGAAGATGCCTTTGTTACCCTGCCCCATTTTAAAGCAATAGACAGTACTTCTTCAAACTCTGTAAGCTGGATTACAATTACTTATGCAGACGGTTATGATCCCTACGACCAGTTAACCGAGCTTAGAAACCGTATTTCTGAATTAATGGAAAAACTTCCTTCCGGAATTTCCGGAGAACCCCGCGCTCTTGTTGGCGGAATGTCCATGGTACCAATCATCAGTTTTTCTGCAAGTGCAGGCGATGATTCTGCAAGACTCACACAATACTTAAAAGATGAACTCACCCCTCTTTTAACACAGATAGACGGAGTTTCCGAAGTTTCTATTGGCGGCGGAAAAGAACTTGCCGTAAACATAAAGCTTGATATTGATTCTCTTACTTCAAAAGGCATTTCTGTTGCAACAGTATATCAGGTTTTAAATTATGGAAACGTAACACTTCCTCTTGGAAATGCCAGCTATCAGGACCGCTCAATTCAGGTTCGCTATGCAGGCGGTTTTAATTCTCTTGACGATATCAAGAACCTTCCTGTAGGAGTTGGAGACGGAACAACAATAATCCGCCTTAGTGATGTAGCAGATGTTAGTCTTTCCTATCCCAAAGCGAATACATATATTTCAGACGGACGAGTTCCTCTTACAATTGTAAGTGTTACAAAACGTCTTGATGGTGACACTACAAAAATTATCAAGAAGGTAAAAAAGGCAATTGCAGAAAGTGAAAAAGACACAAACGGTGCAGTACAGTTTCATATCATAAGTGATGACAGCCGTCAGGTAAAAGCCTCTCTCAAGGAAGTTATAAAAAGCGGTGGCTTTGGAGTTCTTTTTGCTGTTCTTGTAATTCTGCTTTTTATGGCAGACTGGCGGGCAACTCTTACAATCAGTCTTTCCATTCCACTTTGTATTTTGTTCAGTTTGATTGGCTTACGTGTTTTAAATATCTCTCTTAACCTCATGACACTTTCTGGTCTTGTAATTTCTCTTGGTATGGTCGTAGACGGCTCCACGGTTATGCTGGACCAGATTTACAGATATTATAAACGCCGTAATTCCGAAACAGGCGAGCTTGAATATACAGTAACACAAAGCATCTACAAAGGCTGGGATGAAGTTTCGGGTTCAATTCTTGCAAGTGCCGCAACTACAATTGTTGTATTTATTCCTATTGCCCTGCTCGGAGGTTTGATTGGAAGCATTCTTCATGCTGTAGCCGTAACAATCATTCTTGCAATTTTTTCTTCATTCCTTGTAGCTGTTATTATTGTTCCTTATCTTTTGAAGCAGTTCCTGTCTGAGCAAGGCCCAAAAATCAGAGCTAAGCCAAGAAAGTTTGATCAGATAATGGAAAAAATCGAACGCGGTTATCGTAAGCTTCTTGCACTTGCTTTAGACAACCGTGGCTTTGTTCTTCTTCTTGCAGTATTCCTTCTTGTTTTTTCGGGCTTTATTGCGCTGCGTCTTGGTATTACATTTATTCCTTCTACAGACTCAGGCGATTTTTATATTTCTGCAGAATTCCCGATTGGAACTCAAAAAGAAGAAACTCATGAAAAAATGCTTATTGCCCAGGATCTTCTTTACCAATATGTTCCCGAAATTGATAATGTAGTAATTTACGAAGGCCAGGGGGATACTGCAAACTTTACATCGGTTTCAACTCCCCACGTGACTTATACCCATGTTGTTCTTGTTCCTGTTTCTGAGCGAAAAAGGAATGTTCGTGAAATTATGCTGCAGATTCAGGAAATATGGGCAGCCGTTTTACCCGATTCAAAGGTTTCTGTTCAGAACGGAGGATTTGATAAACTTGTAGGTTACGTTTCTGATGGTGGTGGTTACGGTATTACCCTTATTTCCGAAGACCTTGATGTTCTTTACGAAACTGCGGTAAAAATCAAAGAACATCTCGAAGCCGACCCAGAAGTTGTTACAGCCAAGCTCGACACCGACTTTGATACAAGTACAATGGTTATTGATATGAGCCAGGAATATTTGAGCTCTCTTGGAATTACAAGTTACGAAGCAGGAATTACTTCTGCAATTTTGTTCCAGGGCATGGACTGCGGACGCTACAAGGATATTGAAAGCGGCAACCGTTATGATCTTCGCATAACTTCAAATATCACAGATCAGAATATTACTTCGGATACAATTTCGAACCTTCATATTGTTACTCAAAATGGTCAGAGTGTTTCTTTTGCAAACCTTTCTGATATCAAGGTTGAAAAATCAATTTCGCAGATAAACCATTCGGATCGTGCTAAAAAAATTACAATTACAGCATCTCTTGTTGGCGAAGATACAAGCGGAGTTGCCCAGCGTGTAAATCAATTTATTGCAGCTAACCCTCTGCCAAACGGAGTTCATTCAAAAGCTGGTGGAATTATGGCACTTATCGGCGACATGATTACCCCGATGATTTCGGCGCTGATTATTGCAATCTTCTTAGTTTATACTGTAATGGTAATTCAGTTTGAACGTTTCCGTCAGCCGCTTTTGATTATGGTAACAATTCCCTTCTGTTTTATTGGTGTAGTTGCCGGACTTTTGATGTTTGGTTCAACTCTCAATCTTCTTTCGCTGCTGGGATTAATTTCTCTTGCGGGCGTTGTTGTAAACAATGGAATTATTCTTGTTGATTATATAAATCAGCTGCGAAAACAAAGGCAGGAAGATCTTGCAAAAGCAAAGGGCTATCAGGATAAAGATGGAGACTGGCATATTGATCTTAAGGAAGAAGAGGCAGAGGAGCTTTTGAAGACCTCTGTTTTGGATGGTGCCGCCAGTCGTATTAAACCAATTTTTATTACAACTCTTACAACCCTTCTTGGCGATATTCCAATGGCTCTTGCTAAGGGCGAAGGTTCAGAGTTGTATGCATCAATGGGTCAGGCAATTGCGGGCGGACTTTTAACTTCTACCCTCATCACCCTGATTTTAATTCCGGTAATTTATTATATGAGTGAGAAACGAACATCGCATCCACTTAAATCCATGCGGTCCCTGAGCCTGTCGAAGGGCCAATAATAATGAGGTAACACATGAAAAAACTTTTCTTACTATTAACTATCCTTACAGCAACCTTTCTTATGTCCGGCTGCTATTCAGTTTTTAACGGAGGAACAGGCGGTGTAATTGTCGATGCCGAAAGCACCTCTAATCCAAAGGCTGGAATTGCATATGTAAATATTTACGCCTATACAGACTCTGGCACCCGCGATTCTGATTTTAAAGCCTGGAAGGAAGGTACAACCTTTGCGCCATCTAATTCTTATTATGGTCACACCACTACAGACAACAACGGAAACTTTTCAATATCAAACATAGTATGGAAAGAAACAAAACCCGATTTTGGAAAAGATGCCGACTACACAACAATCTATCTTTTGTACTATCACGAAAACTACGGGCTTACAAAAGATGAAACAGTTATAACCTCCGGCAGCACAAGCGATACTGTTTATGCAGAACTCACGGCTATAAGAAAAACCACTACGCTCAACATAAGCATCAATGATGTTTCAACTATGAACGCAACTACAAATGACCTTCTTGTTACAGTAAGCGTTCCTCAAACAACAGATACAATTACAAATGCAAAAGCCAGAATTTATGAGCAGACGATAACAGGAAACGGCTCAATTACAATAAGCTATCCCCGCTGGAAAAATGCCGAAGATAAAGAAGCTGGCATAGAAAACACTCCTGAGGTGAGCATTCATTATGAACAGAACGCCGATACAATTTTGTGGAAGGCCTGCGCCAACCAGGATAATGAAGAAAAAAATTTCGCTTTTCTTGCTGATGATTTTTCTATAAAAAAGACTGTACAAAAATCTCCTTACAGCATTTCTCTTTTTGGCAAGGCAATAAGAATGAGCGTGCCTACTGTGAATGGGACTTATGGGGATACCTCTCTTGCCGATAACGACGGAAAAGTAATCAGTATGAAGGCAAAGGATGCTCAGGGAAATTACACAATAGACTGTGGAGAAACTACAACAGCTGCACAGACAACAGGAACAAGTGCTTCGCAGACTCATGGAAACTTCAGTGGGCTTGGAAATGGATTTTACTGGATAGATAAAACTTACACAGACAAGTATTCAACCATTGATGTAAAGTTCTTTGTAGATGGTGTTGAAACAAGTGTAGAAAAAACTTTGCGCACAGACACAACTTCTTATAACGTAAAACTTGAATAGGACCTTTAGATGAAAATAAAAAAGCACCTTTTAGCATTTGCAATTTTCTCTATAATGGCCGCAAGCGGATGGTCCGAGCCAAGCTATACCTATTCCATGGAAATGCTTCTTTACGCTACTCAACAAAATCACCCCGAGCTTTTAAAACTTCAGGAAGAATACAAGCGTAGCCTTCTTGATGTAAAAGATGCCTGGGCAAGCCTTGGCCCTACACTGGATCTTCAGGCAAGCGGAACTTATATGCTTAATCCACCGGTTGGTCCAATGTACATAAACACAGATGATATTATAAATTCAATTCAGTGGAATGGAGTGGCTCCTGCAAGAAGCGGCCAGTATATAAAAGTTTTCGACGGCATGGAAAATACCCTTTACAATTTTGAACTCACTTTAACCCAGCCAATTTTTACCTGGGGAAAAATCACAAACGCCATAAAGCTTTATAAAGAGATTTCTGCAATTAAACAAAATCAGATTGCACAGCAGACTGCCCAGCTCGAAACCGAATTAAAAACCCGTCTTTTAAGTCTTTATTATCTGAACAAAATTATGAAAATTCTTGATGAAGAAGAGACCTATGCCGGGCGTATGGTTCAGGTTAGCGAGGATGCAGAAAAATCAGGAATGCTTCTGCACCAGGAAGTTGTAGATGCAAAGATTCAGGCAAAGGAACTTGAAATTGCAAAGCAGGATTTACTTGAGCAGATTGATGAACAGCTTCTGGAGCTTGGACGCATAACAGGAATAAGCATTGAGTCTTCCCAGCACATCAACTACGATTTTGTTCAATCCCTGATTGATGATTTTGACAGACTTTTGCAAACAGAGCATTCTGTACTCGAAGAAGAAATTCTTAGCGGGAATCAGTCGGCAATAAAGCTTGTTACCCAGCTTGAAGACGTTAGTAAAATTGCCGAAAGTATTTCGCGTGGTTATGAAAACTGGAAGCCCGATTTTGCCCTGCAGATGAGCGGTGGTTATGCAGGTTCGCGCTTTCCTTTGTTTGAACCAAACTGGCTTAGAAAAGATGATTATTCTTTAAATATCACAATTGGATTAAAAGCAACAGTCTGGGATGGCGGTAAAAAGCTGCGTGATGTTTCAAGAAAAGTGAGCGAAGTAAAAACAGCCCAGATTACAACTTCGGACACACGTTCTTCAATAAGCAAAACCTTTGATTCTCAATGGAATACAGCCCAGGTTTGTACAATGAAAATTGAGTATCAGGATTTGAAGATTGAATCGGCCACAAGCAAAATTGAACAGAAAGAACAGATGTATCAGTCGGGCTACGGCTCCGAAACTGATGTTCTTTCTGCAAAAATCGAACGCTGTAATGCACAGATAGAAAAAGAAAAGCAGACCTTATCCAGAGCAATTGCCTGCCTAACTATTGAATATCTTCGTAAGTAAAGATTGATCCCATTTTTCATCGCACACTTCTTCGTAAAGAGGTGCGCGTTTTTTATATAACTCTTCTATGCCTGCTGAACGACTGAGCGGACGGTTAGAAGTATCCTGCTTTAAAAGAAAGTCCAGAGGACGTTCAAGATAGCACACTTTTGAATTAGCCCGCAGATAAAACCAGTTTTCTTTACGTGTAACAATGCCGCCCCCGGTTGCAATTACCAGCCCCGACTGAGGCAGGATTTTTTTTGCAAGCTGAGTTTCCATGCGGCGGAATTCGTCTTCACCTTTTGATGAAATTATTTCTGCCGGTGTAGTCCCATATTCTTCTTTGAACTGAATATCCAGGTCTAGAAAAGTGCGGCCAAGTTTTTTTGCAAGCTTTTTACCAAGAGTAGTTTTTCCACATCCCGGCATACCCACAAGAGTTATGTTGAGCATCTGGTTCTGAAGAGATTTTATTACCGAGTTGATTTTTGTTGCTCCGTCTGTGGTCCCTGAGCCTGTCGAAGGGCCGCCAACAAAAATTTCACTCGCCTGCCAGGCCTGCGCCACCAGCATACTAAGTCCGCCTGCATTTTTCAGACCAAGCGCTTTAGCCTGCTGTAAAAATCGTGTACGGCTTGGATTATATACAATATCAGCCGCCGCGTACAATTTTGCAAAACGAGACAAATCTACAGGAGAATCATCTATATTCGGGAACATTCCAACCGGAGTTGCGTTTACAACAATCTGAGTGTCAGCCGCAAGCTCATAAACGTTCTCATAATTAATATCACCCGAACGTGAGCAAAAATCAATCTTAGCAGCGCCCATTTTTTTAAGCGCATATTCAACTGCAACACTCGCACCGCCGGTTCCCAAAATCAAACAAGTCTTTCCGGCAACCTCAATGCCTGCAGCTTCGAGCATATATGTAAAACCGTAAACATCAGTATTGTAGCCTTTAAAGCCACCATCAGGCAATCGAACAATTGTGTTAGCCGCTCCTAACTCACCAACTTCCTCAGAAACTTCTGAACATAAACTGGCCGCCAGCTTTTTATAAGGAATTGTTACATTAAAACCATCAAGTCCCTCTACCCCTTCAAAAAGCGCCTTTACCTGTTCCTCGCTGCGTTCAAGAACAGTATATTCGTAATCGGCAAAGGCCTTGTGAATCTGAGGAGAATATGTATGAGGGAGAGACTTTCCTAAAACACCAAATTTCATAAAATAACCTTTGGACCCTTCGACTGGCTCAGGGACCATATGCATTTATAATTTACTCTGCAAATCCCGCGAAACTTCAAACAAAACACTATAAATTCTGCTTACGTATGGCTTAAGAATCTTTTCTGCCTTTTCCTGCAGGGCTACCAGCTTTTGGGCTTCGCGGTCGGCATCCATAACAGCGCCACCGCTTTCTTTTTTAAGCTTACCAATTTTCTGCGCAACCATCATGCGTTCAGCAAG
>Ga0310697_10002969_pt1 | contig 17444 bp, 20 predicted proteins | sample 172DNAGHGlowgp2_FD_203883 | JGI IMG/M metagenome (GOLD analysis project Ga0310697, IMG submission 203883) | Sheep rumen microbial communities from Palmerston North, Manawatu-Wanganui, New Zealand - 1728 DNA GHGlow gp2 (v2) (version 2) | ecosystem: Host-associated > Mammals > Digestive system >... | reverse complement strand
TCTGCGAGAGTCTGAACATCCCCACCCTCTCCAACCGGGTGGACATCGGCGTGCGCGTGGAGCTGCCGGCGGACATCTTCGCCCACCTGACCGACGAACTCTACGAGAGCAAGATTGTCTACCGCACCGAGAAATTTGAGGACCTGGTGCGCACCTTCTGCATGAACCCCCACGGCGTGGTGGTCAATGAGAACACCAACGGCATCGTCACCGTCAACGGCCACAGCTACGAGGATCCCAGCAAGCACACCGAGAACACCAACTTCGCCCTGCTGGTGTCCAAGCACTTCTCCTTCCCCTTCAAGGACTCCAACGGCTACGGCGAGAGCATCGCGCGCCTCTCGAACATGCTGGGCGGCGGCGTGATCGTGCAGCGCTTCGGCGATCTGGTGCGCGGCCGCCGCAGCACGGAGGCCCGCATCCGCGACTGCTTCGTGACGCCCACCCTGGCGGCCACCCCCGGCGATCTGAGCCTCGTGATCCCCAAGCGCATCCTGGACGGCATCATCGAGATGATCTACGCTCTGGACAAGATCGCCCCGGGCACCGCCAATGACGACACGCTCCTCTACGGCGTGGAAGTCAAGTTCTACAACATGGAGGTCAAGATCGACGAGAACCTGGAGACCGCCTGCCCCGGCCTCTTCGTCATCGGCGACTGCTCCGGCGTCACCCACTCCCTGAGCCACGCCTCCGCCAGCGGCGTGCACGTGGCCCGGGTGATCAGCGGTCAGTGAGAAAGTGGCCAGTGGCCAGTGGCCAGTGGTCAGTGGCCAGTGGTCAGTGGCCAGTGGTCAGTGGCCAGTGGTCAGTGGCCAGTTATCACTTGATTTCGTAGTATTTTCCGGGTATACTCAGCTATTATCCCACTATCACAGGAGGACTTGGCATGGCGGAACAAAAGGGCCAGAATTATCTGCACGGCGCAGCGATTTTGACGCTGGGCGTCATCATCATGAAGATTCTGGGCTTCTTTTACAAAATGCCCGTGGCCAACATCATCGGCCCCGACGGCTATTCCATGTTCATGCAGACCTACAACGTCTACAACGTGTTTCTCACGCTCTCGACGGCGGGTCTCCCCATCGCGCTGGCGCGCATGATCTCCGAGGCCAACGCCGAGAACCGGCCCATGCAGGCCCGGCGCACCTTCCGCGTCGCCTGGCTGACCTTCTTCGTCATCGGCCTTGTCTTCACGCTGATCATGCTCCTCTTCCCGGACTTCATCGCCCACCGCATCCTGCACAATCCCCCCGCCGCCATGAGCATCCGTACCATGGCGCCCTCGGTGCTGCTGGTGTGCCTGGTGAGCGCCTACCGGGGCTACTGCCAGGGCTACGGCAACATGATCCCCACCACGGTGGGCCAGGTGCTGGAGGTGCTGGTCAAGGTCGTGGTCGGGCTGGTGCTGGCCTGGATCGTGGTACACGCTGCCCGCGGCAAGGCCATGGGCTCCGCCGCCGCCATCTTCGGCGTGTCCGCCGGCTCCGCCGCCGCGCTTTTGTACATGTGGCTCTATAAGCGCCGCCACTACAGCGAGGGCGTGCTGGAGCATCCGGACGTGCCCGATCCCGATGGGAAAATCTTCTCCCGCTTCATGCGCATCGGCATCCCCATCGCCCTGGGCGGCAGCGTCCTCGCGATCTTGAACCTGGTGGACTCCGGCCTCACCATGGGGCGGCTCCAGTCCGCCGCGGGCTTCGGGCTGGACGCGGCCAATGTCTTAAACGGCGTCTACGGCGAGGCGCAGACCATCTTTAACCTCCCCGCCGCCGTCATCACGCCGCTGACCATCTCCGTCGTGCCCGCCATCACGGCCGCCGCCGTGCGCGGGGAAAATGACCTCGCCACCAAGATCTCCGAGGACTCCATGCGCATCGCGGCCGTGCTGGCCATGCCCATGGGCGTGGGTCTCGCGGTCCTGTCCAAACCCATCATGCGCGTCATTTTCCATGACAACCACCCTGCGGGGCCCACCCTGCTCGCCGTCATGGGCGTCGCCGCCTTCTTCGTCTGCATGGTGCTGATGGAAAACGCCATCCTGCAGGCAAACGGCAAGGAGCTGCTGCCCATGATCACGATGATCGTCGGCGGCGTGGTGAAGGTCACGCTCAACTACTTTCTGGTGGCCCGGCCCAACATCAACATCTACGGGGCCCCGGTGGGGACGCTGGTGAGCTATGTGGTGATGGCCGTCATGAACTTTGTCTTCATGTGCTATGTGCTGGACAAGAACCCGAAGCTGCGCAATATCCTCATCAAGCCCTTCCTCTGCAGCGCCGTGATGGGCGGCTGCGCCTGGGGTGTGTATGGGCTTCTCGACCGCTTCCTGCGTTTTGGGAGCCCCAGACTACACATGCTGCTGTGCATGGGCGTCGCCATTCTGGCGGCCGTGGCGGTCTATCTGGTCTTCGCCATCGCTATGCGCATGATTACCAAAGAGGACATGCGCCTGATCCCCCGCGGGGAGAAAATCGCGAAGCTCCTGCATATGCGCTGAAAAAGGCTGAACTTATACGAAAAAAGACTTGATAATCCCTTCAAAATATGGTAGATTATCAACGCTGTATATATTGCGGCCAAAAAGTGAGTAATTTGCCCGAAAATCGGGCAGACTCATCATAAACATGGCCATGTGCCATATCTCACATTAGGAGGAATTCATACATGAATAAGGCAGAACTTGTTGCTGCAGTCGCAGAGAAGGCCGGCCTGTCCAAGAAGGACAGCGAGAAGGCTATCAACGCCGCTTTTGACGCTATCACCGGTGCTCTCGTCGCTGGCGAGAAGGTTCAGCTGGTCGGCTTCGGTGCTTTCGAGGTCAAGGAGCGCGGCGCCCGCATCGGCCGCAACCCCCAGACCAAGGCTGAGATCACCATCCCCGCTTCCCGCGTTGCCACCTTCAAGGTCGGCAAGGCTCTGAAGGACGCCGTCGCCAAGTAAGATCTCCTTACAGTCAAAAGCTGCGTGTGAATGCACGCAGCTTTTTTCTTCGATCATCAGGAAAGGAGCGGGACAATCCCGCGGAAACACCATGCGTCTGGATAAATATCTGAAAGTCTCCCGGCTCATCAAGCGCCGCACTGTGGCCAACGAGGCCTGTGACGGGGAGCGCGTCTCCGTCAACGGCCGTCAGGTCAAGGCCAGCTATCAGGTCAAGGTGGGCGACGTGATCGAGATCGCCTTCGGCAAGGGCACGCTGAAGGTGGAGGTCACCGAGATCAGCGAGACCGCCAACAAGGCAAGCGCCCCGGCCATGTATCGGGAAATCGAATGAGCGCAGGAACCGGCGGAAATAACCGCCGGTTTTTTCGCGGGAGAGCTGCCCCACGCGCCGCGCTTTTTCACCCTTGCGCGGCGCAGACAAATCCTATATAATGAATACTAATAAAGATAGGAAAACCGGAAACCCTGTGCTGAGAGACTGGAGGAATCACAATGTCCACAAAAAAACCTGTCCCCGGAAAAGACGGCAACAAGTACATCCCCTATGAAGAGCGCACGGGCGAGAGCTCTGTGGTGTTCTTCACCCGCGACCTCTCCGAAGAGGGACTGAAGAAGATCTATGACAAGGTGAGCCATGTGTTGGAGGGCAAGGTGGCCATCAAGCTGCACACCGGCGAGGCCGAGGGACCCAACATCATCCCGCGCCCCTGGGTGAAGAATCTGATCGCCGAGCGCCTGCCGGAGGCGACGATCATCGAGACCAACACCTACTACGAGGGCAGCCGCTACACCACCGAGGAGCACCGCAAGACCCTGGAGATCAATGGCTGGACCTTCTGCCCGGTGGACATCACCGACAGTGAGGGCGTAGCCGCGCTGCCGGTCAAGGGCGGCAAGTGGTTTGAAGAGATGCATGTGGGCAAGAGCATGCTGAACTACGATTCTCTCCTGGTGCTGACCCACTTCAAGGGCCACACCATGGGCGGCTTCGGCGGCAGCAACAAGAACATCGGCATCGGCTGCGCGGACGGCCGCATCGGCAAGAAGGAGATCCACAGCTACCCCAACGGCGGCATGTGGAGCATCGCCGAGGAGGAGCTGATGGAGCGCATCTCCGAGAGCACCAAGGCCACCGTGGACCATTTCGCGCCCCACGTCTGCTTCATCAACACCATGCGCAACATGTCCGTCTCCTGTGACTGCGAGGGCCCGGAGGCCGAGCCTGTGGTCACGCCCGACGTGGGCCTGCTGGCCTCGCTGGACATTCTGGCGGTGGACAACGCCTGCGTGGACCTCCTGTACAACCTGCCCGATGGCGGCGGCAAGGCCATGATCGAGCGCATCGAGACCCGCCACGGTCTGCGCCAGCTGAGCTATATGAAGGAGCTGGGGATGGGCAACGACCGCTACACCCTCATCGACATTGACAACGGCGACGCCGTCATTACCGCGGCGGAGGCCGTCAAGGACGTGCAGCCCGGCTGGAAGCCCGACCGTTACAACACCTTCTGGGGCCGCAACAAGCACTGAAAGAAACAGCTGAAAACCTTCACAGGGCATGAAAAAGCCGCCGTGGTCAAATCACGGCGGCTTTTATGGTATCAAGCTCTGCGAATCAGGCCTTGACGGCGTTCTTCGCGGTGTCGCACAGGGCGGTGAAAGCGGCGGGATCATGGATCGCAGTCTCGGAGAGCATCTTGCGGTTCATGTTGATGCCGGCGACCTTCAGACCGTGCATGAAGCTGGAATAGTTCATGCCGTTGGCCTTGCAGCCCGCGCTGATACGGGTGATCCACAGCTGGCGGAAGTCACGCTTCTTCTGCTTGCGGCCGACGTAAGCATAGCGGCCGGACTTCATCAGCTGCTCGTTAGCCATCTTATAGTGACGGGACTTGTTGCCCCAGTAACCCTTGGCCAGGCCCAGAACCTTGTTCCGGTGCTTGCGGGTCATCATTGCGCCTTTAACTCTTGCCATTAGTATATCCTCCTATCGTCCGTCTGCCCTTATTTGTAAGGGATCATTTTCTTGATGGTTGCTACGTTGGTCACGTCGGCATAAGCCTCGGAGCGCAGACGGCGGCAGCGCTTGGTGTCCTTCTTGGTGAGGATATGGCTTTTGAACGCGTGAGCGCGTTTCACTTTGCCGGTCTTGGTGAGATTGAATCTCTTCTTGGCACCGCTGTGGGTCTTCAGTTTGGGCATGATGATTTCTCCTTTACGTAATTAGCCTTCGGCCTCGGGAGCCTTGGGCGCTTTGGGCTTTGCCGGCTTCTTGGCCGGTGTGACGGGCTTGGGAGAGAGGAACATGGACATGTTCCGCCCCTCAAGCTTGGGTGCTTTATCCATATTGGCGATATCCGCGCACTTGGCCGCGAAGTCCTTCAGCAGCTCCGCACCGATCTCGGTATGGGCCATCTCGCGCCCGCGAAAGCGCACAGACACCTTGACCCGGTCGCCGTCGGCCAGGAATTTCTGACCGTTCTTCAGCTTGGTGTTGAAATCATTGGTATCGATGCCCGGAGACATGCGGATCTCCTTGATCTCGATGACGCGCTGATTCTTCTTGGCTTCCTTCTCCTTCTTGGTCTGCTCGAAGCGGAACTTGCCGTAGTCCATGATCTTGCAGACGGGAGGATTGGAGCCCGGAGCGATCTTGACCAGGTCCAGCTCGCGTTCCTCTGCGATCTTCAGAGCCTCAGCGGAGGACATGATGCCCAGCTGCTCGCCCTCGGCGCCGATCAGGCGCACTTCCTTGTCAAGGATCTCTTCGTTGATTTGATGAACCGCGTTTGCGATGAGAAACACCTCCGAATAAATACGGTTAGAAAATCGGACAACAAATAAAGCGCGGACGCACAGCATCCGCGCATAAAAACAGCGTTACTCCCCTCTCGGGGCGTTGCTCTTATTAACCCGCGCTGACCAGATGCCGCCGGGTGAGGACGGGGATGCCGTACCTTCTTTGTTTTAGCTCTGATAATATAGCAGTCTTTTCCCGCTTTGTCAAGGGTTTTTCCCGTTTTTTTCGCTTTCCTTTGCTGTCCCTTTAAGAAATCTTATGTTGTCCTTCCATGGATTATGCGATAGAATGGACGCACCAAGATAAAGAGAGGTGTCTCTGTGAAACGTCCCCTCCTTCTTCTGATCGTTTTCAGCCTTTTGCTCCTCGCGGGCTGCGGCACGGCGGCCGTGCCTGCTGCGGAGACCGCGGCGCCGGTTCCTGCGGCGGAGACGGTGTCTCCCCTGCCGGCAGAAACCGAGGCTCCTGCCGAACCCTCCGCTCCCGCGCTTCCGTCTGATGCGGAGCAGAAGCAGTTTCTGCTGGATCGCTACGAAGACTGGCGCTTTCCGGAGGGTCCGGAGCCCTGGTTTTACGCCTTCACCGACCTGGATCACAATGGCAGGCTGGAGGTGCTTGTCGCCTCGACCCAGGGCAGTGGCATCTTCACCTATGCTGACTGCCGGGAGGTAAACGCCGCCTTTGACGGTCTGGATGCCTGCACGGCAGACTATGCCGGGGAGGAGTTCTTCGCCTGGCCCGAGATCATCGTGGAGGAGGCGCCCTGTTATTACGACAGCGCCACGGGCCTCTATCACTATCTCTTTACCGATCTGACGCGGGTCGGCGCAGCCCAGCACTATGAGACGCTGTGCGACCTCGTCCTGTCCGATGGGAAGCTTGGCTATCAGCCCCTCGCCTCCCGGGAGACGCAGGTTGACGAAGGCGGCACGCATGTCCTCTGTACCAACGCCGCCGGGAACGCCATTAGCGAGGCGGAGTATGAAGCCTGGCCCTCGACGTTTTACGCCGGCATGGGACAGGGCTCTCAATCCTTTGCATGGACGCAGGTCGGCGGTCTCTCCATCGAAGAGATTCTGCCGGACGGCCCCGAGATTGTCATCACCAAGCACCCCACCGGTGAAGTGCTGCCCGTGGGCGGCAAAACCTGGTTTATCGCCCACGCGGACAACGCCGATCAGCTCACGTGGATGCTGGTGGACCCCGAGGGCGTCTATTACGCGCTGGAGGACGCCGAAGCCCAGCTGCCCGGGCTGGAGCTGGAGGTGCTGCCGAAGGACACCCTGGGTGTCAGCAATGTGCCCGCGGCACTGGACGGCTGGGGCGTGGTCACCTGGTTCTTCGGCCCCGGCGGCAGCGCCGAGACCAACATCGCCTACATTACCGTGGAATAATACCTTTCTGGCCGCTGGCCACTGAAAAGAGCTGTGAAAACAAGGTTTTCACAGCTCTTTTCGCATATCAGTACTTTTCGTCCGGCGCGCCTTCGGCGTTTTCCAGCTCCATGGCAAGCTTCACGATCCGGCTGGTGCCAAGCCGCTCCGCGCCCAGAGCGATGAAGTCCTCCGCGTCCTGCAGGGAGGAGATGCCGCCCGCCGCCTTGACCTTGACAAAGCTGGGGCAGTGCTCCCGCATGAGCTTCACGTCCTCCCGGGTGGCGCCGCCCTTGGAAAAGCCGGTGGAGGTCTTAATGTACTCCGCGCCGCACTTGGTCACGATCTCGCACATCTTGATCTTCTCCTCCTCGGTCAGCAGGCAGCACTCGATGATGACCTTCAGCAGGGTATCGGGCACGGCCTCGGCCACGGCCCGGATGTCCTTCTCCACCAGGTCCCAGCAGCCGTCCTTGACCATGGAGAGGTTGATGACCATGTCCACCTCGTCCGCGCCGTTCTTCACCGCGTCGGCGGCCTCAAAGGCCTTGACCGCGCTGGTGTGGTAGCCGTTGGGGAATCCGATGACCGTGCAGACCTTCATCTGATCGCCCACATAGCGCTTGGCCCCGGCCACGTGGCAGGGCGGGATGCACACGGAGGCGCAGTGGTATTTGATCGCCTGGTCACAGAGTTTTCGGATCTCCTCGCTGGTGCAGTCCACGCGCAGGAGGGTATGGTCGCATTTTTCCAGAATATCCTTGATCTCCATAAGAAGTCTCCTTTGTTGTGATGCCTGTATTATACCTGTTTTCCCGGTCATATTCAAGAGCCCTCTCCGAATACATTGAATCATCTCACAGAAGGAGCAAAGCAATGGATATGATCTCGGAAAACAACGCCCTGCGCCTCACCGGCACGCTGGCGGGGCGGCCCCATTTTTCCCACAGCAGCCGCGGCGCGGAGTTCTGGCAGTTCCCGCTGGCTGTCCGTCGTCTCTCCGGCACGGAGGACATCCTCAACATCGTCGCCCGGCGGGAGCTGCTGGAGGCGCTCGCCCCGGAGGAGGCGGAAAAACTCCAGGTTCTGGGCGAGCTGCGCAGCTTCAACAACCGCAGCGGCATGGGCGCAAAGCTGGTCATCACCGCCTATGCCCACGTGCTTTCCCGCTCCGACGGGGAGGATCAAAACAGCCTCAGTCTCACGGGTACGCTCTGCAAGCCGCCCACCCTGCGGCAGACCCCGCTGGGCCGGGATATCTGCGATCTGATGCTGGCCGTGAACCGGCGTTACGGGCGCTCGGACTACCTGCCCTGCATCTGCTGGGGCAGTCTTGCCCGGGAGGCGGCCTGCTGGGCCGTGGGGCAGCGGCTGCAGCTGGAGGGTCGGGTGCAGAGCCGCCGCTATCTCAAGAATACCGATCTCGGCCCTGAGGAGCGCATTGCCTATGAGGTCAGCGTTGCGGCGGCAGAACCCATCCCGTCATAACCGGCAGCATTCCCACTACTTTTGTCGAAGGCCTTGACGCCATTCGGGAAATACATTATGTTAACCGCCGGAGGTGGTTTTCATGAACAAGACCCGGGTCCTTGCCCTGCTGCTGGCACTGCTTGCGCTGCTCGCCGTCCATCTGCATCCCCAATACCGCGTGACGGTGGACGGCGCCGCGCTGCCGGGCACCTACAGTCCTTCGGCGCTGAAGGAGAGCCTTCGGGCCGCTGAGGAGGCCGCGGAGGAGATCCTGCGCTACAACGCGAAGCTGCCGGTGACGGAGCGCCGCCTGTGTCTCCGCTTTTGCCCGGCGGCGGATGAGAAAGACGCTTTGACTTCGGCGCTGCTCCATGCGATCTCCGGCGTCACGCTGGCGGACTCGGTCTACGTCAACGGCGTCCGCCTCGGCACGGTGGTCGACGGGCAGCTGCTCTGCGAAATGCTGCGCGCCTCCATCCTCGGCCAGATGCCGAGAACAGCGGTCTCCGGCAACATCAGCGGACGGCTGGAGCTGCGCCGCGTCTACACCCGGGCAGACAGCAACACGGACTGCGAGGACATGGTGCTGCTCATCACCGGCATGGCGCCGGTGATCTATCTGGACGGCAGCGGCAAGCTGGTATAGGGCAAAAAAGAGGAACTGTGGATAATGCATCTCACAGTTCCTCTTTTTTCTTGAGCAGTTCTTCTGCCTTTGTCTCCCCGATCACGGGGATTCCCATCTCCCGCAGCAGCTGCGCCGCGGCCCCATAGCCGGGGATAAGCTTTCCGCTGAAACTGCCGTCATAGATTTCCCCGCTGCCGCAGGAGGGGCTGCGCTCTTTCAAAAGCGCCGCCTCGCTGCCGAAGAGCCGCGCAAGCCGCAGGGCGATCAGCGCGCCCTTTTCATACCGGGCCGTCACGTCCCGGCCGTCCCGGGTCATGACCCACCTCCCCTGCCGCTCGGCAGGCGTCCGGGGAACCGGCAGTCCGCCCGCACATTCGGGGCAGACCGGGATCAGCCGGTACTGCTCCCGGAGCTTTGCCAGCGTCGCCGCCGGCAGGGCGTTATTCCCGCCGCTGTATTTGCAGTTGAAGCCGAGCAGGCAGGCGCTCACCAGAAGAGTTTTCATGGCAGCTCCGCCAGCGCCTCCCGATAGAATCGTCCGGTGCGCGCGTCAAAGCAGACCATGCGCACCCGCTCGATCTCCGGGTGGGCGCTCAGATAGTCCGCGATGGTGCCGACGGCGATCTTCGACGCCTTCTCCAGCGGGAAGTGGTACACACCGGTGCTGATGGAGGGAAAGTCCACGGTTTTGCAGCCGTTTTCACTTGCCAGCTCCAGGCAGGAGCGGTAGCAGGAGGCAAGCAGCGCCTCCTCGCCATAATTGCCGCCGTGCCAGACCGGACCGGGGGTGTGAATGACGAACTTCGCAGGAAGGCGGTAGCCCTTCGTGATCTTGGCCTTACCGGTCTCGCAGCCGTGGAGCGTGCGGCACTCCGCCAGCAGCTCCGGTCCCGCGGCCCGGTGGATCGCGCCGTCCACGCCGCCGCCCCCCAGCAGGGAGCAGTTGGCAGCGTTCACGATGGCGTCCACGACCGACTCGGTGATATCGCCCTGGATGATTTCGATCCGGCTCATTGGCAGCTTACCTCCACTTTTCCGTCCCTGGCGGAGAGAGCAACGGTACTGACGCCAGCGCCGCGCTTTTCGATCAGCGCTGCGGCGATCTCGTCCTCGATCTCCTTCTGGATCAGGCGGCGCAGGTTCCGCGCGCCGTAGGTGACGGAGTAGCCCTTCGTGACCAGATAATCCACCAGGCTCTCGTCCCAGCTGAGCGCCAGGTTCTTCTCCTGGAGCACGTCTTTGACCTCATTGAGCATCAGGACGGCAATGCCGCGGAAGTTCTCCTCGGTGAGTTGGTTAAAGCAGATCACTTCGTCCACACGGTTGATGAACTCCGGCCGCAGGAACTCGTTGAGGGCCTTCATGGCGCGCTCGCGGCTCATATCGCTGAGCGTGCCGCCGAAGCCCACGCTGCCGGTCTTGTTGTTGGAACCGGCATTGGTGGTCATGATGATGATGGTGTTTTCAAAGTTCACCGTGCGGCCCTGGGCGTCGGTGATGCGGCCGTCGTCCAGGATCTGCAGGAGGATGTTCATCACGTCCGGGTGGGCCTTCTCGATCTCGTCAAAGAGCACCACGGAATAGGGCTTGCGCCGGATCTTCTCCGTCAGCTGCCCGGCCTCGTCATAGCCCACATAGCCCGGGGGCGAGCCGATGATGCGGGAGACGGCGAACTTCTCCATAAATTCCGACATGTCGAGCCGGATCAGGCTCTCCGGAGAATCGAACATATCGGCGGCGAGGCGCTTGACCAGCTCCGTCTTGCCGACGCCGGTGCCGCCCACGAAGATGAAGGACACGGGCTTGCGCTTGACCTTGAGGCCCACGCGGCTGCGGCGGATCGCGGCGCAGACAGCGTCCACGGCCTGATCCTGGCCCACGATGTGGGCTTTGAGCCGTTCGTCCAGCTTTGCCAGACGCTCCAGCTCATCCTCCTTGATGGAGCTGGCGGGGATCTTGGTCCAGAGCTCAATGACCCGGGCCAGGTTGTCGACTGTCAGCTTCGGGCGGCCGGCGGCATGGATGGCGCTCAGCTCCTGCTCCAGCTGGATCTCCTTGCTGCGCAGCTCGGCGATGCGGGCATAGCGCTGGTCCAGCTTCTCGGGGTCTGTCTCCTTATTGTCGCTCATGAGCGCCTCGCGCTCGAAGCGGATGTTCTCCAGATCCCGCTCGGCCAGCATTTTCCGCTTGATGCCCTCGTCCTTGAGGTTCACGTCGGAGCAGGCCTCGTCGATGAGGTCGATGGCCTTGTCGGGCAGGAAGCGGTCGGTGATGTAGCGCTCGGCGAGGATGACCGCCTGGCGGCACATCTCGTCGGAGATCTCCACCCCGTGGTAGTCCTCGTAGTAGTGGGCGATGCCCTTCATGATCGCAATGCTGTCCTCAATGGAAGGCTCCGCGACTGTGACGGGCTGGAAGCGGCGCTCCAGCGCCGAGTCCTTTTCAATGTGCTTGCGGTATTCGGCGAAGGTGGTGGCGCCGATGACCTGGATCTCGCCCCGGGAGAGGGCGGGCTTCAAGATATTGGCGGCGTTCATGCTGCCCTCGGCGTCGCCCGCGCCGACGATGGTATGCACCTCGTCGATAACGAGGATGATGTTGCCCTCCTTGCGGATCTCCTCGATAAGCCCCTTCATGCGGCTTTCAAACTGGCCGCGGAACTGCGTCCCGGCCACGAGAGAAGTCAGATCCAGCAGGAAGACCTGCTTGTTCTGCAGCTTGTAGGGGACAGAACCCATGGCGATGCGCTGGGCCAGGCCCTCGGCGATGGCGGTCTTGCCCACGCCGGGCTCGCCGATCAGGCAGGGATTGTTCTTCTGACGGCGGTTGAGGATCTGGATCACGCGCTCCAGCTCCTCCTCACGGCCCACCATGGCGTCCAGCTTGCCCTGCCGCGCCCGCTCGGTCAGATCGATGCAGTAATTGTCCAGGAACTTGCGCTTCGTGGGTTTCCCCTGCTTCGGATCGTCATTGCGGGGTCGCTGCTCATTCTGCTGGCCGCTCCCCTGCCCCTGCGGGCCGCCGAAGAGGCGGTTTAAAAACGGGAAGGTGGCGGTCTTGCCGTCATCGTCGCTGTCGTCCTCGCCGTTCTCCACGTTCATCAGGTCCTCGGCGCCGCTCAGCGCGTTCATCATCTCGCCGGAGAGGTTCTCCAGATCCTCGTCGGAGATGCCCATCTTGTTGATCACGTCATCCACGGGCTTGATGTGCAGCTCACGGGCGCACTTGAGGCAGAGGCCCTCGTTCTTGGTCTGGCCCCCCTCGATTTTGGTAATGAAGATCACCGCCACATTTTTGCCGCAGCGGGAACACATCGTAGTCTGCATAGTACCTCCTTGGATAAAAATGCCGATATGTGAAAACGGGCGGCCGCAAGGGCCGCCCTCACGTTTTCTGTTTTATCAAATTCAATTACAAAAGGCTGTTTGTGATGAAGCGGAAAGCCAGGAAGAAGCGAGCCAGCGTCGTGCTGCCCAGGGTGTCCTTGCCGATCAGGATGCCGAAGAAGCTCAGAAGCCAGCACAGCAGCACGCAGTAAAACATGCCCTTCACGAAGCCCAGCACCGCGCCGCCGATCTCATCCAGCAGCTCCAGATTGGGCAGGCGGAAGGACAGATTGCCCACGTTGGCGATGGCCACCAGCGCGATCAGAATCAGCAGGAAGGCGATCACCATCCCGCCAACATAGCAGATCGTATCGCTGAGGGTGGAGATCACCGCGCTCTGCATGCTCATGCCGGTCTCGTCGGAGGTCTGCACCGCCCACTCGCCCAGTTCCTCCGCGCGGGTATCGTAAAAGCCCACGTTGCGGAAGCACTCATAGGCGTAGTCGTAGCGCAGAGAGGGATCCTGGGCAAGAATATCCTCCAGGGAAAGGGGGCTCTCCCCGTAACCCATGCGCTCCAGCACATCGTCGCGAGTCTTCTGGGAGCTGATATAACCGTCCACAAAGGGCTGCAGAGCCGGCACCACCTCATGGGAATAGGCGGAGGACAGCAGACTGCCGCCGAAGAGGGCGATCACGATGGCGAGGATCCCGGCGACGCCGCCGATCAGCCCGCGCCGATAGCCGCCCCAGGTACAGAGCGCCACGATCACCAGCAATATGATATCTATGATCAGTCTCATCATTTTCATTCACCTGCATTGCGCGGCATGCACCGCGCCTATGTGTCGATAGTTTACCATGGAATTGTGAACAAATAAAGTGGCCAGTGGTTCGTGGCCAGTGGTCAGTGCCTGGGAAATTCTGGTCACTTCAGCATCATTTCCCCTACTGCACCCTCGTACCGCGTCAAAACAAACCAGCATGGTCATGTAACAGCCTGACGGCCGCCACATCGACCGTCTGATTTGTTTTTCCTTTCCATTCCGCGGCATGCGCCGCAGAACGGGCTAGGAGGGCGGCATTATTTCAGCATCATCGCTCCGACTTCGCCCTCATACCAGATACGATTGAGGTACAGGCCCTGGGGCGGCATGGTGGGGCCGGTCAGGCGCCGGTCGCCCTTTTCCAGCAGCTCTGGGATCTCCTCTGGCCGGAGCTTGCCGTAGGAGGCGTAGATCATCGTGCCGACCATGGCGCGGCACATGTTGTAAAGAAAACCGTCCGCGCAGATGGAGACCGTGATCAGATCCCCCTCCTTTTCCGCCCGGCACCAGTGCACGGTGCGCACGGTGGTCTTCGTCTCCGTCCCCACGCTGCGCACGGCGCGGAAATCGTGGGTACCCTCGAAGGCCTTCGCCGCACGCTGCATCATCGTGAGATCCAGCTGCTGGGGATAAAAGCATACCCGCTTCTGCAGAAAAGGATCCCGGATGTTGCTGTTGTGTATTTTATAGATATACTCCTTTTTTATGCAGGAGCCGATGGCGTTGAAATCCTCCGGCGCTTCCACCGCGTCCTGCACGGCGATATCCATCGGCAGGCGGGAATTGACCGCAAGGGCCATGCGCTCGATGGGGATGCGGCAGTCGGTGCGAAAGTTGGCGCAGTAGCGCAGCGCGTGCACCCCGGCGTCCGTGCGGCCGCAGCCCACGGTCTTGACCGGGTGGCCGCAGACCTTGGTCAGCGCGGTCTCCAGCGTTTCGGCCACCGTGATCTCGTTTTTCTGCACCTGCCAGCCGTGATAGGCGGACCCGTCATAACTGAGGCGCAAAGCGATGTTTCTCATAACGAATACCTTTTTGGCTTTTCTGTGGAGCGGTCTCGCCTACCAATGGTCGGCGCTACGGCAGGGAGGAAACTCACAGCCCGAAATGCTTCAGCACGATCACCGCCGCGAGCAGCAGCAGGCCGAGGGCCAGGGCGATCCAGTCCCGGGCGGCCATTCTGAGCTGCTTCATGCGGGTGCGGCCCTCACCGCCGTGGTAGCAGCGGCTCTCCATGGCGACGGCCAGCTCGTCCGCCCGGCGGAAGGCCGACACGAAGAGCGGAACCAGGATGGGCAGCAGAGCGCGGGCGCGCTGGATCAGATTGCCGTTTTCAAAATCTGCGCCGCGGGCCTTCTGGGCGGACATGATCTTGTCTGTCTCCTCGATCAGCGTAGGGATGAAGCGCAGGGCCATGGACATCATGATCGTGATCTCATGCACCGGCACATGCACTTTTTTCAGCGGGTTCATCAGCAGCTCCAGCCCGTCGGTCAGGGCCATGGGGCTGGTGGTATAGGTCAGCAGGAAGGTGCCCGCGATCAGCAGCGTGATGCGCAGCATCATCTTCACGGCCCGCTCGAGGCCCTCCCAGGTGATGATCCAGCCCTCGACGATGGGCGTGCCCTGGGTGTAGAAGATGTTCAGCGCGGCAGTCAGCGCGATGATGAAGAGCATGGGCTTTAGGCCCTTGAAGATATTCTTCGGGCTGATGTGGGAGACCGCCATGCAAACGACGGTCGCCAGCAGCACGAGCCCGTAGCCCACCCAGCCCCTGGCCTGGAACAGGGCCACGATATACAGGAGCACCAGGATCAGCTTGGTGCGCGGGTCGAGCCGATGGGCGACGGTATCGCCGGGGAAATACTGGCCCAGGGTGATGTCCTTCAGCACAGCGCCACCCCCTTTGCCTTCGCAACGGCTTTCAGCAGCTGCTCATGGGTGAAGACGGAGCCCTCCAGCGGCATGCCCTTTTCCCGCAGCGCCATGGCGATGGCCGTGGACTGGGGGACGGAGAGACCGATATTGATGAGCTCCTGCGGGCGGGAGAAGACCTCCTCAGGCGTCCCGTCCATGGCCACATGGCCGTGGTCGAAGACGATCAGGCGCTCGGCGAGACGGGCGGCGTCGTCCATGTTGTGGCTGACGATGATGACCGTGGCGCCGCTCTGCTCACGGTAGCGGCAGATGTTGTTCATGATCTTGCGGCTGCCCGCGGGGTCGAGGCCCGCGGTGGGCTCGTCCAGGATCAGCACTTCGGGCCGCATGGCGACGACGCCCGCGATGGCGACGCGCCGCTTCTGCCCGCCGGAGAGCTCCAGCGGGGAGCGCTCGAAGAGCTCCTCCTTCACGCCCACGAAGCCCGCGGCCTCGCGCACCCGCTCCTCGATCTCTTCCTTTTTGAGGCCCATGTTTTTCGGGCCGAAGGCGATATCGGCGAAGACCGTCTCTTCAAAGAGCTGGTACTCCGGGTACTGGAACACCAGACCCACCTTCCACTTCACGTCGTGGCGGGTCTTCTTGTCCTTGTTGATGTCCTCCCCGTCCAGCAGGACGCGGCCGCTTGTCGGTTGCAGGAGGGCGTTGAGATGCTGGATGAAGGTGGATTTGCCGGAGCCGGTATGCCCCAGCAGGCCCACGAACTGCCCCGCCGGGATGCTCAGACTGATGTCGTCAATAGCGACTTTTTCAAACGGAGTCCCCGCGCTGTAAGTGTGGCGCAGCTTCTCCACGGTGATAACAGACATAGATTTTATATCCTTCCGGTCCCTCCCGCCGATGGGTGAGGGCTGGTTTTTAATGCATGGCGCTGATCAGGTTTTCGGCGCAGGTCTCCACGTCCAGACTGTCCAGCGGGAGGGAAAAGCCCGCCTTGTTCAGATCCCAGCAGATGCGGGTGGTCTCCGGCACGTCAAGGCCCGCCTGCTCCATCAGTTCCACCTGGGAGAAGACCTCTCCGGGCGTGCCGTCGGCCGCGATTTTCCCATAGGACATGACGATGAGCCGGTCCGCGCCGATGCACTCCTCCATGTGGTGGGTGATCAGCACCACGGTCATCCCCTTTTCACGGCAGAGCCGCGTCACGGTGGCGACAACCTCGCGCCGCCCCTGCGGATCCAGCATTGCTGTCGGCTCATCCAGCACGATGATGCGCGGCTGCATGGCCAGCACGCCCGCGATGGCCACGCGCTGCTTCTGCCCGCCGGAGAGCAGATGGGGCGCGTGCTGCCGGTGCTCATACATGCCCACGGTCTTGAGGGCATTGTCCACCCGTTCGCGGATCTCCGCCGGGGGAACGCCCAGATTTTCAGGGGCAAAGGCCACGTCCTCCTCCACCACATTGGCAACGATCTGGTTGTCCGGGTTCTGGAAGACCATGCCCACCGTGCGCCGAACGGGGAGCAGCTGCGCCTCGTCGGAAGTGTCCATCCCGTCCACCAGCACCCTGCCCTCGGTGGGCAGGAGGATGGCGTTCATGTGCTTGGCCAGCGTGGACTTGCCGGAGCCGTTATGCCCCAGCACAGCCACGAAGCTCCCCTCCTCGATCGTGAGATCCACGCCGCAGAGGCTGTCATGGTCGGAGTCGGGGTAGCGGTAATGTACGTTTTCAAAACGAATCATAATATAGGCAATGAATAATGCAAAATGAAAAATGAATAATTGAGGTGTCGCTCCGCGACGATTTCTATTGTTTCGCCTTCGGCGAATACCATAATGATTCATGATTCATGATTCATTATTCATTTATTCTCCTTCCCATCTGCATGTCGCGCCGCAGGGCAGGTACAGGCCCGAATCGGTCACGGGCAGGGCCAGCTCCTGGCTGTCGGAGCGGCCGCCGTATTTCTTCGTAAAGATGCTCTCGGTCACATAGCTCAGCACCGAGGGGGAAAGCCCCGTGGTGTAGGAGTTTATGAGCACAAAGAGCGGATCGTCGCTGAGGACCCCGGCGCAGAGGGACACGAAGGGCCAGAGATTCTGCTCCAGCTTCCACACCTCGCCCCCCGGGCCGCGCCCGTAGGAGGGCGGGTCCATGATGATGGCGTCATACCGTTTGCCCCGGCGGATCTCCCGC
>Ga0310697_10002967_pt1 | contig 17453 bp, 15 predicted proteins | sample 172DNAGHGlowgp2_FD_203883 | JGI IMG/M metagenome (GOLD analysis project Ga0310697, IMG submission 203883) | Sheep rumen microbial communities from Palmerston North, Manawatu-Wanganui, New Zealand - 1728 DNA GHGlow gp2 (v2) (version 2) | ecosystem: Host-associated > Mammals > Digestive system >... | reverse complement strand
CAACGTGAGGAACCGCTTCGTCGAAGTCAACCTCGACAGACAGGCCAACAGCTTGAAGATTGCGAGCATCTATACCACCAAAATCAATGAAAAAGAGGCACTTCGCAATTGGTGGAACAGCCTTTCGATGAACTGGAAAAGCCGTCTCGGCAGCGATATCAAGCTTTACGACAGCATCCCGTTGGAAAGTGTAGGCATGATTACCGCCACCGATTTCATGGCTTCCTATCCCGCCATCGACCCCTCAACTGGCGAAACCGTGCTGCGCGACAAAATCTTCAAGAACGACATGGCCGAACTCGATGCCAAGCTGAAGCTCGTCACCCAAAAACAACGCCTCGACCTTTCGGGCATTCGCGAAATCATCAGCCTTGAGCCGCTCAGCGAACTCTCCGACCTGACTTATTTGGACTTCTCGGAAACTTCGGTTGAGGATTTGTCGCCTGTGCGCAATCTCAACAAACTGAAGGTGTTGAAGGCCAATTCTACCCTGATTGACGACATTTTCAACCTGAAATACAACATCACGCTTGAAGAACTTGAGGTGGCCAACACGACCATCGACGACCTCGGTGTGCTGTCGTCGTTGCACAACCTGCAAAAACTCAACGTGGCGCAAACGCAGGTCAACAGAATCAACCACTTGAAGAACTGCCCCAACCTTGTTTCGCTCAACATGGGCGGCACCCGCATCGCCAACCTCGGTGCATTGCAGGACCTGACGCAGCTCAAGTCGTTGGACATCAGCCAAACCGCCGTGCGCGACTTGGGTCCCGTCATTGCCTTGAAAGACCTGCAAAGCCTCAATATTGCTGGTTCGGCTATTACCAACTTGCAGGCACTGAGCGAGTTGGAAAACCTTCGCGAGGTCAATTGCAGCAATACCGCCGTGCGCGACCTTACGCCTTTGAAGTCGAACCGCAGGCTGAGCAAAATCTATTGCGACCAGTCGAACATCGGCGATGCCGAAGCCAGTGCCTTCGTCAAGACCAATCCTTATACCTTGGTCATCTATGACACCGATGCCTTGCGCAATTGGTGGGCTTCGCTCCCGATTTATTGGAAAGCAGTGTTTTCCAAGCAGATACAGCTTGATACGCAACCTACCACGGAGCAACTTCATGCCATCCTCAACCTTCAGGAACTCGACCTTTCAGGCAATTCCTACATGCAAAACCTGATTCCTGTCAGCCGACTGATTAATTTGAGGTCGCTCAATATTGCCCACACTGAAATTGCTTTCCTTCAACCTATTGCGGGATTGGCCAATTTGGAAACGCTTAATATCGAGCACACGTTCATCAATGATATTACACCTTTGCAAGACATGGTCAGCTTGAGGCATCTCAACATCATGAATACGCCCGTCACTGACCTAACGCCTTTGCTCACCGATAATCGCATTGAGTTGGTGGAGGCCGACAGCACTGCCATTTCCCGTCAGAGCGTGCGCCACCTGAAGGAAGCCCAACGTCAGGTGACGGTGGTGTACCAAACCGAAGCCTTGCAAAATTGGTGGAACGGCGTCGACGAAATTTGGAAGATTATCTTCAGAAACCATGTAGGTTGCCAAACGGAAATGCCTAATGCCGTGGAACTTCAGAAGATTATCGATTTGAGGGAAATCGAAGTCGGGCCTGAAACGTCCATCGTCACGTTGGAACCGCTTGCCGATTTCACATGGCTCGAACGGCTTACCGTCAACAATCAAAGCATTCATGACCTGAACCCGTTGAAGGACAAGGAGTTTTTGGTGGAACTCAATGTGCAGAACAATCCCATCAGCAGTTTGTCGCCCATCGAAAGCAGCACGATGCTCCAGTTGCTCAACATCGAGAACACGCAAGTGAGCGACTTCGGTCCGCTCTCGAAGATGAACGAATTGGTCACCATCAACGCTAGCGGCACACCGGTGAAGTCGCTGAAACCTTTGTCGGGATTGCTGAAATTGGAGAACCTTTTTGTCAACAACACCAACGTGCGCAGCATTTCGCCGGTGGAAAACATGCCGTCGCTCAGGCAGTTGAAGGTTTACAATACCAGGGTACGTGCCCGCGATGTCGAGAAACTGCAACAGAAACGTTTGGATCTGAACATCATTTACTATTGACGTCGAGCCAAAAACAAGCGTAAACTCAAATAAAAAGCGTTTTCGTTTGCGGATACGCTTTTATTTTGTACTTTTGCAAAATCTTGAATCTTGAATTTTAAATCTTAAATATAGAATCATGGAAATCAGAAAATTAGAACAAATGTTTGAGGTTTTGCGCAGCAAACCCAAGAAACGCCTTGTGGCCGCATACGCCAACGACGACCACACCATTTGCGCCGTGAACGCCGCCGTCAAGGAAGGCCTTATCGAAGCCACCCTTATTGGCGATGAAAACGTGATTGCCGAAGTTTGCAAGGCCGAAGGCATCGACATGGCTAACTTTAAGGTCATCAACGAACCCGTCGACACGAAGGCCGCCACTATGGCCTGCGACCTCATCAATGCCGGTGAAGCCGACATCCTGATGAAAGGCCTGCTGCCCACCGACAAATACATGCGCGCCATCCTTAATAAGGAACGCGGCCTCTGCCCGCCCAACGTGACCTTGGCCCACGTCGCCGTCATCGAGAACCCCAACTACCACAAGTTGCTCGTGGCCTCTGACTGCGCCATCATCCCGTTGCCCGACCTGAAGCAAAAGCAAACCTTGCTGAAATATGTGACCACCGTGTCGAAGGCTTTGGGAACGAGCTGCCCGAAGGTCGCCATGGTGACTGCCACCGAGCAGATGAGCGCGGGCATTCCCGCCTGCGTTGATGCCGCCATCATCGCCAAGATGGCTGAACGCGGCCAAATCAAGGGCTGCATGGTGGAAGGCCCCATCAGCCTCGACCTTGCCTTGGATGCCGAGACCGCTGCCATCAAGGGCATGAAGAACCCCGTGGCCGGTGATGCCGACTGCCTCGTGTTCCCCAACCTCGAAGCCTCCAACGTGTTCTACAAGTGCTGCACCAAGTTCGACAAGAGCGAAGTGGGTGCCATGCTGATGGGTGCCAAGGCGCCCTGCGTGCTTAGCTCGCGCGGCGACACCTCGAAGACGAAACTGTATTCCATCGCCTTGGCAGCAATGCTGGCGTAATACTCACGTCTCGCAATGACGTAAGACGAACAAAACAACAATTCAACGATTCAACAACCAACAATTCAACGACATGTATAAAATACTGACCATAAACCCTGGTTCCACCTCGACGAAAATCGCTGTCTTCGAGGATGAAGAGCAAATCTTCAAGAAGAACCTGAAACACAGTGCCGAAGAAGTGGCGAAGTTCGATCGCATCGCCGACCAAAAGCCTTTCCGCACCGAAGCCATCCTTCGCGAGCTGAAAGAGGCTTGCATCGACCTCAAGGAGATGGCCTGCGTGGTAGGTCGTGGTGGCTTGCTGCGTCCGCTTGTCTCGGGTGTCTACGAAGTGAACGACCTCATGATTGAAGACCTGACGGTGGGTTACAACGGCGAACACGCCTCCAACCTCGGTGGCTTGATTGCCAACGACATCGCCAAGGAAATCGGCGTGAAGGCCTACATTGCCGACCCGGTCGTGGTCGACGAAATGGACGAAGTGGCGCGTTATTCGGGCCACCCGCTGTTTCCGCGCATCTCCATCTTCCATGCCCTGAACCAGAAGATCATCGCCCGCCAATTGGCCAAAGACCTCGGGCGCAAGTATGAGGACATGAACATCATCGCCATCCACCTTGGTGGTGGCATCTCGGTGAGTGCCCACAAGAAAGGCCGCGTGGTCGACACCAACAACGCCCTTAACGGCGACGGTCCCTTCACCCCTGAACGCGCTGGCTCGTTGCCGGCTGGCTTCCTCGTCGAGGCTTGCTTCAGCGGCAAGTACACCAAGAAGGAAATCGGCCAGATGCTGAAAGGTAAAGGCGGTTTTGTGGCCTATTTGGGCACCAACGACGCCCTCGAAGTGGAAAACGCCGTGAAGGCTGGCAACAAGGAGTGGGAGAAAGTCTACCAAGCCATGGCCTATCAAGTGGCCAAGGAAGTGGGCGGCCTCGCAGCTTCGGCCTTCAGCATGGATGTCGATGCCATCTTCCTCACCGGTGGCATGGCCTACGACAAGACCTTCTGTGGCTTGGTGAAGTCTCATGTGGAGAAAATCGCTCCCGTCTACGTCTATCCTGGCGAGGACGAGATGAAAGCTTTGGCCTTGAACGGCTTGCGCGTCATGAGCGGCGAGGAAGCTCCCAAGGAGTATCAAGCATAAAGGATCAACGAACACATTGCAAACTAAAAGAGGCGACCTTTTGGCCGCCTCTTTTAGTTTGGTTCAAGTTGTTGGTAATCAGTTGAACAGGTCTTTCACATCGGGAGCTTGTTGTGCGGCTTCCGAAGCCTCAAAGTAAGGTTTCTTCTCAAAGCCGAACATGCCCGCGAAGATGTTGTTGGGGAAGCGGCGCAGGTAGGTGTTGTAGTCGCGGGCCGTTTCGTTGAACTGTTTGCGCGCATTGGCGATGGCGTTTTCGCAGCTTTCGAGTTGCGATTGAAGGTCAAGGTAATTTTGGTTGGCCTTCAGGTCGGGGTATTGCTCAACAGAGACGAGCAGGCGCGACAGTGCTCCCGACATTTGGTCTTGCGCAGTTTGGAACGCCTTCATGTTTTCTTCGGTCAAGTTGTTGGCATCCAATGTGGTGGAAGTGGCTTTGGCGCGAGCCTCGACGACGGCTTCCAAGGTTTTGGCCTCGTATTCGGCATAGTTTTTCACTGTGGCGACGAGGTTAGGGATCAGGTCGGCGCGTTTTTGGTAGGCCGTCTGCACGTTGCCAACAGCAGTTTCAACACCTTCTTGCTTGGAAACCAAGTTGTTATAGATGCTCACACCCCAAATGACGAGAACGGCGACAATGGCTAATACGATAATCAGTCCTTTTTTCATGGCGATGTTGATTTTTGATGAGACAATAATAAGGTTTGTTTTGTAGTTTTTATCAGTGTGCAAAGGTATGCAAATTTTTTCGTAATTTTGCATTTTATTTGTTTTATCAAAATCTGTACAAGCAAATGTCTGAAAATCAATATAAAAACGAAGAAAATATCCAAGACGAAGAGGTGTTCAACCGTGGTGCCAAACTTTCGGGCGAATTCACCACCGGCCAAAAGGTGCTGTGTTGCGGACGCTGCAAGTTGAGCCAATTCGACTGGTTGAAGGATTATGAAAATACCGAAGCCACCAGCCCGATTTGTTTGGCCGAAGTGCGCTTCAAGAACGACCGCAAGGATTATTTCACCTATCCCGAAGACCTCGACCTTGAAGTGGGCGAGATGGTGGCCGTTGAGGCTGCCATTGGTCACGACATTGGCATTGTCACCCTGTTGGGCGAGATGGTGGAACGTCAGATGAAACGCAAACGTTTTCGTACGCCGCGCGAGGAGATGAAGAAGATTTATCGTCGTGCCCGTGCCAACGACGTTGAGAAGTGGTTGTCGGCCATCAAATTGGAAAACAGCACGTTGGCTCGAACTCGTACCATTGCCGAGAATTTGGGTTTGGAGATGAAACTCAACGACGTGGAATATCAAGGCGACAAGACGAAAGCCATCTTTTACTACACCGCCGATGGCCGCGTCGACTTCCGCGAGCTGATCAAGAAATTGGCTGAGGAATTCCATGTGCGTGTCGAAATGCGTCAGATTGGCGTGAGGCAAGAGTCGGCCAAATTGGGCGGCTTGGGTTCGTGCGGGCGCGAATTGTGCTGCGCTTCGTGGATCAGCAATTTCCAGTCGGTGACAACGGGTGCTGCGCGTGTGCAACAGCTGTCGCCCAACCCGCAAAAGCTGGCCGGACAGTGCGGCAAGCTGAAATGCTGCCTCAATTTTGAATACGAAGCCTACGTGGATGCCCTCAAGGCTTTTTCGGACCCCAACATCGTGCTGCGCTTCAAGGCAGGCGATGCCGTTCACCAGAAAAACGATGTCTTCAAAGGCATCATGTGGTATTCCTACACCACCGACAAGGGCAACATCATGGCCATTCCCGTCGATAAGGTGAAGGAAATCATCGCCTTGAACAAGAAAGGACAGAAACCGGAAAAATTGGAGGACTACGCCGTCACCAAGGAAACCCAGACCAACACCAACGAAGGCTATGGCGAGGCCGACATCAAAAAGATGAGTGATTGATATGAAGAGAGTTAATGACAGAATGTGGAATGCTGAATGCAGAATGCGGAATGTGGAATGTGGAATGCAACACAGGGCTTTGCCCCTATTCAACATTCGACATTCAGTATTCAAATTCTTGGTAGTGGCCGTATGCTTGGCAATAACCTCGTGTACCACCAGCAACTACAACAAGCGTGTCGTGATTCCCGAGGCCGAGTGGCCGCAGGAGAACCGCGTGGCTTTCGATGTGAGCATCGACGACACCATCAACGGCTATGTCTTTGGGCTTGAATTGCGCCATCTGGAGAACTATCGCTACAGCAATCTTTTTGTGTTTTTGCACACGACGATGCCCAACGGCAACCACACGCGCGACACCATTGAGTGCACCCTTGCCACGCCCGAAGGCCGGTGGATAGGCAAAAGCAGTGGTTCGATGCGCGACTTGCGTATTCCGCTCAACGAGCAGCTGCAATTCCCACTTGTTGGCGACTATCATTTCGAAGTCGAGCAAGCCATGCGCGAGCCAGTGCTGAAAGGCATTTCTGATATTGGACTATTCATTGAAAAACAATAGAGTGGATTCATAATTCAAGGTTTAAGATTCAAAATTTTTGCCGATGGATAAAAAGAAGAATATAAAAAAGAAGCCGCAAGGAAAGTCGAAAGCCATACGCAACCTGTGGATTATCTTCGGGTCGTTGCTTTTTCTGGTGGTTTTGTTCTTTTTCTGTGTCGCGAAGGGCCTTTTTGGTGCCATGCCGACCTTTGAGGAACTTGAAAATCCCAAGACCAATCTTGCTACTGAAATCATCTCTGCCGATGGCAAGATTTTGGGAACTTATTATGTCGAAAACCGCTCAAATGTGCGCTATGCCGAGCTTTCGCACTATATGCCTGAAGCCTTGATTAGTATTGAAGATGAGCGTTTTACCGAACATTCGGGCATCGATGAACGGGCTTTGTTTCGCGTGGCTTTTGGCGTGATTACGGGACGGAAAAAAGGCGGTGGCTCAACTATTACGCAACAATTGGCCAAGAACCTGTTTCCGCGTGGCGAAAACCTGAGCAAGCCGAAACTCGTCCTGCGCAAGTTCCAGGAATGGATTACGGCCACCAAGCTGGAACACAACTATTCGAAAGAGGAAATCATCGCGATGTACCTCAACACGGTGGCTTTCGGCCACAATGCCTTTGGCATCCGCTCGGCGGCCAGCACGTTTTTCGACAAGAACCCCAAGGACATGACCATCGAGGAATGTGCCTTGATGGCGGGCGTGGTCAATGCACCCACGCGGTTCAGCCCGGTGCGCAATCCCGAGCGTTCGATGGGACGTCGCAATTTAGTGCTGCAAAAAATGGCCGACAATGGCTTCATCACCCAAGCTGAATGTGACTCCATCTCGTTGATTCCCATTGATATGTCGCACTTTAGTATCAAGGACCACAACAGCGGACAAGCCACCTATTTCCGTGAGTTTTTGAGAGGCGAGCTGAACGAATGGGCCAAAAACACCACTCGTGCCGATGGCCAACCTTACAACATTTATCGCGACGGGTTGCGTATCTACACTACCATCGATTCGCGGATGCAGCGTTATGCCGAGGAGGCCGTCAAAGAGTTTATGGGCAAGGAACTGCAACCGATGTTCTATAAGCATTGGAAAAACCAGAAAAACGCGCCATTCTCCAACGTCACGGCTGACGAAATCGACCATATCCTTGAGACTTCGATGAAGCGCACCGATCGCTATCGTATCCTCAAGAACGAAGGCATGCCAATGGATTCCATCAAGGCCGAATTTAACCGTCCGGTCCCGATGACCGTTTTTTCGTGGGATGGTCCTATTGACACCATGATGTCGCCGATGGATTCCATCCGTTATTACAAGTGGTTCCTGCAAGCCAGCCTGATTTCCATCGAGTCGCACACGGGTCATGTGAAGGCTTACGTCGGCGGCCTCGACTATCGTTTCTTCAAGTACGATCACGTCACACAGGCTCGCCGTCAGGTAGGTTCCACCTTCAAGCCGTTCCTTTATTCCTTGGCGATGCAGGAAGGCGAATATACGCCATGCACGAAGATTCCTAATATCAAGTACAACATCCAGTTGGAAGACGGAAAGGTTTGGTCGCCAGGCAATTCGGGCGGCAGAGTGGGCGAGGAAGTGACCCTGAAGTGGGCTTTGGCGCAGTCCAACAACTGGATTTCGGCCTATCTGATGAACCAGTTTGGCCCTAATGCCGTCATCGCGCAAGCCCGTCGCATGGGCGTTGAAAGCCCCATTGATGCCGTGCCTGCCATCTGCTTAGGCGTCTGCGACTTGAAGCTGATAGAAATGGTAGGTGCCATGAGCACTTTCGCCAATCAAGGCGTTTATATCAAGCCGATGTTCATCACCCGTATCGAGGACAAGAACGGCAATGTCATTCAGCGTTTCAGCCCTGAAGAATCGGAGGCGATGAGTGAACTGACGGCCTACAAGATGGTGGAACTGATGAAAGGTGTGGTGCAAAGCGGTACGGGTATCCGCCTGCGTTCGACTTACGGTTTCACCAATCCCGTGGCTGGCAAGACTGGCACGACGCAAAAGAACAGCGACGGCTATTTCATGGGTATCACGCCTGACCTGACCACTGGCGTTTGGGTGGGCGCCGAAGACCGTAGCGTTCACTTCCGCTCGACCAAGCTCGGACAAGGCTCGCACACTGCGCTGCCTATTTGGGCCTTATATATGAAAAAGGTATACGCCGACAAGAACCTGAATATCAGCAAGGGCGACTTTACGAAGCCTAATCTCCCCGGCGTCGACCTCAACTTCGATTGCGACCGCTACGACAATGACGATGGCGTTGAATATATTGATGAGTTTTAATGGACGCGAGACTGCGAGACGCGAGACGACGGGACTAGCGACGCCCCGAAGTCCCGAAGTCTCGAAGTCCCGAGTCAAAAATGCTATATTATGACCTCGAATTTCGTTGATTACGTGAAGATTTTCTGCCGCTCGGGCAAGGGTGGCGCTGGTTCATTGCATTTTCGCCGCGAGAAATACATCCCCAAAGGTGGCCCTGATGGCGGCGACGGTGGGCGCGGCGGCAACGTCATCATGCGTGGCAATGCCCAGCTATGGACGTTGCTCCACTTGCGCTACACCAAGCATATTTTTGCCGGCGATGGTGTGCCAGGTGGCCGCAACCAACTGACGGGAGCCGCTGGCGACGACATTTATATCGACGTGCCGCTTGGCACAGTGGCCTATCATGCCGAGGACCACACGCAGATTGCCGAAATCACAGAGGACAAGCAGGAGGTTGTGCTGCTCAAAGGCGGTCGTGGCGGCAAAGGCAATGCCTTCTTCAAGACGGCCACCTTGCAGGCACCCAAATTTGCCCAGCCTGGCGAACCAAGCCAAGAAGAGTGGATCACTTTGGAACTCAAACTGTTGGCTGATGTGGGTTTGGTCGGTTTCCCCAACGCGGGCAAGTCGACGCTTTTGTCTGTCGTCTCGGCAGCCAAGCCTGAGATTGCCGACTATCCTTTTACCACCTTGGTGCCCAATCTTGGCATCGTCAAGTATCGTGGTCACCGTAGCTTTGTCATGGCCGACATTCCAGGCATCATCGAAGGTGCGGCAGAAGGCAAAGGGTTGGGAATCAGATTTTTGAGACATATCGAAAGAAACTCGACTTTGTTGTTCATGGTGCCTGCCAACACCGACGACGTGAAAAAGGAATACGACATCCTGCTCAACGAGTTGAAGAAATACAACCCCGAACTGATGGACAAAGACCGCATCTTGGCCATCACCAAGTGCGACCTCGTGGACGACGACACCATCAAGGAAATCAAGAAGCATCTGCCCAAGAAGGTGCCGCACGTCTTTATCAGCTCCGTGGCCCAGCAAGGCATCGACGAGCTGAAAGACCTCATCTGGATGACATTGAACAAGGCGGACGATGGGGAGGAATGGTAATCACATCGGGTGAAAAACAAAAATGGGATTTGTCAATTCCTTTGGGCGAAGATACATGAGCAAATAAACGGGAAGATACAGGATATTTCCTTGATTCTCTGAAAAACAGTTGTAAATAACTGTATATCTTTTGTTTAATCATTTCAATATGTATTTTTCCAACCGCAAAAATACATATTTTTGTGCGTTTCCCAACCCAATTTTACCGATTTTTGTGCGTTTTCCAACCTATTTTTGGCAAGTTTTATGTATTTTTCCAACTATTTTTGGGGCATTTTTGTGATTTTTTCCAACTATTTGACAACAATTCCAAATAAAACAATTCATTAGTCATTTTTTGTCCACATAAAAAAACTATTTTTGCACCATAATCCTAACAATATGGACACCCTCTCAACCCTAGACTCCAAACTCTTCCTCTATCTCAACGGCCTTCACACCGAATGGATGGACAAAGTGATGGTGTTCCTCACCGACATGTGGATTTGGTTTCCGCTATACCTATTATTAATATACTGGGCCGTGAAGCAATACGGCAAACGCTGCTGGTGGGTGTTTTTGGCCTTGGGCGTCGTGGTGCTTTGCTCCGACCAATTGTCATCGCATGTCTGCAAGCCATATTTCCAGCGGCTGAGACCCTGTTTCAACCCTGATTTTGAAGGTATGCTCCATCTTCCTAAAGGACTGGCCGGAGGCAGGTTCGGCTTCACGTCATCCCATGCTGCCAACACCTTCGCCATTGCCGCCTTCCTCACCCCTGTCCTGCGCAACTACAAACCATGGGTAGGCATCATGCTGTATCTATGGGCTTTCATCTCAAGCTATACCCGCATCTACATCGGCTACCATTACCCTGGCGACATCGTTTGCGGTGCCATTTTGGGCCTGTTGGTAGGATTGTTGCTTTGGACACTCTTTCAGCGTCTTGTACTAAAACGTTGGTCAGTGGAATAGTCTGTCTTCTGGGGCGCTATTCGGGTTGTTGTGGAAGACGACTCTAATGGTTGCGAAAAGCTCGATGCCATAAAGCGAAGCTACTTTGGCACGACAAATCGCAATTTCGAGATAGCCATGTGTGCCGAAGATGGCCACGGGTTCGCCGTTGGGCACGTCCAAATAGCAGTCCGAAATTTTGTTGATGGTATAAAGCCGCCCCTTGACCATGATGGTAAACTCGCGGCCACGACGAGCGCGCTCAAAGTCGTCGCGGCTGATGTTGGTGATGAGGTTCTCGTAGCTGTCGATGTGGACGACAGTGCCTTCAATAGAGTCGTCGTGGACGACGGCGCAAAACTCGGCGCCATTGAGCTGGTAGAGTGGAGTGCCGATTTCCGACAAGGGCACACCCTGCGCAATCATGGTCGCCACCTTCGCAAAACGGTCGCGCTCGCAGAAGTTGTATGAGTCGGTGTCTTGCTCTTCCTTGATGACGACGGCTTCTTCGAATTCGCTGAAAATCTGTCGGAAAACCCCATTGTCGGTGCCGATGAAATACTGTCCGTGTGATCTGACGACAGTGTGTGGTGTCGTGTCGGATTCAACCGTTTCAACGGCGATGATGTGAATGGTGCCGGGCGGAAAACTATGGTAGCAGTTTTTTAGTGCAAATCCCGCACTCGCCGAGTCGAAAGGGGGGATGGAATGTGTGATGTCGATGATGGTGGCATCAGGCAATCGCGATAAAATCACGCCCTTGACCGCTGCGGCATAATAGCCCGAGCTGCCCCAATCGCTTGTAAGTGTGATGATTGCCATATCCTTTCGCGTTTCTGCTTCTGAATTTGCAAAAGTAAAGCATTTCGTTGGAATAGAAGGTGCGTTTTCTAGATTTTTCAAAAAAAAGTTTTCTGGCAATGTAAGTGACCACGAAAATGCGTCTTTTCGCGAAAAATAAACTATCTTTGCGCCATTATTTGGTTGATATGGCAGAACAGATTCTACAAATTGAAAACGTTGACCCTAAGGATCTTCACGGTCCCAACGACAGGTTTTTGGAGTTAGTGAAAAGCATGTTCCCCAAACTGAAAATCATTGCGCGTGGCGACTTCGTGAAGGTGATTGGCGACGAAGAGGAAATAGACTATTTCACAAGCCGTTACGAGACCCTGATGATGCAGCTCGAACGCTTCGGCAAGCTTTCGGCACAAAACGTTGAGGACATCATGATGGCCAGCACCGACACCGAATTGCAGCAAAAAATGTCGGAAAGCGACGTGCTGGTCTTCGGGCGCAGCGGCGTTCCCGTCAAAGCCATCACGGCCAACCAAAAAAGGATGGTGACAGCCTCGGAGCAAAAGGATTTGGTCTTCGCCATCGGCCCTGCCGGTACGGGAAAGACCTACACCGCCGTGGCCTTGGCAGTCCGTGCCTTGAAAGCCAAGCAGGTGAGACGCATCATCTTGACCCGTCCCGCCGTGGAAGCCGACGAACATCTCGGTTTTCTCCCCGGCGACCTCAAGGACAAGCTCGACCCCTATCTGCAGCCGCTCTATGACGCCTTGCGCGACATGATACCTGGCGCAAAACTAGACAGCTATCTCGAAGACCACACCATCGAGATTGCGCCTTTGGCTTTCATGCGTGGCCGCACCTTGGACCATGCCTTCGTCATCCTCGACGAGGCCCAAAACGCCACCCGAAGCCAATTGAAGATGTTCCTCACCCGCATGGGACGCTCGGCCAAGTTCATCGTCACCGGCGACATCACCCAGATCGACCTGCCGCCCAAAACGCCTTCGGGACTGCCGCAAGCGATGGAGGTTTTAAAAGACGTGAAAGGCATCGAGTTCATCTATTTGGACGACAAGGACGTGGTGCGGCATAAATTGGTGACGGATATTATCAATGCCTATAAACGGCATAATGTTGAGACGCAAGATTTTGCGTCTCTACCAACCGACCAACAATTAAACGATTGACTACGTCGGATTATCATTTCAACAATCAACAATAAACACAATAATGAACGCATTAACCAGAACAGATTACCAATTCCCTGGCCAGACCAAGGTGTATCACGGCAAAGTCCGCGATTGTTATTTCATCAACGACGAGTATATGGTGATGGTCGCCACCGACCGCATCTCGGCTTTCGATGTCATCCTGCCCAAGGGCATTCCCTATAAAGGACAGGTTCTCAACCAGATAGCCGCCATGTTCCTCGACGCCACCGCCGACATCGTCCCCAACTGGAAGCTCGCCACCCCCGACCCGATGGTCACCGTGGGCCGCCTTTGCAAGCCCTTCCCGATTGAGATGATTATCAGAGGTTATCTCACGGGCAGCTCATGGCGCACCTACAAGAGCGGACAGCACACCATCTGCGGCGTGCAAATCCCCGACGGTATGAAGGAACACCAACGCTTCGCCGAACCCATCATCACACCGACCACCAAGGCCGAGGAAGGTCACGACGAGGACATCTCGCGCGAGGAAATCATCGCCAAGGGATTGATTAGCGAAAGCGACTACAAGCAAATTGAGGACATCACACGCAAGCTCTTCCAGCGCGGCACCGAAATCGCAGCCAAGCAAGGCTTGATTCTCGTCGACACGAAATACGAGTTCGGCAAGATTGGCGACCAAATCGTGCTGATGGACGAAATCCACACGCCCGACTCGTCGCGCTACTTCATCGCCGACCAATACGAGGAACGCTTCGCCAAGGGCGAGCCGCAGGTGCAGCTCTCGAAGGAATTCGTGCGCGAGTGGCTGATGGCCAACGGCTTCCAAGGCAAGGAAGGCCAACAAGTGCCAGAAATGACACCCGAATACGTCAACAGCGTTTCGGAGCGTTACATCGAGCTTTACGAGAAGGTCACAGGGCACAAATTTGAGAAAGCTCCCGATTCGGAAGATCTTGTCAAACGCATCGAGAATAATGTACTGAACTACTTGAAGCTATAATTTTGCCCTATAGATTTGCATGGTTTTTGGCGGTTTTGAGGCAAAACTACCGTATAGTCCGCCGTAACTGGTATAAATATTGTAGTTACGGCGGATTATCATGTATTTTTTGCTGTATATGCAGCCGTAACTTCAAAAAACGCTATTATATTTCCTCTCGAAACAAGTCGTCAAGGGTAATCACATGCTGAAATATGCTGGAATATGCAGTGTGTTTCAATCCGTAAGTGGTTACCAACGTGTAATGTATAGCTTTGCGTGTCTTGGTGACGTCCTCAAAAACAACTCTCTTGCGGCGCAGGCGTTCTTCTTCTTTCTCTGTCATTAGGTATTCCTTGCTGGAGAATTTCATCTCGCATAAGTTGATCACTTGGTCGTTTCGGTCGATGAGCAGGTCGATTTGGGTGCCTTCCTCATCCTTGCTTTTGGGTTGATAGGTCCACGAATAGACTCCGCTCGCCACGCCTGCGATACCCAATGCCTGCTTGATTTGCGGTATATGCCAAAGGCAAAGTCGCTCAAATGCCAGTCCTGCCCAAGTGCTGTGAGTGGGCGAGTCGAGTTTGGAAGTCCAGAAATACTTGTCCGATTTCCTAGTGTTTTTCATGAAGCTAAAGTAGAACAAGGAAAACGGGTCTATTAATTGATATAACGTTTGGCGTTCACGTTTTCCGAGACAATTGTAGCTACGTATGAACCCGCTCATTTCCAATTCTTCGAGTCGTTTGGTCAGTGTGCCGCTGCTGGATTTTCCTATGGCTTTCTCTAATTCCAGCCTGGTCATCCCGATTTTCTTTTCCCCCAATGCTTCGACAATGGCCAAATAAGGCTCAACATTTTCAAAAAGCGAGGCGTACAAATCGTTGAACTCATTGCACAACTTGCCTTCTTTGCCGAAAAAAAGCCTGCCTATATTCTGCGCGAGGCTATATTGTCGTTCAAGTAAACTCCAATAGAAAGGCACTCCGCCCATAATCATGTATGCTTCTGCAATTTCCTTGCGTGACATATTCAATCCGCTAACTTCGGCATAGCGTTCACATTCCGCGAGATTGAAGGGGGCGAGATGGATGCGTTCCGTCAGTCGGTTGTGGAGTCCTCCGCGATTTCTAAAGATTTTCTTCGTAATCCACGATGTACTGCTGCCGCATACGATGAGTACAATGTCTTTCTCACGGCGCGCAGTGGCCCAGCTGTTCCAGAAATGCTCCAAGGCAGTGACAAAGTTCGATTTTGGCGTATCCATCCACGATAATTCGTCCAAAAATACCACTTTTTTGCGACCTTTGGTTTCTTCAAGCACTTCTCCTAATAAATGGAAGGCTTCAAACCATGTGCGTGGCACTTTTATCCGTTTGCCCGAAGCCGCTTGAAGCGAATTGCGGAATCCTGATAACTGTTTGGCCATCGGTGCATTGGCATAGCCTGTATGCTGGAAGGCAAACTGATAATTAAAAGTCTCGCGGATAAGATAGGTTTTGCCCACACGCCGTCGTCCGTAGACTGCGCAAAACTGAGGTTCATCCTTCTCCAGCAAATTCCGCAAGGTAAGCTGTTCTTCTCTTCTCCCGATTAACATGGTGCAAAGATTGTGCGATTATGGGTGCAAAAATACACAATTTTACCGTATAACCCGCCGTAACTCGATAAAAAAATGAGTTATGGCGAAATATACGGTAATTTTATTTGAATAATCAGCCGTAAATACGTTTTCTTAAGGTGTAATTATACTCGAAGCCGTGAAAAACAATGGAATATTTTCGGAATTTTTTTGAAGTGGATTTGCATATTTTTCACGAAAGCAATAAAACACACGAAGAGATTTGCGCAGAAAGATATAATAAAAGGGCTGACATCTGTACTGCCAGCCCTTTGTTGTTCTCTTTCAATTATTGTATTTGCCAATCATCAATTAAAGCGGACATTAATATACACATAATAATACGCTCTCTCCCCCACATGCCAGAACCGATAATTATATCCGTCTTTTCCTGTATACTCTGTTAAATCACGCCCGCCGCCTTTTTTTGGAGAATTATCACCCTTTAATTGAATCTTAACTTGATACGTATCTGTGTTAACCCAAACATCACCAGTACCCATACACTGATCAGTATCTCCATCGCAGTATGCTACACCACTATGGAATAACTTCCATGCGTCATCATTCATTTGAATCTGTGAGCTTTCGGCTTTTGCATCTTGCTTGGAGGTGGCAAACGAGCTCAGCATCATTGCGCCAGCCGACATAACGACAAGCATGGCCATTGTCATCAGTATTTTCTTCATGTTTCTTCGTGGCGGTCTTTATCCTGTCGCCCGCAGTTTTAGTTAATTAATGGATTAGGCCGCAAAAATACTTTCTTCCATTATTTCATGGCTATTTTCTTAGTAACCAATTCGGTAACAGTTACCAAATTAGTCACACTTTTGCCTTGAATTCCTCGGAAAGGTCGTGGAAGAAATCGTAATTCAATGCCGTGGAGATGCGTTCGAGCAGGGCGATGTCGATGCTGTCTTTGCAGAAAATCCTGTGGACGTGGGTGCGGGCGCAGCAAATGTCCTTGGCCAACTGCGTGGCCGTTACGCCTTGCTGCCGCATTACCTCTTTGATATGTTGCCCGATGTGCATGAAAAAGCGTGGAATTTGTTCAACTTGCCGAACACCGGGTTTCCACGCCCACTTCAACAACAAGTTATTCCACGCCAAAACAAATTGGCGTTTCGTAACGGCTTCTTGTTGAAGTGTCTCCGAAGAGACGTTGTGGAAATTAGTGTTCAAGAATTCGTTTCTGAAAAGCTATTCTATAGGATTATGTGTCTGTGTTTATTGTGCTATTTAGTTTATATATCGTTAATTATCAATATTATATACTTTTAGAATCCAAATATAAGGTATCGGGACAAAGGTCGGCTCCATTAGGCCATTGGATGCTTCCAAGGAAAACCTTTACTTTCCGAAAAAATGATTCATCAGATAAAGGAGCAAAAACGCCTTTCCCGATATAAGGGGAAACGTCAAAGCGTTTCTTTTCGCCATTGGCAAATTCCAACAGCAAAACATAATTGCTTTCCGCTTTTACTGATTTCACTCGAGGGTTCATCTTCTTATTTTCTGCAAAAATAGCAAAAAAACTCTAAAACAGATTGCTTTCACTGCATTTTTCATGCAATTGCCACCTTGCCCTTGAGCTTATTCTTTAAGTTATAATCCTCTTAAATACTCGTCCAACTCTTTCTTCGAGCTGTCGTAGGTGAACACCTCGTTCAGCATGTAGTATTTGTTTTTCTCGATGCAATAAGGATAGGCAAACTTGGCCAATTCGAGTTTGTTGCTCTCAAAGGTGAACAATTTGCATATCTGGGTGATTTGATTGACTGTCATCGGGTTGTTGGC
>Ga0310697_10002965_pt1 | contig 17470 bp, 26 predicted proteins | sample 172DNAGHGlowgp2_FD_203883 | JGI IMG/M metagenome (GOLD analysis project Ga0310697, IMG submission 203883) | Sheep rumen microbial communities from Palmerston North, Manawatu-Wanganui, New Zealand - 1728 DNA GHGlow gp2 (v2) (version 2) | ecosystem: Host-associated > Mammals > Digestive system >... | reverse complement strand
TGGCGCGGCAGGTTCACATCAGTTTCCCTGCTTACCGACCCACCGGCATACTGGGTGCGCCAAAGTATGCTAACATTATCGGGTGGGTGCGGAAATGGTTGAAAAAGTCACTTAAACAACATACTGCACACTGGTAGGAATAAGTGATTGTGTGTCCGCTAATTGACATACGAAAATGGCGAATTGAGTAGCCCCAGAGTTAGATGCCAGCCCACCCGGCCAAGATTAAGGAAACATGATGAAACATGAAATCGGAACAATGCTATTCAGACGCAAAAAAGCATCAATCAGATGTGGCGACCTTTTCATCGTAGTAGAACAAGTAAAGGGTGGTTGTCGAGTGTTGAGTTTCAGGAAAGACGGACGCGTCAACACATCATGGATTGAAGATGAAGTCCTGGACAAACTATATACAACCATTGGACACACACAACAAATAGACAATTGGATCTATCTGGCGAAAAGAAAGGACGAACCCAAATGACAGAATGGAAATGCAAACGATGCGGAAGGTGCTGCGGTATCGTCCCTTTCCAACAGGAAGAATACGACCGCGTAAAGCACACAGGAATACAATTCGAAAGACAAATTATAGCCGGACATGTGGTATACATACCCAAAAGCGCCATAAAAACCAGTAGTTGCCCTTTCTACAACAGAAAGAAAAAGCTCTGCGAAATATACGAACTACGACCAGAAGTTTGTCGTGCATTCGGCGATGGACCACACCCCTGCTTAGTATGCCCGTTCAACCCAAAATTTGACCCAGAAGCAATAAAACAAACCGCAGAACGCATACACAAAAAGGACAACAAATGATTGAAAAATTAGCAGAATGTTTTGAGTATAGTAATCACGTGCTTACTCATAAAATCAACCAACTTGTAGATGCTGTCAACGCTTTGATTAAAGAAAACAATACCCACGAAAAGCAGATTGATGAATTGCAAATGAAGTTAGAACCAGAAAAATGCGAACCCGCAGAAAACGCATATACTAAAACTTGTCGGATGGACAAAGAGTTTGCGGAAGGCGAATGTGTGAGATTGCAGAACGAATTAGAACGTACACGGTGGGCATTAGATGTCGCTGTTAATATGCTGAAAGAGATAGATAAAACTCGTTGTGGCGTAGATGTAAAATTATATGCAGTGAACCACAAATCATTAAACGCTGGCAACGTGTTCTGCTGGACAACACCAGACGAAATCCATAACACCATAGACCAAATAACAACATTAACCAAAGGTGGTGACAATGAGTGATATGAAATGTCCGTTCTGTAATGGCGAATTAGAGCGAGTGTATTCCAGACCGTTCCAGTTGATTTGTGGAAAGTGTGGAAGTTTAGGGACAGACGAACTATGGCAAGAACTTATACGCACACGCAAAGCATTGGATGTTGCAAAAGATGCAATAGATGTGATTTCGTTGAAATATCACAAAGACACGCCGTCTATATTTTTAATAAAATACGCACAAAACGCAAAAGCAGAAATAACAGCACTAGAACAAAAGGATTAGAACGATGGCAAAATGTAAATGTAAGCACGAATGGGAATACTTTTATATTCGTGACTACCCAAACGGTTATGAATATGATGAAGTGCAAATACCACAACGCCGTTGTAAAAAATGTGGTCGTATGTATGAATTATTTGACGGCTATGGTGATTACAAAAACAGATGGCGCAGGGTTTATTATTAAACCAGAACAAAAGGAATAGAACGATGATTGTGTGTTGGTTTTCTTGTGGTGCAGCGAGCGCCTGTGCAACAAAACTAGCCATTGAAAAATATGGCAGAGAGAATGTGCGTGTTGTGAATAACCCTGTTGTCAACGAACACCCCGACAATAAACGATTTCTTGCCGATTGTGCCAAGTGGTTGGACATTGAAATTGAAAGTGCCATCAACCCTTGTTTTAAGGATTGCAACATTACCAAGGTGTTTGACGACTATGGTATGATGTCCAACCCGCACTTTGCACCTTGCACGCTGGAATTGAAACAAAACGCACGTTCGCAGTGGGAACAAGACAACGGCTTTAACAAAGAAACCGATGTAATCGTGATGGGCTATACGGTAGAACAAACAAGTGCTTTGGAAATCATTGGCAACATACACGAACAAGCAGAACAAAAGGAATAGAACGATGAAACCAAAGAAAGTGGGAGCGTTTGAGATAGACGTATTCAAGCATGGTGTGGAAGTTTATGTCGGCGACCTGCCAGACGAATGCTCTAAGACGGCACGAGCATACTGCACTTTGTTTATAGACGAAAGGTTGGTTAAAATATACCTGCTATCAAAAGACGAATACGAATTCTACATCATGCACGAATGCATCCACGCAGCCGACTTCATCTTAAACAACATCGGGGCAAACCTGGACACAAAGCCAGACGACAGCGAAGTGCGTGCATACCTTGCCGAATACATCTACTGCAAAGTCGGATGTATTCTTGGAAAAATCAAACTTGACAAAAAAATAAACATACACAAAGGAAAGGAAGGAAGATGTATGAAGAACTCGAGAGAATCCTAATAGAAAGACCAAAAAAACATATCAATAAAGACATCTGGACACCAACCATGTCACTGGCAACCCTGTACCGTGACGGATGGTGGATAACAGAAACATTCGGTAGCTTCGCAACCGTCGTCAGCAAATCGCCAGCATACAAAACACGCAGACCATACTTCCGATGCCTAAGTCTATTTATGGACCCCACCCAGCTCACACCAGAAGCAAACAGAACAATCAAAAAAGTAGCAAGACAACAATGGAAAAAATACGGACCAATGTTGACAACAGAAAAGAAAATAGTTAGAATAAAAAACAAATGAAACAAAACAACGAACTTTACAAAAACCAACGCGCATATTACTGGCGACACAGAAAGGACATCCTGAAAAAACTCGCAGCAAAACGAGCAGAACCAGAATACCATAAACGCGCCAACGAAATAGCACTCAGATCATACTACAAAAGAAAGGAAGAGAAAAATGCCGGAACAGAAAACCAAGTTCGATGACGGACGCTGGAAACACGAAATCCGAAAGGTGTCCGACCTGCACCCAAACCCAGATAACCCCAGAACCATTACAAAGGAAACCCTCAAGGGATTGAAACGGTCAATGCAGAAAAACGGATACACACACCGCATAATCGTGGACTGCCATAATATGATCCTGTCCGGACACGCACGCTGGCTCGTATTCAAAGAACAAGACCCCAACGCAGAAATAGAATGCATGGTCGCACAACGCGAACTGACCAAAGAAGAAATCCAGGAAGCCGTATTGGGCCATAACACACTCGGTGGGGAATGGAACATCGAAGACCTGCAAATGAAGTTCGAACCAATCCTGCTCGAAGCATACGGACTGATTGTAGACAAGTCAGACGACTTTGACACAAAAGAAGTGGTCGAAGTGGACGTTCCAGACGAAGCAGATGTGGAAACAAGGGTCAAACCAGGCGATATTTGGCAGCTGGGCGACCACCGCCTTATCTGCGGCGACAGCACCAAGGCAACCGATGTGGAAAAACTACTGGATGGCACAAAGGCCGACCTGCTTCTCACAGATCCGCCCTACAATGTAAACTACGAAGGCGGAAATGGTTTAAAAATTCAAAACGACCACATGGAAGACAAGAGTTTTCAGGAATTTCTCACAGCAGCATTTGTGATAGCAAACGCAAATCTAAAAAAGGGCGCAGCTTTTTATATTTGGCACGCAGACATGGAAAGCTATAATTTTTATCAAGCAGCAAAAAATGCTGGTTGGCAAATCCGCCAATGTTTACAATGGGTTAAAAGTTCTCTAATTCTAGGACGTAAAGATTATCAATTACGACATGAACCATGTTTGTATGGCTGGACAGAAGGCGCAAGCCATACATGGAATGGTGGTAGAAAACAAACAACAATTAGCGAAGCCGTTGATTTAATGAATGAAGAAGACCTGAGAAAAGCATATAAAGATCTTGTAGAATCTATAGACAATTCAATTATTTATGAAGATAAACCACGCGCCAACAAAGAACATCCTACGATGAAACCGGTAAAACTGCTCGCGCGGTTGATCCGGAACTCGTCCAATGTCGGCGACAGCGTCCTAGATCTGTTCGGCGGCAGTGGCTCGACCATGATGGCATGCGAACAAATCGGGCGCAAATGCTACATGTGTGAAATGGACCCACACTACTGTGATGTCATCATAGAACGGTGGGAACAAATGACGGGCAAAAAAGCAACCAAACTCAACTAAAGGACAAAGCAATGAATATCACAGAAAAAGTATCGCCAATGCACCCAGACAAAATCGCAGACCGAATCGCCGGTGCGCTGGTCGATTACTGCTACAGCCAACAAGAAAACCCAAAATGCGCGTTCGAAGTGCTGATCGGACATGGATCGTGCTTCGTCACAGGCGAAACATCCGTCCACATCCCAGAAGAATACGTCAAAAATATTGCAATCAGAATCAGTGGCGAAGAATTAAAAGAATTCAAATACATAGAAGTACCACAAGACAGCGTCCTGGCAAACAACCAGCGCGAACTGCACTGTGGCGACAACGGAATCTTCGCAGGGTTCCCAATGCCATATCTGCACGTGAACGCGCGCCGTGTCTGTATGGACCTATACAAAGAACACCCGTATGACGGCAAAATCGTAATGAACGCAGACACCCACGAATGCACAATCTGCTGGTCAAACACACTGACAAGCGAAATCAAAGACATCATCCCAGAAGCCACAAAAATCAACCCAATCGGGCCTTGGACTGGTGGAATAGACGTGGACACCGGAGTCACAGGACGCAAGCTAGCAAGCGACTTCTACGGCATCCAATATCCTTTGGGTGGTGGCACAATGCACGGAAAAGACCTGTCAAAAGCCGACTGTTCTGTCAACATCTACTGCTTCTTGAAAGCACAAGAAGAAGATAAAGAAATCAAAGCCATTTGCTCAATCGGCGACACCGAAGTCAACGTCAACGGCGAACTCGTACCATTCACGGAAATCGTGGAAGTGGCACGCAAATACATCCAACAGATCGGTGGCTTTGAAAAACTGGCAGAATGGGGATTGCAATAAAGGCAAAAGCCATGACCGAAGAAACCGCCAAAAAAGTAAAAGCACTCGACAGGGCAAACAAGTGGGCTCCGGCAGGTAAAAAAGCCCACGACCTTGCCTTGTCCGTAGAAAAGGCTGCACTCGAAGGCGAAATCGTGCCAATGACCAAGGAAAACATAGAAACCACAATCAAAGGCGCATTGAAACTGTTTCTGGACGGCGATATCAAATCAAAGGACATAATCCAGAAAATGAAACTCGCCGGCCTGGACATGAACAACCTACGCAGATCCCTTGTGGAACAAACCGTGGCACGCGCCATACCAAAGATTATCAACGAAGGCGACATAGAACGCCTGCAACAGATAGCACAAATGGCCGGGGAATCGCCAGACAACGAAATCCCAGAAGGCGCAAAACGAATCACAAGGGAACGCGTGGTAATAGAACTGGACGACTAAAATGTTAAGAATTAAAGAAATAGACGATTTTCCTGGATACTATATTTCAGAAAACGGCGACGTGTTTTCAAAAAAGGGTCAATGGCCAAACATAATGAGAAAATTAAAACCAGGAATTAGCAGGTTCGGATATTGTCGCATCACACTTCACAAAGACAAGAAACAATTTCATAAAAGCGTACATAGATTAGTTGCCGAAGCGTTCATACCAAACCCAGAGAACAAAATAGACGTAAACCACAAGAACGGAATCAAAACTGATAACCGTATAGAAAATCTGGAATGGGCGACAAGAAGCGAAAACATAAAACACTCATATACCATCTTAGGAACCAAACCCAACAAACCATGGATAAACAGGTTCGGAAAACAACACAATCGTTCAAAAAGCATCCAACAAATTAAAAACGGGAAAACAATTGCACAATTTGGAAGCTTGTTAGAAGCAGAAAGGGAAACTGGAATAGACCATTCTAGCATATCAATGTGTTGCCATGGTAAAAGACACACGGCCGGCAAATACGAATGGCAATATAAGGAAGACCAATGAAACTAAGTTTAGATGCTATAATGAAAAATTGCCCCAAAAAACTGCTTCCTCTTTACCCGAAGATAATGGAAGTAGTGCAGATTTTTCAAGACACACCAGAAGATCTGCGCGGGGAATTAGATCCGTTGATTATAATGCTTGAAGGAAGTCGTGGTAGTGGAAAGTCTGAATTTGTCCAACGCGCATGCATTAGTGGGGCCTACGATGGATATTTGCGCGCGATTAAGTATTCTACGATGACAGAGAATGGCCTTAACGGCTCTAAGGACGCATTTGAACGATTGGCACCAGAGTGTCGCGGAACAGGCGCAAACACATCCAAAGCAAACCCAATGCACCGATTCATAGGGAACATGCGCGCAGACTTCGACTTCTTCGGACGACAGGACATCAAAAACGAACAGCGCAAATACGACATGCTTATCTGCGAAGAAGTGGAAAAATGGGATAAAGTGCAAGGCGTGGCCGCACTGGAAACAGAAATCCGACACTGCGCCGTGATTCTGCTGATATCAAACAACCCACCACAATCAGTGGTCGACTTCTGCAAAACACACGATGCCATATTCATACGGTGCGACTGGTGGGAAAACGATGCCCTGCCAGCACACATCCGTGACGCATACCAACGCGCCAAGGTGGAATCGCCGGTATACTACACCAGATTTATCATGTGTCAGGGCGACACAGACCTTGCCCCGTGGTTCGACAACACAGGCGTGGAAAACTTCTTCTCACGCAAACCAGAAGACGTGACACAACGCGAACGCGAAAGCAACCAAATAGTGCTCGGCATCGACGTGGGCGGTGGATACGGTGACGAATCTGTCATAGCAAAAATCACAAAAACGCCATTTGGATCAATCCTGGTAGAAATAGCCGGAAAATACCAAATAGAAACACCAGCTCTGGTCGTACAAACAGCACAGGTACGCGCAAATGTCGGGGCCACAGAAGAAGTATGGGATGCGTCCGGAATAGGATACACCGCAGCACAACAACGCGGCCCAGACCCCAGAACAAGACGTGCCCTGGGGATCATAAACTTCCTGGGCAACAACCCACCAATCACTGACGACACCATATTCAACTGCCGAAGCGAAGCATACGCCTTATGGCAACGCATGATAAACCAGAACCAATGCTGGTACATCGGCAACCCACTATACAAAGACCAGATAAAACGCGAAATGTTCGCACAGGTGTACGCAACAAGCGACCAAAGCAAAGGGAAACTGCGCATAGCAGAAAAGAAAGACGTAAAGAAGAACCTGAACGGCGAATCGCCCAACATGGCAGACGCAATCGCAATGGGAATCTGGCGCGTCATGACATATACACCAAAACAAACCACCGAAGAATACGCACTGGCGCATGGGGGCGTGCGACCAATAGAAATTAAAAAACGTTGGTTTTGAAAAAATACTTGTAATTATTTTGCAGTTATGTTTACAATAAAAGTGCAATGGAACAAAGGAGCCCCCAGATGCCAGATGTAACATATCCAAAAAATGCAAATTCCGACACAGTATTCGTAGAAGACGGTGGTAAAAAAACACGCGCCATAAAGACCGTAGAACCAGACGGAACGGTAACATATCCATCAAATTCAAACTCGGAAAACTGTTATGTGACCGTAGATGGCAAAAAACAACGCGCACTTATGACCGCACCACAGGACACAAGTACTCTGGAATACCCAAACAACCCAAACTCAACAAAGGGATATGTAACAGTAAACGGCAAGAAACAACGCGTTGTTATCACTGCAAACATAGCCGGTGGTGGTTCAGCACCAGTAATTGACGAACTGAACGTAACACCATCAACCAGCGCACAGACAATTACAGCACCAACAGGAACAGACGGTTATTCCCCAGTAAATGTATCCGCAGTTGACGCGAGTATTGACGCGAATATTCAAGCCGGAAACATAAAAAAAGACGTTTCTATTCTTGGTGTAACTGGAACTTATGAAGGTACAACCCCGACAGAAACAATAACGATTACCAGCAATGGCACGCACGATGTCACGAATTACGCAAACGCAGATGTCCAAGTGCCAACAACAGCACCAGCATTATATCGGGAGTTCCAGTTAAATGGTACAGGCACGTTGATTCCGAATACCACGACAACACATATTATGGATTTTACGGGTATGACGGATGTGTCAGAATATGCGTTGGCGAGAGCATATTATGGTAACACCGCAATTTCTGGTGCCGTGGATATGAGTGATTTAACCACGATAGGTGGAACTAATGCGTGCAATTATATGTTCTATGGTTGCACTGGGCTGACAAGTGCGGACTTATCTGCTTTAACTACGATAAGCGGAAGCGGTGGGTGTCAGAATATGTTCCAAGGTTGCACTGGGCTGACAAGTGCGGACTTATCTGCTTTAACCACGGCAAGTGGAAACAGTGCGTGCAATTCTATGTTCCATGGTTGCACTGGGCTGACAAGTGCGGACTTATCTGCTTTAACTACGATAAGCGGAAGCGGTGGGTGTAGTAACATGTTCCAAGGTTGCACTGGGCTGACAAGTGCGGACTTATCTGCTTTAACCACGATAAGTGGAACCTATGGGTGTCAGTATATGTTCTCTGGTTGCACATCATTAACAACGGTATATCTTGGTGGAACAACTGCGATAGATTTTGGAACACGCACAAACCAGTTTACTAATATGTTCTATGGATGCACACAAAACATAGACGTCTATGCGCCTGCTGCGAACCAAGCGAAAATAGAATCGTTCTCGGGCTATCCGAACTTTGGAGCCACAGGCAATGTTGTATGGCACTGGCGTTCATAATTAAAGGAGTGAACTATGGCTAAAAAAGAAGAAGCAAAACTGACCAAATCCGAAATAATCGATAAGATTATGAAGTGCGTAGAATTGACGATTCCATACGCAGCGGCTATTGCGTTAGTATGGGGGTTAGATATTGCAGCATATACAGCAGCAATCGGCACGGCAATTATCTACATCTTGAAAGCGATTAAATTATTCGTAAAGGATTAAAAATGGCTACAAAACACCCAGGGTTCAAAGCGGTGCAAAAAAGCATCGCACGCAAAGAAGGCGTAAGCATGAAGACAGCAGGCGCAATCCTAGCCGCATCAACACGCAGAGCAAGCCCAGCAGCTAAGCGCGCAAACCCAAGATTAAAAAGAGTGAAAGGCTAATGTGCGCCCAGATAGACGTTTTGAAAAAGATTCGCAAAAAAGGAAAGGTCAACGGATACGATGTCGACCTGGCCGAAGCGCAAGCAAAGGACTACGTAACCATGAAACAACGCGTGGAAACAATAGAACAAGACGTGTCATCTATCAAACAGACGCTGGTTGAACACGGCACAAAACTCGACCTGATCATCGCGCGCCTGAACAGCCCAGTCGAACAGGAACGCCTAGACGGTCAGAAATGGAATCTTATCACATCCATCGCAAAGCACAAAGCCGCATGGGTAATACTTGCACTGGTACTGGTCGCATTCGCACTGGCAGGCGACAGAATGGCGAGCCTTATCGGCGACATAATCCGCAAACTGATAGGGGGATAACATGGAATACTTGATGGCAGCATCCGTTGGAATTCAACTGGTAAGCTCAATATTCGGCCACAAAAGTCAGAGCAAACAAAACTCAATCGCTGCAAAGGCCGCAAAGCTTCAGGCAGAAGAAGTCGCACGCCAGCGCAAACTGGAAGAAGAACGCCAGCGCAGAGAAAACGAAGAACTTATGAACAGTGTGTCCAACCTGACAAATGTCGCGTGGTCTGGCGCATCCGCGCCAACCATGGCATTTGACAAATACGGCGACCTAGGATAAGGGGAAAACAATGCAGATACAAGACATATTGAAAAGATATGATGACGCAATGTCCGAAAAAACCGTCTGGGATTCGGTATATCAAGCCGTGTTCCGAATGACGATGCCCAATAGGGATTCGTTCTACGTGGACGAAAACATCCCGAACAATTGGGAAAACACTGCTCTGTTGACTAACGTTGGCGCGGAAGCCGCAGACATCTTCGCAGCACGATTCCAAAGAATCATATGCACAGACGAGCAGACATCTGTCACGCTGAAAGCACCGACATACTTTGAAGACAACGCAGACCAGCGGAAAATTGACGCAGCACTAAGCAAATCCGTCAACCAATGCATCGTACCAAACCTAGCAAACTACCTGGAAAGCGCATATGACCTGGTGGCCGGAACCTGCGTATCGTACCGTACATTCAGCATAACAAACCGCAAATTCTGGCGCGTACCAGTGCCAATCAAAGACGTAGCACTCACAAAGGCGTTCACAGGGGAAACAGACGGATACTACCGCAAGCTGAAAATCAAGCGCGCAGAAATCCCAGCAATATTCCCAGAAACAAAGAACCGTAAACTGAACGGCGTGGCAACCACAGAAAAGAACGCCAATGAAGAGATAGAACTGAAAGAAGCCACGATATACAACTACGAAGACGAATTGTGGCACTACTACGTACTGTGCGGACAGGAACTGCTGGTAGACCGCCCAACCAAAACATGCGACTTCACAGCAAGCTTCTGGACACGCAAACCAGGGTCAGTATACGGCATCGGCGTGGGCGTAAAAGCACTCCCAGAACTGAACCAACTGAACACCCTGCGCTACTATTCAACATTCGGGCTCATGTTCCGCGCTGCGCCAATCTGGCTCGCAAACGAAAATCATCTGCTGGACTATGACCGCCTGACCATGAAACCAAACGAAATCATACCAGTGCAGAACACAGGGCGCGACAACCCAACCCTGACACCATTACAACTGGGCGATGATCCAAACGTGGCACAATGGAACCAGACACAGATGGAAATGAATATCAAATCCGTCATGCTGTCCGACACCATACCAAACCAGACCAACAAACAAATGACCGCCACGGAAATCGCAGAACGCAGAAACCGCCTGAACGTCACAAACAACAACATGGTGGCAGTAGCACAGAAAATGTTGGAAGACGATGTCCGCTGGCTGTTGATGAAATTCGCAGAAATCCCAGGATTCTACCCAGAAGACTTCGACGTAAAAGCATACGCAGACGGCGTGCGCGTCACACTGGCATCAACAGAAGTCAAAGACACGGAACAAATCCAGGCAATCGCAACGATGATCGACCTGTTCAACGCAGCAACACCAGACGGAACACTGACAACAACCGCCCTGGATGTAGCTAAGTATGCAAACAAGGTAGCCGAACTTCTGCGCGTACCGACAGATTTGGTCTTGCCAGAAAACGACATAAATGCTAACATAGAAGCAAAGGCCAACGCAACGGTCAATGCAGAAATGCAGAAACAACGCGGCGAAATGATGCGCGAAATGCTCGTCAACGCAGCAAAAAACCAACAAGCACCAGGACAAAACGTGGTGTAAGGTAACCCAAAGGGCAAAGCAAAATGATAAAAACACCTGAAGAACAATTAAACTGGCGAAATAAAATCGCCGGAACAATCGGCACACCGCAGGTCCAGGAAGTCCTGGAAGAATTCCTAGCGGCAGAACGTGCCAAACTCACAGCATGGACACCAAGCACAAACGACCCAAACGCATTCTGTATACACAGGTATGTAGGGCGAATTGAAATGCTGGAATTCCTTATCAACCAAGGAAAGTCAGTGACAAAACCAACCGAAAACAAAAAGGACTAAAAATGCCAGATCCAATAGATCCAAAAAACAACACAGTTGACCCAGTAGACCCAGTAGATCCACCAAAGGACGACCTGGCCGAATACCGCAACGAAGACGGTACATTCAGCGAAGAAAAGATCAAAAAGCTTGCAGAAGACAAAAAATACTTCCGCCAACAAATATCAAAACTGAAACAAGTCCCAGAAAAAATCGAAGACTACGGCAAAGACTTCGTCCTGGACTCTAAGTTTGACGCATTCGCAGCAAAGGAAGAAAACCAGGAAAAACTGAAATCTTTGTTCGAAAAGCTGGACAAAATGTCACTGGAAAAGGGCATCGGCGTGGAACGCAACCATGACATCCGCCGATTCGTTCTGGACGAACTTGTCGCAACCAAGGCAATCGACCTGGCAACAGACGAAGAAAAAGCCGCAGCAGAACAGAAAGTCATCGAAGAACGCAATGAAGCCGTAAAGAAAGAAATCGGCGACGTGACAGACATAAACGCCTGGAACACGGCATTGTGCGACTGGCTGAAAGGCTTCTGCAACTCAGACGCAGAATACGAAATGCACAAAAAGCTTCTGGAACACAACAGCCTATGGGCATTATCATTGAACAAGGTACGCCACGCAATGATGGGCAACCGCATCCCAGTAGCCGCACCACAGGCCACATACAACGAAGAAGAATGGATGCGCGCATTCCACAAGGCAGACAAGGAAACCCAAGACAAGATGCTTAAAGAACGCGCAGAAATATTGAACAAGAACCGTAAATAAAAGGAAGAAACCATGAGCAAACAACAATATGAATTAGGACAAGAAGTATTCGTGTTTCGCGCACAGAAAGGCGAAATAACACTCGGGAAGGGCATAATCCACCTGGCAGAAATCAACACATCGGGCTATATTCAATACTCAGTGAAAGTATTCCTAGCAGACAAAATCGACACATGGATCGTAAACCACGCATCCGTGGCACTGACCGAAGAAGAAATCAAAAAGAAAGCAGACACGTATAAACAGTTCAACGCAGAACAGAAAGCAAAATACACAGAACTGTTCGGCGCGCCAGAATTCAACCCAACAGAAATAGGATTAAAATAATGGCTAGCAACTGGTTAATGGAACTTACCAAACTGTCCAAGACAGATAAAACCGCCAAAGAACTGCTCGCGCAGCTCAAGGCCGCAACAACCGAAGAAGAAAAAGAAAAGGCAAAGCAAAATGGCAAAGAATACATACAAGCGCAAACAGCGGTACAGCAAACCGAACCCACCAGCATACCAACCGAAGATCCAACCCCAGCCAATCCAGATGACACCGATCCAATACCGGATACACAAGATCTGGAAGAAGATAAAGATAGCGATATCCCTGGGGATCCTGAACCTGATGCTGTGGTTCCGGAAAAAGTAATCGAAAAGAAATACGACATGTCAGAACCAGCGTTCAACCCACGGCTTGCCAAAATGGGCATAACAAGGGAAGAAGAGCTGTTTAAACTGGGCGTATACGTGCGAAAATTGACCCGACAAGAGAAAATCGAAATCAGACGCAGTATCTACCAGAAAAAGAAAAAATACATGTCAGGAACCCAAGAACGCTTCAAAAAAGAACAGGCAGAAAAAAAGGCTGCACTGGAAGCGGATCCGGAATATCAGAAGTACAAACACCAACAGCGATTCGTCATCCGCATCGTTGAAGCACTGAAAAACCACTGCAACATCGACTGGATGCTCAAAAACATCGAAGGACTGACGGTGGACGTGGTGCGCGAATTACTTCAAAAGCCAGAGAACGTAAACAAGTTCCGCCAGGAAAAAGAAGAATTCGTCACAAACTTCTACAAACGGTTCGGAAAAGACTTGACAACAGAAGACCAAACGATATAATAAGTATCGTGTAATCACCAAGTCACAAACCCTCCTAATGACAAGTGAACGATTGTGGGGCAGAAATGTCCCACAATTTTTATGTTGAAAAAGATTTTAATATCTGTTTATAATTAAAACAGCAAGATATTTAGACCTTGTTTTCATAACGTGGCACGACTGGAAACAGACCCACATCCCCCCAAACAAGCACGACTGATAAATTGCTTTTGTAAGCCAAAAACAACTAACAAAAGGAGTTATCAAATGAACGATATTTTGGCAATGTACATTACGTACTTTGACCCATTAGTCAAAGAAGCGTATCAAACAAAAACTACCAACTTGATTGCTGGTACAACCGTCCGTTCTGGCGAAAAGGGCGAAGACGCACGTTTCGCAAAATCGGGCAAATTCATCGCACAGGCATTAGTGCCAGGCGCAATTGGCGTTCCACAGCAAATGGGATACGCACCAGTCAACGCAGTGGTCAATGACGTGTATGTCGACTTCGTTATCGAATATCGCAACGCACCAAAATTGAACATTGACGAAGCACGCGTCAACACAGACAATGCCGTCTATGCATTGAACCGCGCAATCGGTCAGAACATCATCGACCAATTGGCAGCAGGCTACGACTCAACAAACTTGTTGTTGGATCACCACACAGACCCAATGTCCACAGACATCTTGTCTGAAGCAAAGGGCTTATTGCGCAACAACGCAGTTCCAACAGACAACTTGACATTGGTCGGCCCAGCAACAATGCAAGAAGACATGGAAGACGATACAACTTGGACAAACTTCTTGACCAACGATTATCGTCCATTAGTGACAGGCGATGAAGTAAAGACATGGATGGGCGTGAAATGGGAATTCGTTCCAGCGTCTCAACCAGACTACAAATTGCCAGCAGGTCCGAACAGCACAGCACAAGCCCCAACGGTATTGGCGTTCTTGTTCGATAAAGCCGCAGTTGGTACATTCATCGGCAAATTGCGCGAAGTACACGTTGCAGATGCGCCACAATACCATGGATACTATCACTCATTCTGGTGCTCAACAGGCTCAGTCGTTATTGACGACAAAGGCGTGGTCGGCATCGAATTGGCTGCTTAATCAAAGGAGTAAACGATGGCATTCAAATTGAAAAACTTTGGCGCGGAAGTCGCAAACGCAAAATCCATCTTGGGTGGCATTTGCTACTACCGTTTCTTCAACGCAGACGGTGACACAATCACGACAGCAGGGTACTTCCCATCAAACTTGGGATTGAAACTGTATGACCGTATCTGTGTCATTCCCGACGACCCATCCAACGCAGACGTTTGGTACTATGTATCTGACGTCACCGATGGTGTTGTCACAGTAGCTGCGTTATCGTAAGTTGCTTTGCCCTTGCCCTGCCTAGTGGTAGGGCCTGGGTAAATCAATGAAAGGCGTGCAAAATGGCATTCACAGCGGCAGAAATCAAAAACTTAGCACTGACGGAAATCAATCACGAAACAATAAGTGATTGGACCGACACAGGCAACACCGACATTCCTATCATAAACCAGCAATACGAGCTGGCACTGCAAAACGCACTGGGCGCATACCCGTGGACATTCGCACTGACACACGTGGAATTGGCCACAACGGACACGCCAGACACAGACGCATTGCACCATAAATACAAAAAGAAAGCCACGCTGCCAACCAATTGCCTAGGACAGATATCAGCCCACACGAACGCAAACTTCGACAGCTTGGCAGATTTTCTGGTCGTAGGAACAGTAATATACTGCAACCAGGATCCAATATACGTAAAATACACAGCACGCGTTGAAGAAGGAAATTTCACACCGGAATTCGTGGACTGGTTCAAGACATACTTCGCAATGCGCCTGAACTCGTACCTGAACGGCGACATGCAACGCCAGGCGTACCTGCAGGCAGAAGAACCAGTATTATTCAAGAAAGCGAAAAACATGGACAGCCACAAGAATCCACACCAGGCACTAACAGGCAACCCGATATTATGGGTGCGCGGTCGCTTTGGTGGCGGCATAGTCTAAGGGGAAGCACATGCAGAGCCAACAGAAAAAGGTTAAATGGTCGCGTGGGGAAACAGCCGATGCGCTGGAAGAACGCACCGACACTGGTATTACCCAGGTATCTGTATCCAAGCTGGAAAACATTGTGGCCGACATATATGGCAACATATCGCGCAGACCAGCACTGAAAATCGTGTCACAAACCCTAGACTCACCAACGCCACATACGGCCGTTTTGTTGAGCGACACAGGACAATTCAATCCACCGGCGACAATACCACCATCAACATTCGTATTCACGGTAAACGAAAGCAAATACATCATATTCGTGGTCGGATACAACAAGATAGCAGGGTTCTTGATTGAAAACGAAAAATATGTCCGCCAAGTGAACATATCCGGAACAAACTACACAGATGAAATATCAAAACCGTGGGGAAAACTCGGACACGCATCGTTCGCACAATCAAACAACTGGGGAATATTATCAAACGTATGGAACGAGCCGGTAGTACTTAGACTGACCGACACAGATGACATAACCGTAGAAGAATTTAAATTCTCAGCACCATGGTATGCACCAGGCGGATCGCAAAGCAAAACCGTAAGCGCAACCGACCTGCCAGGGCTGGAATTCAACAAAGACGGCCTTGGGTTTACAAATTTCGCCTGGACAGACGCTAGCGGAAACTCTTCGCCATACAGCATAATTGACACAGGACTGACCGGCGACACGCAGGCCATAGCAGAAGCAATCCCAACCGGATCGATTGTCAAGTTCCCAAATCTTGGTTGCTACATGCGCGTAGAAGGATATCAGGTCGGCGGAAGCACCGTATACTTCCCAGACTACGTATTTGATGACACAGCGTCTGGTGATGGACCATTCCCTTCGACTGGTTTGATATGTGTCGCAGACCATATTAACACAAACTATTTTGCGCTAAGAATAATGAGTGACGGCCAATGGATACACTATCCAGGGGAAGACGAACACGGATGGATAGTCGTAAAAAAGAATAGAACAGTATGGGTACAATGCACCGCATCGGCAACAGGATACAGACAGTATAATTACGGATCAAACTCGTGGTCAGACGTGCCAGCGCAAACACTAAATGTGCAAATGTTCGGCCCACTGCTGACACCAGTTGCAAAAGCAGACGGAAAAGACCAAAGCGTCACAGTAGAATATGGATATATATCCCTTGAAGACTATCAACCAACGGAATATACATTCTCACAGCAAAGACTGTACGCAACAAGATGGCTGAACGCGGAACACGAAATACCAGGATACGCCGTAGGGTCACAGATAGCAAAATTCAACGACTTCAAAAACGACTACAACACACAGAACGAAGCGGTCGTAATCGACATCAACACCACGTACCAGGAAAAAGTCCAATACGTTGTGGACTATAACGGCGTGAAGGTATTCACAAGCGACAGCGAATACGCATACAGCCAGCAGGCAGGTGTAGCAAAACAATCCACCAATGGATGTTCGCCAAACTGCCGACCAATTGTATTCGGCGCAGCACTGCTCTACACAGACAAGAGCAAACAGCAGATACGCGCCCTGCAATACGAACTGCAGACAGATATCTATCAGTCAAACGTAATAAACCAGATGTGCCAACCAGACCTGGTGTTCAACCCTGTTGCAATGGTATCTCGGTACGACAAGGAACACAACACCGGAAGCCACCTGTACATCATACAAAACACAATAATTGACACACAGCAACCGTTTATCACCAAAGCACCAT
>Ga0310697_10002964_pt1 | contig 17472 bp, 10 predicted proteins | sample 172DNAGHGlowgp2_FD_203883 | JGI IMG/M metagenome (GOLD analysis project Ga0310697, IMG submission 203883) | Sheep rumen microbial communities from Palmerston North, Manawatu-Wanganui, New Zealand - 1728 DNA GHGlow gp2 (v2) (version 2) | ecosystem: Host-associated > Mammals > Digestive system >... | reverse complement strand
TATGACAACGTCAGCATTTGCTTCATTTGCAGCGCTGTAGACCCTGTCCTTTATCTCGTTTGTGATGTGGGGAATGACCTGCACAGTTCCGCCGAGGTAGTCTCCGCGGCGCTCTTTTGTGATGACGTTCCAGTATATCTTGCCGGTGGTCACATTGGAGTGTACTGACAGGTTCTCGTCCACGAAGCGCTCGTAGTGGCCGAGATCAAGATCAGTTTCGGCACCGTCGTCGGTGACGAACACCTCGCCGTGCTGAAATGGGGACATTGTACCAGGGTCAACATTGATATAAGGATCGAACTTCTGGATGGTCACCTTGTATCCGCGCTGTTTGAGAAGTCTGCCCAGTGAAGCTGCTGTTATTCCTTTGCCGAGTCCCGAAACGACTCCGCCTGTTACAAAAATGAACTTTGACATTTGCATATGCTCCTTGAAATACATTTATGATAAAGGCGTTCCGCAGAGGTTGGAGAATTCATCTGTGATAGATATATCTGCGGAAGCCCTTGTCAGCTTATGCCTTTTCCCACTCTGCCGAATCGTGGAGTGCGTTGTAGCCTTCCTCTCCGGTACGGACCTTGATGACGTTCTCAATGTCATAGATGAACATCTTGCCGTCACCATAGTTGCCGGTATAGAGTGCAGCCTTTGCTGCTGCGACTACCTTTTCGACAGGGACAGCACAGACTGCGATCTCTGCCTTTACCTTAGGAAGCAGGTTCATTTCGACAGTGGCACCACGGTAGTAGTTCTTCTGACCGTTCTGCATACCACAGCCCAGTACATTGGTCACTGTGATGCCCTTTACGTCGATAGCTTCCATTGCTTCAATGAACTGCTGGAGTTTCTGCTGCTTGAATATCACCACGATGTTCGTGAGCTTGTTTGCACCGTCGGGTGAAGGAACTGAATAGTTCTCGACCTCGACAGCCTTGTCAACGGGAACAGAAGGCTTCTTTGCTTCCTTCCTTTCGACCTTTTCTACGCTCTTTGCGTCATCCTTTGTGTAGCCCTTCATTGAGATATCGCCCATTGCAGGAGCAAAGTCAGCGTAGGAGGAGATGAGACCGTGCTCGGTAACATCGAGTCCGATTATCTCCTCCTGCTCGGAAGCGCGGAGACCGATCGTCTTTTTGATAACGATGAATACGATGAACATTGTGACTGCTGTGAACAATGCGATAGCAGCAAATCCTGTGAGCTGTCTGCCGAGGAGTGCGAAGCCGCCGCCGTAGAAAAGACCTGCAAGCTGGCTGCCGTTCTGGTCAGCGAGAGCATATCCGGGCACTTCCGGGTTTGCAAAGAGACCAACTGCGATAGTGCCCCAGATACCGTTCATCATATGAACTGCAACTGCACCGACAGGGTCGTCGATATGGAGCACATAGTCGAGGAACCATACGCCGAAGCATACGAGAAGTCCTGAAACGATACCGATAACAGACGAGCCGAGCGCATCGCATACGTCACAGGAAGCTGTTACGCCGACGAGTCCTGCAAGGGAAGCGTTGAGGCACATCGAAACATCAGGCTTGCCGTACTTTATCCATGTGAATATCATACAAGTAACCGTTGCTACAGCAGGAGCGATAGTTGTTGTGAGGAATACAGAGCCGAGCTGGTCAACAGAGGTGCAGGCTGCACCGTTGAATCCGTACCAGCCGAACCAGAGAATGAAGCAGCCGAGTGCGCCGATCGTTAGGTTGTGGCCGGGGATAGCGTTTACCTTTGTCTCGCCGTCCTTTGTCTTATGGAATTTGCCGATCCTGGGTCCGAGTATAGCTGCACCTACGAGAGCTGCGATACCGCCGACCATATGGATGTGTGCTGAGCCTGCGAAATCGTGGAAGCCCCACTGGCTCAGCCAGCCGCCGCCCCAGCCCCAGTGTGCTTCGATGGGATAGATGACAGCGCTGATGACAGCCGAATAGACACAATATGATATGAACTTGCAGCGCTCTGCCATAGCTCCGGAAACGATAGTCGAAGCTGTTGCACAGAATACAAGGTTGAATACGAAATTGGACCAGTCAAAGCTTGCATAGTCTGTGAATATGTCGAATCCGGGCTGACCGATGATGCCGACAAGATCTTCACCGAAGAGAATCCCGAAGCCTATAAGAATGAAGACAACTGTACCGATACAGAAGTCCATAAGGTTCTTCATTATGATATTGCCTGCATTCTTTGCACGTGTAAAGCCAGTTTCCACCATAGCAAATCCCGCCTGCATAAAGAATACGAGTGCAGCTCCGATAAGGAACCATACGCTGAAAACTGTGCTGTTTGCTCCGTCAAGTGCCCGTTGTAAGATAGTCTGAGAATCCATAGTAAAACCTCCTTCAGAAGTAACAGCATAAATATCAAAGGGGTGCAGAAGTCCTGAGACTTCATACACCCCTTTGTGTATGGAATTAGCGCTATAAACCAAAAAAGAGAGCTACGGATAACACATCCGCAGCTCCCTTGCTGTTTACATTGCTATTATAGACCAACGGCGCAGATTTGTCAATAGCTTTTTTCAAATTTGACATATCGCACATTTTTATCCGGCTGTTAGTATAAATTAACTGTTCGATTTCAACGAAACAGTAAAAACTGCGGTATTTCCTATTGACATTTCCGCTTTGAAGTGCTAATATATAACCAGGAACAAGGACGTTTGAGCAGACTATCTGTCTGCCCGGACGTCCTTTTTATTATGCGGTGCGGATCAATGGCGCTCTGCACCTGAAAGGCAAGTGAAGGATATGGATAATTTCAGAAAAGAAGCTCCATATGAGCAGCAGGGACTTTACGATCCCAGATTCGAGCACGATAACTGCGGAATAGGTGCAGTTGTCAATATCAGAGGCGAGCAGTCGAGATACGTGGTCGACAGCGCACTTACCATAGTTGAAAAGCTTGAGCACCGCGCAGGCAAGGACGCTGAGGGCAAGACAGGCGATGGTGTCGGCATACTTGTGCAGATGCCGTATGACTTCTTTATAAAAGAGACTGCAAAGCTCGGGTATGACATCGGCAGCAAGGGCGATTTCGGCGCAGGTATGTTTTTCTTTCCGCAGAGCGAAATGAAGCGCGGTCAGGCTATGAAGCTGTTTGAGCTTATCACGAACAAAAACGGTATGGAGCTCATCTGCTGGCGCGAAGTGCCCGTTTCAGCGGATATTCTCGGGCACAAGGCGTTTGAGAGTATGCCGTATATAATGCAGGCTTTCGTCAAGCGCCCCGATGACTGTCAGAGCGGGCTCGATTTCGACCGCAGGCTATATATCACAAGGCGCGAATTTGAGCAGTCTGACGAGAACACGTATGTCTGCTCGCTTTCAAGCCGTACTATCGTATATAAGGGAATGTTCCTCGTCGACGAGCTGAGACGTTTCTATTCAGACCTTCAGAGTGAAGATTTCACTTCCGCTATTGCTATGGTACATTCACGCTTTTCCACGAATACCAACCCGAGCTGGCAGAAGGCTCACCCGAACCGCTTTATCGTCCACAACGGCGAGATAAACACTATCACAGGCAATGCGGATAAAATGCTCGCACGCGAGGAGACTATGTCCTGTGAGGCTCTGAAAAACGATATGTATAAGGTGCTTCCGGCTATAAATGTGAACGGCTCTGACTCGGCAAGACTTGACAATGCTCTCGAATTTATGGTGATGTCGGGAATGCCGCTTCCGCTCGCAGTTATGATAACGATCCCGGAGCCGTGGAAGAATGACAGGACTATCTCGCGTTCAAAGTATGACTTTTACCAGTATTACGCTACGATGATGGAGCCGTGGGACGGTCCGGCATCTATCATCTTCTCAGACGGCGAGATCATGGGAGCTGTTCTCGACAGAAACGGACTGCGTCCGTCACGCTACTGTATAACAAGTGACGGTTATCTTATACTTTCATCTGAGACGGGATGTATCGACATTGCCCCTGAAAACGTGGTGAAAAAAGACCGTCTCCGTCCCGGAAAGATGCTCCTTGCAGATACAAAGCAGGGGCGTATCATCGAGGACGATGAGATAAAGTCGGCTTATGCGCTCCGCCAGCCGTATGGCGAGTGGCTCGACGCAAATCTTGTACGGCTCCACGATCTTCATATCCCGAACAAGGGCGTGCAGACCTATTCGGACGATGAGCTTGCAAGGCTGCAAAAGGCTTTCGGCTATTCCTACGAGGATATACGCACATCGATCCTGCCAATGGCTGAAAAAGGCGCTGAGCCTATCGCTTCGATGGGAAGCGATATCCCTCTGCCGCCGCTCGATAAACAGTCGCCGCCGCTTTTCAATTACTTCCGCCAGCTTTTCGCACAGGTGACGAATCCGCCGTTCGACGCTATCCGTGAGGAGATAGTGACCGATACCAGTGTTTACATCGGCAAGGACGGAAATCTTCTTGAGGAGCGTCCGGAGAACTGTCACGTACTCAAAATAGAGAATCCGATACTCACTGAAACCGATATGCTGAAAATAAAGGCACTCAGCTCGGACGGTCTGAAAAGTGCCGTTATCCCGATAACATACTACATCGGCACTTCGCTTGAAAAGGCTATCGAGCGCCTGTTCATCGAGGCTGACAAGGCATACCGCGACGGCACTTCCATACTCATTCTTTCCGACCGCGGCGTGGACGAATTCCACTGCCCGATACCGTCGCTGCTTGCAGTTTCAGCGCTCCAGCAGCATCTCGTTTCCACCAAAAAGCGCACATCTGTTGCGATGATACTTGAGTCGGCAGAGCCGAGAGAGGTACACCATTTCGCGGCACTTCTCGGATACGGTGCGTGTGCTGTGAATCCTTATCTTGCCCACGAAACTATCCGCTCACTCATTGCGGACGGCTCACTTGATAAGGACTTCTATGCAGCCGAGGACGACTACAATTCGGCTGTTCTTCACGGTATCGTCAAGATAGCCTCGAAAATGGGCATCTCCACCATACAGTCATATCAGGGAAGCAAGCTCTTTGAGGCTGTTGGTATATCGTCTGAGCTGATAAACAGGTATTTTTCCGGAACAGTCAGCCGTATCGGCGGCATAGGTCTTTCCGATATAAGCAGGCGTACAGAAAAGCTCCACACTGCGGCATTCGATCCGCTCGGACTTTCTGTAAATAATAATATTTCCAGCGCAGGCAGTCATAAGCTTCGCAGCGGAAAATCGGAGCACCTCTACACTCCCGAGACTATTCATCTGCTCCAGCAGGCTGCAATGACAGGCAGCTACGAGACATTCAAAAAGTACAGCGAATGTCTCACCCGTGAGGACAATGAGCTGACACTGAGAAGCCTGCTTGACATAAGATTCGATGAAAACGGCGGTATCCCGCTCGATGAAGTCGAGTCCGTCGAGAGCATCTGCACCCGCTTCAAGACAGGTGCGATGTCATATGGCTCTATCTCGCAGGAAGCCCACGAATGTATGGCTGCTGCGATGAATCGCATAGGCGGAAAATCCAACAGCGGAGAGGGCGGCGAAAGTCCGGACAGATTAACGTCTGACCGCTGCTCAGCTATCAAACAGGTGGCTTCGGGACGGTTCGGTGTCACAAGCGAATATCTCGTTTCCGCGCAGGAGATACAGATAAAAATGGCTCAGGGCGCGAAGCCCGGCGAGGGCGGACATCTTCCCTCGGGAAAGGTCTATCCGTGGATAGCAAAGACACGCCATTCCACAGCAGGCGTAGGACTTATCTCGCCTCCGCCGCACCATGACATTTATTCGATAGAAGACCTTGCACAGCTCATATATGACCTGAAAAATGCCAACGATAAGGCACGTATCTCCGTCAAGCTCGTCTCAGAAGCAGGCGTTGGAACTGTCGCAGCCGGCGTTGCAAAGGCTGGAGCTCAGGTAATACTCATCTCCGGATATGACGGCGGCACGGGTGCAGCTCCGCGAAGCTCGATATATAACGCCGGACTTCCGTGGGAGCTCGGACTTGCCGAAGCACATCAGACACTCATGCTCAACGGTCTGCGTTCGAGGGTACGCATAGAGACTGACGGCAAGCTGATGACAGGACGTGACGTACTTGTTGCAGCACTTCTCGGCGCGGAGGAGTTCGGATTCGCGACGGCTCCGCTGGTAACGATGGGCTGCGTGATGATGAGAGTCTGCAATCTTGATACCTGTCCGATGGGTATCGCAACACAGAATCCCGAGCTGAGAAAACGCTTCCGCGGCAAGCCGGAGTACATCGTGAACTTTATGCACTTTATCGCTCAGGAGCTGCGTGAGTATATGGCAAGGCTCGGTATCCGCACGGTCGATGAGCTCGTTGGACGAACTGACCTGCTCTCACCGAAAAAAGATACTCACGGGATCGACTTTTCAGCTGTGCTCGGCACTTCTCATACAAAGAGCAAGGCGCATTTCGACTCTTCCGATATTTACGATTTTGCACTTGACAGCACTATAGACCGCCGTGTTATAATGAAGAAGCTGGGGGCCGCACTGAAAAGCGGCTCGGCAAAGACTATCTCGCTCGATATAGTTAATACAGACCGCTCTGTGGGAACTCTCACAGGCGCGGAGATCACACGTATCCACGGCGAAAACACACTTGCTGATGATACCTTCACTGTTAAATGCAGCGGAAGCGGCGGACAATCCTTCGGCGCTTTCATTCCGAAGGGACTTACACTGGAGCTTTGCGGTGACAGCAACGACTATTTCGGCAAGGGGCTCTCAGGCGGAAAGCTTGTACTCTATCCGCCGGAAAATTCAGCTTTCAGGGCTGACGAAAATATCATTGCCGGCAACGTTGCGCTTTACGGTGCTACCTCGGGAAAAGCATTCATAAACGGTATCGCAGGCGAACGCTTCTGCGTAAGGAATTCCGGAGCTGTAGCTGTCTGCGAGGGCACAGGTGACCACGGCTGTGAGTATATGACAGGCGGACGTGCAGTTATCCTCGGCAGGACCGGTAAAAACTTTGCCGCTGGAATGTCGGGCGGTATCGCATATGTCCTCGACGAGGAGCACGACCTGTATACACGGCTCAACAAGGCACTGGTCTCGCTCGAGGCAGTGACCGCCGATGAGGATATTGCAGAGCTGAAGGCTATCATCGAGGAGCACGCACAGGCTACAGGTTCAGCAAAGGCAAAGGCGATACTCGCTGATCTTGGCAGCTATATCCCACGCTTCAAGAAGATCATCCCCCACGATTATGCGAAGATGCAGAGCACAGTCAGCAAGCTTGAAAAGTCAGGCTTACCACACGATGAAGCTGAGATAGAAGCTTTTGAGCTCATAAGAAAGGAGGCGTGAGCAATGGGAAAGTCAACCGGATTTCTTGAATATACCAGAGTCGAAACTACCGCGATCGAGCCGCTTGAACGCATCAGGAACTTCAACGAATTTCACCTCCCGCTCAGCGATGAACAGAGAGGTGAGCAGGCGGCAAGATGTATGGATTGCGGTGTACCCTTCTGTCAGAACGGAAAAATGCTCTGCGGTATGATCTCGGGCTGTCCGCTGAACAATCTTATACCAGAGTGGAACGATCTGCTGTATCACGGTCAGAAGGAACAGGCGCTCAGCCGCCTTCTGATGACAAATAACTTCCCCGAGTTCACGTCGAGGGTCTGCCCTGCGCTGTGCGAAAAAGCCTGCACCTGCGGACTTGAAGGCTCTCCGGTAACAGTACGTGAAAATGAGCGTTCTATCATCGAGTACGGCTATGAGAAAGGGCTTATGCAGCCTCAGATACCAAAGGTGCGAAGCGGCAAAAGGGTGGCAGTCATCGGCTCGGGACCGTCGGGACTTGCAGCAGCTGATACCCTTAACAAGCGCGGTCACAGCGTTACTGTTTTTGAGCGCTCAGACCGTATCGGCGGACTTCTGATGTACGGTATCCCGAATATGAAGCTTGAAAAGCATATCATCGAGCGCAGGACCGAGCTTATGAAGGATGAGGGCGTAGAGTTCGTCACCAATGCAAATGTCGGAGCTGACGTTCCTGCTGATGAGATAATGCAGGGATACGATGCTGTTATACTTGCCTGCGGCTCATCGAATCCGAGAGATATAAAGGCTGAGGGAAGAGATGCTGAGGGCATTCACTTCGCTGTCGATTTCCTCAGAGCCACCACCAAGAGTCTGCTTGATTCCGACCTGACCGACGGAAGCTTCATCTCCGCCAAGGACAGAAATGTTGTCATAATCGGCGGCGGTGATACCGGCAATGACTGCGTTGGCACGTCGATACGTCACGGATGCAGGTCTGTGACCCAGCTTGAAATGATGCCGAAGCTCCCGGAGGAAAGAGCGGAAAACAACCCGTGGCCGGAGTGGCCGAGAGTCTGCAAGACGGACTACGGTCAGGAGGAAGCGATAGCCGTTTTCGGTCACGACCCGAGGATATACACAACTACGGTCAAGGAGTTCATCAAGGACGAAAAAGGCGCTCTTTCGGCAATCAAGACAGTAAAGCTCGAATTCGTCACGGACGAGGCGAGCGGCAGAAGAGTTCCGCGTGAGATAGCCGGAAGTGAGGAGACACTTCCATGTGAGCTCTGCCTTATCGCTGCCGGATTCCTCGGCTGTCAGAGCTATGTTGCCGATGCATTCGGAGTTCAGCTTGACGGACGCACCAACGTAAAGACGGAAACAGGCAGCCACGCCACAAATGTTCCGAAGGTATTTACAGCAGGGGATATGCACATCGGACAGTCACTTGTTGTCAGAGCTATCCGCGAAGGCAGGGACGCCGCCGCGGAGGTCGACAGATACCTTATGGGATATACAAATCTATAACGGAGGACGAAATGATATATTCAGAGAATGAAATACTACAGTATATAGAGGAAAATGACGTTAAATTCGTGAAGCTCACCTTCTGTGATCTTCACGGCAGACTGAAAAACATATCCATTCTTTCATCAGAGCTTGCGGTCACTTTCGAGCGCGGCGCAAGGATAGCTGCAAAGAAAATATCGGGATTTGAAGCCGCAAACGGAAAAGACCTTTTCCTCTTCCCCGATGCACAGACTATGACTGTGCTGCCGTGGAGACCACAGCAGGGGAGAGTTATAAGAATGTTCTGCTATATCCGCTATTCGGACGGTTCTCCCTTCGAGGGCGACGGCAGATACTTCCTGAAAAAAGCGATGAAGGCGGCGGTCTCTGCCGGATATTGCTTCCGCTTCGGGACATCCTGTGAGTTCACGCTTTTCAGGAATGACGAGAGCGGTACTCCCACGAAGATCCCACACGACAATGCAGGCTACTGCGATACGGCACCCGATGACAAGGGCGAGAATATCCGCCGTGACGTATGTCTGACACTCGAACAAATGGGCATACATCCGGTATCATCACGCCACGAGAGCGGCTGCGGTCAGCACGAGATAGACTTCAATGCATCATCTGCACTGAGGGCAGCGGACACATTCCTGAGCTTCAAATCTGCGGTCAAATCCGTGGCTGAGACTCACGGCGTTCATGCAAGCTTTATGCCGAAGCCGCTCAGGAACGACTGCGGAAACGGTATGCATATCAGCTTCAATATCTTCCCCGACAGCGACTTCCTCGAAGAGCGCAGCGCCGGAACAGGCGTTGAACTGAAAAGCGCGGCGGCAGGCATAATGGAGCATATCCGAGACTTTGCACTGATAACGAATTCGACTGTGAATTCCTATGAAAGGCTTGGGGAATTCACCGCTCCGAGAGATATTCTCTGGGCAGCTGACGAAGGCTCACAGCTTGTAAGAATGAACGCTGAATGTGACGAGTATCCGGTCGAGGTCAGAGCTGCGGACTGTGTTTGCAATCCGTATTATGCATTCGGGCTTATGATATACGCTGCACTTGAAGGGATTTCCGGAAAATCGCAGCTCCCTGCGGAAAACCAAAGCATCGGCAGGCTCCCTCTTTCGCTCAGCGAGGCGGCAGACTGCACTGAAAGCTCAGACTTTATCCGCAGGCATATCCCTGAGAATATCCTGTCTGTTCTGATCTCTCACAGCAGAAGAGAATGGAAGGAATACTCGAACGCATATGACAAGGAAGCGTTTGAGGATCAGAAGTATTTTTACAGTTTATAACGGAGGAAGGCTTTGGAAAAGGTACTTGTAATATCAAGCAGTAAAAGCGCCTCTGAAGCTCTCGCTGCTTTTCTCCGCGATTCGTTCCGGTGTACGCCAAAGCTTGTAGAATCAGCTTATCAGGCAAAGACCTACCTCGATTCGGACCCGTCTGTGGAGCTGGCTGTCATAAACTCTCCGCTGATGGACGAACCGGGCTTTGAGCTTGCGGAGTATATCGTTGAAAAAACAGCCGCAAACTGTATCTTTATGATAAAGGAAGAGCACATCGAAAAGATTAATGACCGCGCCGAAAAATGCGGTATAATCATCGTGGGCAAGCCCTTCAGCAGGACACTCCTTTATCAGCTGGTAAAGACGCTGGATATAGCTGTGATGCGCTCCATTAGGCTGTACAGCGAGAATCTCCGTCTTGAGGAGAAGATAAGAGAGATACAGACCATAGATAAGGCTAAGTTCATGCTAATGGAGTACAGGGAAATGACGGAAGCGGAAGCCCACGCTTATCTGGAGCAGTACGCCATGAACAAGCGAAAAAAGAAAAGCATAGCGGCTCAGGAACTGATCGACAGGATAAACGAGCAGTATCTTTAAGAGGTGTAAAAATGTTTGATTCCATACATGAGGAATGCGGAGTTTTCGGCATATACGAAAACGGCTGTGCCGATCCTGCTTCCTCGGCATATTTCGGACTATACGCGCTCCAGCACCGCGGACAGGAGAGCTGCGGCATTGCAGTGTGCGATGACGGAGTTTTCAGACATAAAAGGGCTGACGGACTGGTTTCCGAAGTGTTCAGCCGTGAGGAGCTGGACAAGCTCGGCAAAGGAAATATGGCAGTCGGTCACGTTCGCTATTCAACTACCGGCGGACATAATCCCAATAATATACAACCGCTCGTGATCCGCCATATCAAGGGAAATATGGCACTTGTCCACAACGGGAATCTTGTGAATGCGGCGGAGCTGAGACGCTCATTTGAGATGTCGGGAGCTATTTTCCACGGCACATCTGACACAGAGGCTATCGCCTATGAGATAGTACGCGAGCGCCTGCGCTGCCATTCGACGGAGGAGGCTGTAGAGCGTACTATGCCGCGTCTCAGGGGAGCATATTCCTGCATACTTATGACTGCCACAAAGCTCATCGCATTTCGTGACCCCGACGGGTTCCGTCCGCTGTGTATCGGGAAAACTCACGACGGCGCGTATGTGGCAGCTTCCGAGTCGTGCGCACTTGAAACTGTCGGAGCTGAGTTCATCCGCGATGTCGAAGCCGGGGAGATAGTGGTCATAAGCCGGGAAGGAATGCGGTCTATCCGCGCCAACTGCGGCAAAAAACAGAATATCTGCATATTTGAGTACATCTATTTTGCGCGTCCCGATTCGGTCATCGAGGGCGTATCGGTCCACCACGCGAGACTGAAGGCAGGCGAGCTGCTTGCAAGATACAGTCCTGTTGACGCCGATATAGTTATCGGAGTTCCCGATTCGGGACTTGATGCTGCTCTCGGTTATGCGAATGAGAGCGGCATACCGTACGGTATAGGCTTCATCAAGAACAAGTATATCGGCAGGAGCTTTATCCAGCCTCATCAGTCGCAGCGCGAAAACGCAGTAAAGATAAAGCTCAATGCAGTCCGCGAAAGCGTCGCAGGCAAGCGTGTTGTGATGATAGATGATTCAATAGTGCGCGGCACCACGAGCGCAAGGATAGTCAAGCTCCTGCGTGATGCAGGTGCGAAGGAGGTACACGTGCGCATATCATCGCCGCCTTTCCTTCACTCCTGCTATTTCGGAACAGATATTGATTCCGAGGAGAACCTCATTGCCGGAAAATGCAGCTCTACTGATGAGATAGCCGAGTATATCGGTGCAGACTCGCTCGCTTACCTGCCGGTCGAGGCGCTGGGCGAGCTCATCGACGGTAAATGCGGATATTGCAGCGGCTGCTTCACGGGCGAATATCCGGTGGACATCACAGGAGCGGGGAGCAAAAACAAATTTGACGAAAAAATACACGGGTGACATTTTCAAAGAGCTTGTATCAATGGCGATGCAGGCTCTTCATATATCAATGATTCGGAGGAACAGAAAATGTGTACGATAATGGGATACTGCGGCAGAAGCGGCGGTATGCAGAAGGTCTCGGAGGGGCTTGCGGCAACTGTCTCGCGCGGTCCTGACGACGAGAGAGTGATCGAACTAAAAGACGGTGTTCTGGGATTCCAGCGCCTTTCAATAATGGGACTTACTCCCGAGGGGATGCAGCCGTTTGAGCTAAACGGTAATTATGTCGTCTGCAACGGCGAGATATACGGCTTCAGAAAGATGCGTGATGAGCTTATTGAGAGGGGATACAGCTTCCGCAGCGACAGCGACTGTGAGATACTGCTGCCTCTGTACAAGGAATACGGTACGGATATGTTCGCGATGCTCGATGCGGAGTTTGCGTGCATAATATATGACAGCAGCAGCCGCGGATTCATAGCTGCACGTGACCCGATCGGCATACGTCCTCTGTATTACGGCTTTGACGGCGATACGATAGTGTTTGCGAGCGAAGCTAAGGATCTCGTGAAAATATGCAGAAAGATAATGCCGTTTCCGCCGGGACATTATTACAAAGACGGAAGCTTCCATTGCTACTGTGATATAACAGCCGTTGAAAAAGTCATCCACGATGATATTGATACTGTATGTGCAAATATCCACGATAAGCTTGTTGCAGGCGTAAAAAAGCGCCTTGACGCAGATGCGAATGTCGGATTCCTGCTCTCGGGCGGACTTGATTCTTCACTCGTTTGTGCAATTGCTCAGCGTGGATCGGATAAGCCGATACGCACATTTGCGATCGGTATGGATACGGACGCTATCGACTTGAAATACGCCAGACAGGTCGCAGACTACATCGGCAGCGAGCACACGGAGGTCATCATCACAAAGGACGATGTCATTGCTGCACTTGAAGATGTTATCAGCCTTCTCGGCACATACGATATAACCACTATCCGCGCAAGTATGGGAATGTACCTTCTGTGCAGGGCTATTCACGAGCAGACTGACATTCGCGTGCTTCTGACCGGCGAGATATCAGACGAGCTTTTCGGTTACAAGTACACTGATTTTGCTCCCTCGGCGGAGGCGTTTCAGGCTGAGTCAGTCAAGCGTGTCAGGGAGCTTCATATGTATGATGTGCTGCGTGCGGACAGGTGTATATCTGTAAACTCCCTTGAAGCGAGAGTGCCGTTCGGTGACCTTGACTTTGTGAGATACGTTATGGCGGTCGAGCCCGAGATGAAGCTCAACAAGTACAACAAGGGAAAATATCTGCTCCGCCGCGCATTCGAGGGCGACTACCTGCCATATGATATACTCTACCGTGAAAAGGCTGCTTTCTCGGACGCAGTTGGTCATTCGATGGTGGACTATCTTAAAGAATATGCTGATAACTATTACTCTGATGAAGAATACGAACTGCTCTGCACAAAGTATTCGCACGCACAGCCATTTACAAAGGAATCGCTGCTGTACCGCGAGATATTCGAGAAGTATTATCCCGGCAACAGCGAAATGGTAGTGGATTTCTGGATGCCCAACAAGGAGTGGGAGGGCTGCAACGTCAATGACCCTTCTGCACGTGTTCTGTCTAATTATGGTGAGAGCGGTACCTGATAATACACCAGCACATTATAACTGATATGCGAATAAAAAACGCATTGAGGGGTGTCCCCTCAACCAGTTTCGAGGCAAAGAAATACCGAGCCCGTAGTTTCGGGCTCGGTTATCAACTATTTTCACTAAGGGAAGCAAGCTGAAATGCTTCCCTTTTTTTACATGATTCAAGCTTATATATACCGGGTAGCCTGTCAGGTCATATTCGTTTATGCAATATCTTTTGATAAACGTATCAAAAAGCCTGTCTATTCTTTTGTAAAGAAATCATATACCATACGATTGAAACTCTTGCTGAGATAAGCTGCGTGACCTTCATTAGGAAATATATGCACTTTGCAGCCAAGCTTCTCCGCTATTTCTCCTGCCCCCTCAGCAGTGGTTATTTTGTCCAGTTCTGCGCCAAGAACAAGTACCGGGCATTTTATCTTATCAAGAATATCGAAGCTGTCAAGGGTATATATCGCCCTTGCGTGATCTGCGAAGCGCTCTGTCTCCATAAATTTTGTGAACTTCATCATAAGAGGCAGCAGTATTTGATACAGCTTCATCTGCTTTTCGGTATACATCTTATCGTAGGTTTTGGTGAGAACACCTTGCAGATCACCGTTTTCCGCCATAGCGAGCCACTCCTCTACCGCACTTAGCATAAGAGGATTCGTTTTTGCTGCCGTAACTCCAAGCACCAGCCTTTTCACAAGTTCAGGATGATATGCTGCAAGATACTGTGCGATCATTCCGCCCTGTGACACACCGATCACATATGCATTATTGATGTTCAGCGTTTTCATGGCATCTGCAACATCCTCTGCCATAGTTCGTATCGTACATTCCGGATCACGCCCTTTTCGCCTGTCGAAAACATAGACCGTGAAATCCTTTGTGAATTTGCGGTAGAAATATGCGAGGTTATTCGCCGTTCCCCTCATATCGACTATATTCAGTCCCGGGATCATTACTAACTCTTTTATGCCCTTGCCGAATTCTGCATAGTACATCTCAGCACCTGACGGGAGCATTACCGTTTTGTTTTCAGCGTTAAACATATTGTCACCTTATTATTGCTTTCGCGAATACAATTGCCGCCAGAAACCGATCATTCTGATAAAGTCCTTTTCCATCTGATCGGGGTCTATTGTATTGCTTTGCAGTTTTTCCCATAAATAGCCTTGTGATGCCAGAAACATATCTGTATACATCATCTCAAGGTCAAGTCCTTCAATGAATTGTTCCTTGTCCAGCTTCAGCATCTCCGACTGATTTTCATATCCTGAATGATCCCCGATGATCTGATTTATCTCCGGGCGGAGAGAAATGTCCTTTTCGTAGTATGCTTTTAGCTGAAACAGCGAAAGATCTGGATATTGCCGCATAAGCTGCACCTTGACTTTCAGACCGCTGAGGAAAATATCAAAGAAATCTTCCTTTTCATAGCATTTTTGCCGCATCATTTCCTGTTCAGTCAGCTCTGCGCTGTACCTGCAAAGAAACAGATACAGTTCCTTTTTATTCTTGAAATAATAAAACAGCAGTGATTTGCTGATGCCTGCCTCGGCTGCAATTTCGCTCATAGGACTGTTCTTGTAGCTGTATCGTGAGAAGACACGGAATCCTGCGCTTATAATGCTGTTTCGCTTATCTTCGGGAAGTGCGTAAAACCGTTCATTCAAGTTCTCCCACTCCTTTCTGACCGTATTGGTCAATACCATTATAACACCGCTGACCGATTTTGAGAAGACCCTTTTTGAAAGAATAAGAAAAAGTCTTATCTCCGCATCGCAATGGGATAAGACTTTTTTCAGGATCAGTACCTATACAATTAATTCTGGACTGCTTTCATCAAAGCCGCAGTGAGACCTGCGGCTTGATTTTGGTGCTTTCTATACGAAACAGATGATTTTCATACGCGGAAAAAATCGCGTCCCGGAAGAGCCGAGACGCGAAACTGCACGCGGAGGCTCGCCGATGTGTGTTGTCTCGATATCCGCCGCCCCGAGTATGCTGGTACGGCAATAGCCGCCGTAGCAGGTCAGTCGATAATGCTCAGGTCGTAAGATGACGGATCGCTGACAGGAGCGCATCCGGCGATCCTGTTTCTGATGTATTCACCGTTCTCGGGGAGCTCAGCGTCATCGTCAAACAGAAGCTCATTCACCTCAAATTCCTCATAGTATTCTTCGTCGATAATAAGCTTTGCCTTGAGGATAATGCCTGTCTCATTGTCGACAGTAAGGTAGAGTTCCTGATCCGAGTATTTATCGAATGTGGTCTCTGCTCCTTCTTCTGGTGCCATTCTCGGGAATATCGGTGATCCGACAGCGGCATCGCCGACATTTTTCTCGCTGCTGACATAAGTCATAAATACGTCGGTGCAGTCTCTGCCGAGGAATGTGGTGTTTTCATTGATCTCCTGTATGTCAAAGTTGTCGATACGATCTCTGATAAGGCGCTCGGAATACGTATCTGAGAATGCAGTGGGCTGGTCGAGAAGCCATGTGCTCCGGTCTGCGATCTCATACAGCGCCTGACTCTCACTGTCTGAATCGTCATACACACAAATGAACATATCCTTTACAAAGAACATTTCGTTGTGGGTGGAAGTTTCAGCAAGTTTTTCAGGTGTTGTATTGTCTCTTGCAAGCGTCTCCTCATCCATATCCCTGAAATATTCGGGAGTATGTGTCCATGTCTTCATCTCAGACTCATTTCCGGTCAGACCGTCTCTCTTGATAACACCGTCCATAAATGACACGCCGTTCATGGTCTCACGGTATTTCATATTGATACGGTCAAATTTTTCATAGTTTCTGCTGTGTATCTTCTCAAGCAGCTCTTCTTCTGTGATCGATCCCGGGACCGTAGTTGCTTCGGCAGTTGAGCCTTCTTCTGTCTGAGCCTGTATCGTATCTGAAACGATACTGCTTCCCGTCGGTCTGTTTCCGCTGCTGAGCAGCTGATAGCCAACGCCTCCTGCCCCTGCAACGACTACCACCGCAGCTGCGGCAGAAGCTATTTTCATAGCTATTCTCGGGCGGTAAGCATCTACACCTCTTACCTCATCACCTGCTGTGAAGCTGCTGACAACACGGCTTTCTACTTTTCTGAATATACGATCGCGCTGCTTTTTGTCTCCTGTAGGATATTCAGCAGCTATCCTTGCTGCATCTTCATCGTTTATCTGCTTGAAAACATCATTTTTTTTCATATTATCACTCCTTGATCAATGTCGCTGAGAAGGCTTCTGAGCTTTTTCATCGCTCTTGTACAGCGCATACGCACCGCGGCAGGTTTCATACCTATCAGTCTGCCTATCTCCTTTGCATTTCGTTCATAGTAGAACTTTTGTATGATGATAATGGAATCAGGCTCGCCGAGCTCCTTTATTTTCTGCAATACGAGCGCCGTTCTTTCGGAATCCTCGATATTCTGCTCCAGCCGTTCAGATGATGGAAGTTCAACGAATTCATCACTGTCTATAGAGATTTTTCTTCCGAGATGTCCTGCGAGAGCTCTCCTCATATTGAGGGCCTTGTTTCTTGTGACGGTCCCGATAAACGGCTTCAGAGCTTCGCCGTTGAGATTGTTTATTACGGAAGCGAAAGAATCAACGACGCATTCCTCTACGTCCTCGGCGGAGCCGTATCCTCTGAGTATGTTTACAGCTATTGAATATACATAGCTGTAATATTCCTCGAACAGAGCTCTGTGTCCCTGCTGAGGCGAGCTATCCATCAATGAAAG
>Ga0310697_10002961_pt1 | contig 17494 bp, 14 predicted proteins | sample 172DNAGHGlowgp2_FD_203883 | JGI IMG/M metagenome (GOLD analysis project Ga0310697, IMG submission 203883) | Sheep rumen microbial communities from Palmerston North, Manawatu-Wanganui, New Zealand - 1728 DNA GHGlow gp2 (v2) (version 2) | ecosystem: Host-associated > Mammals > Digestive system >... | reverse complement strand
TAGGAGGGGAAAAACAAAGCTGGAAGTCTTTGGAAGGGGGCTCGGGGGTGACTCCCCACAGTGTGGGGAGATGTCGCACAGCGACAGAGGGGACCGCCGCTGTTGGCGGAACCTTTCTTCAGAAAGGTTTCCACCGATCAGCAGGTATGTACCTCCCACAGCGGAAACGGCAGACGGGGCAGTTTTGTTATTTATTTGATTTGCAGTATTCCTCGTACAGGTCGGGGCGGCGTTCTTTTGTGAGCTCGACGCTCTGCTCATGGCGCCATTTCAGTATATTCGCGTGATGTCCGGAGAGCAGGACAGGCGGGACGCTCTCGCCCTCCCATACCTCGGGGCGTGTGTAATGCGGATATTCGAGTAGTCCGCCGTAGATGCTCTCATCCTCAAAGCATTCATCGTCTGCGAGAACGCCTGGACACATTCTTGCGATACAGTCGGTGAGTACCATTGCCGGAAGCTCGCCGCCCGTCAGGACATAGTCGCCGATAGATATTTCCTCATCGACGATCTTGTCGATGACACGTTGATCGACGCCCTCGTAGTGACCGCAGATTATGAGGATATTATCCATTTTTGAAAGCTCGATAGCTCTCTGCTGAGTGAGCACCTTGCCTTTCGGCGACATATAGATAGTATGCGGCTTTGTGCCCATATCCTCACAGACTGCGTTATAGCAGTTGTAAATTGGATCACACTGCATCACCATACCCATTCCGCCGCCGTAGGGATTATCGTCTACACGACGGTGCTTATCGAGGGAATAATCACGTATCTGCCGGCAATGCACCTCTATCTTGTCGGCTTTCCGAGCTCTGCCGACTATGCTCTCGCCGAGCACAGCCTCGCACATCTCGGGAAAAAGTGTAGCTATTTCTATCTTCATACGTCCTCCGTCAGTCGAAAAGCCCGTCGAGAGGGCGTATCGTCATAACATTGCCGTCGATGTCGGTGGAGACGACAACGTCTGCTATCGCAGGGACGAGAAGCTCCTTATCCGCTGACTTTACGACGTAAACATCGTTCGCACCGGTCTGCATAACGTCGTCGATGATGCCGTAGAGCTCGTCTGAGTCGGCATCGCGGACCTCCATACCGATAAGGTCCTGAATGAAGTATGTATCGTCATCGAGCTCAAGGTCACCGCGATGCATAAAAAGCACCTTGTTCCTGAGCTTTTCCGCGGCTTCGGGCGTATCGACTCCCTCTATCTTTGCTATTACCATATTCTTGAACACACGCGAGCGCTCGATGATGAGCTCGTCCTTGTTTTTGCCGATAAACAGGCGGTCGAACTCCGCGAGCAGCTCAGGCGTATCAGTATAGGGCATTATCTTGACCTCGCCGCGAATGCCGTGGGTCGTGACTATTTTGCCTGCTTCGAGGTATTCCTTTTTCATTCCGCATCCTCCGCTATGGTGACAGTTTTGGCTATCTGCCGCACCGTGTCGATGTCATTTCCGATTATCATTACCATTTGATAGCTGTTGGGGTCATCCGGACTGCATACTTCTAACACGAGTTCATATGAGCCGTTCTCAGCTGTCCCCTGCTGAATGAAGGACCTCATTCTGTCGGTGTCGTACCAGTACCGCTTATTTTCAATTTCCTCGCCGAGATCGACCTTCCGATCGCTGAGATCCATAGACATACCAGCAGGTACCAATATCCCCTTCAGCATCATTATGTTATATGCCGCACTGACCTCGGAAGGCGAGAACTTATTGCATTTCTTATAGTCGAAGGTCTCGCACAGGAACATCAGGTCATGGGTATTCTCGGGCTTTTCAAGGCCGAGCTTCTTCATTCCTCTGAGCGTGCGCTTGTCAAAAAAGAATTCAAAGTCCTCCACCCGAATACCGCTTGTCTCTTTATCCTCTACACATATAAGCAGGTTGCGCTTTGATACATCGGCATTATCGACAATTATTCCTGATTTTATGCCTTCCGTCTCGAGCGGATACATCCAGTCAAGCCCTTCGGGAGCCTCAAAGTCGATGCCCTTTATCGAGCACTCCTTGAAGCTTTCGGGGACTTCTATATCAGCATACGGATACGGCTCTGTCAAGTATGAGTATGTCCCGTCTGAGAAAACAGGCATGATCTCATATTCAATTTTTTTCCACTTGAAAAGGGTCTGTGAAAGATACAGACCTGCGCCGCCCAATACCAGTAGAGCTGCCGCAGCGCCAGCAGCTATTTTTAGACCTTTTTTCATATACAGACCTCTTTTATCCAAGCTCTATCGAGCTTATCATCTGCTTAGCCGTCTCCTCGTCGGAGCACTTTATACTTGCCATAAAATAGGCGTTTTCATCGCCGTCAGGAAAGACGTTGACCGTCCATAGCTTTCCCTCATAGCCGAAACCGGTTATTTGTCCGGCATAGGCAGTGAATCCGTCGCCGTCTATCTTCCAGATGTCCTCCTCGCGGATAGATTCGTCCTTGACCTGTGCGAGCTCGAGGAACACCTTTTTGTCGCGGCCGCGCAGCTTTATGCAGTCCTTAGCGGTAAAACCGTCCCTTATATACCACAGCATACGCAGAGAAAGGTATGACTGAGGGAGCTCAGTTCCGAGCGATGCGAACATATGCCTGTAATCCGCCTCGTCGTATTCATAGTCGCTCCACATATCATATCCGGAGCCGAGAGTTTCCTGTGCCTTCAGATAATTCTCCTCGTCCTCACTGTAATCGCCGTGCGTAATGAAGATAGTATCGCCGCCGTCTGAGTGATACGAATTCGGCTCCATCCCCTCTATCGAGGAATATTCCTTCCAGTCCGGAGGAGCGCTGAACCGCAGACCTCTCAGAGTGTGGCTCTCAAAATCGCCGGGAATATCTTCTGCCGCGAACACGGGAACTTTTTCATCGGTGTGCTCGAATCTGTACCTGACCTTAAAATATGTAGGAAGTCCCGGAAAAAATACGAATATCACCAGTGCCGCCGCAAGCAGGGCGCCGAGGACAGCTCCGCCGATAGCAAGTGCTTTTTTCATATTATTATCCTTATTTCAGGGGCGGACAAGGGAGAGCTCCGCCTGTCCGCCCGATCTGTTTATCCGTTGTGCATACGGCAAAAGCTGCTGCTCCGCCGTATCGTTCACAGTAAATGAGCCTGTTCTCAGTTCTTCATCTCGAAGTTCTCGCCGAGAAGCTCCTTGTTTGCCTCAAGAATGGGGTTTATGCACTCTGAGAGGAACTCATCGACCTGCTGAGGGCTTCTTCCGACGTAATTCTCAGGCTTGAGAACAGCGTCGAGCTCCTCCTTTGTTACCATAAACATCGGGTCAGCCTCGATAAGCTCGCAGAGGTTGTTATCGAGTCCGCGCACCTTTACATTTGCGCCTGCTTCCATAGAATAGTCCATAATGCGGTCATGGAGCTCCTGACGGTTTCCGCCCTTCTTTACGGCGTCCATCATTATGTTCTCGCTCGCCATAAAGGGAAGCTCAGCCATAACGCGGCGGCGTATCATTTCGGGATAAACGACGAGACCGTCGGTGACGTTCATCATAATGTTGAGGATAGCGTCAACTCCGAGGAAAGCCTCGGCAACGGAGATACGCTTGTTAGCAGAGTCATCGAGAGTTCTCTCGAACCACTGTGTACCTGCTGTGAATGCAGGGTTGAGGCTGTCTATCATCACGTAGCGTGCGAGGGAGGTTATTCTCTCACAGCGCATAGGATTGCGCTTGTAAGCCATTGCGGAAGAGCCTATCTGCTTCTTCTCACGCGGCTCCTCCATTTCCTTGAAGGACTGGAGGATACGCATATCGTTCGAGAATTTGCTTGCAGACTGGGCGATGTCGCTGAGCACCTCAAGCACCTTTGAATCGACCTTGCGTGAGTAGGTCTGACCGGAAACGGGCACAACAGCGTCGAATCCCATTTCCTCAGCTATCATCTTTTCAAGCTGCTTTATCTTGTCTGTATCGCCCTCGAAAAGCTCCATAAATGAAGCCTGAGTGCCGGTAGTACCCTTGCTGCCGAGGAGCTTGAGGGTAGAGATGCGGTATTCGAGGTCCTCGAAGTCCATAAGGAGCTCATTGAGCCAGAGAGTAGCTCTCTTGCCGACAGTTGTGAGCTGTGCAGGCTGGAGGTGAGTATAAGCGAGGCAGGGCATATTCTTGTACTCGTCAGCGAATTTTGCAAGATTGTTCATAACGTTGAGGAGCTTGCGGCGTACCACATGAAGGGCATCGCGCATAATGATAACGTCAGTGTTATCGCCGACATAGCAGGAGGTCGCGCCGAGGTGGATAATGCCGGCAGCGTCGGGACAAGCCTGTCCGTAGGTGAAAACGTGAGCCATAACATCGTGGCGTGTGATGCGCTCTCTTGCCTCGGCAGCCTCGTAGTCGATATCGTTTACGTGCTCCTCGAGCTGCTTTACCTGTTCCTCAGTTATTGGCAGACCGAGCTTCATTTCAGCTCTTGCGAGTGCGACCCAGAGCTTGCGCCAGGTCGTGAATTTTTTATCTGCGGAGAAAATGTACTGCATCTCCTCGCTTGCATAACGTGTACAGAATGGGCTTTCATAGCTGTTCTTGTTTCCGCTCATATTGATTACTCCTTTTCAGCGTACAGGCGTGAATTTTCTGATATTCCGGTGCAACGGCCGCAAAAAGCCGGTCATTGCAGACACACTAATTATATCATTTCAGGGGCGGTGTGTCAACAGCCGACGGCTTTTCCCTTTAAAATGTAAGAGAAAAGCGGCGCAGGACGCTGGTTTAGCCGGCTTTGTGCGTGAAGCGCACCGGACCTGCACACGTTTAAGCAAAGCGGCATAAAATGAGAGGTGCTCTATCAGTCTATTTTATGGGCTGTATCAATAATTTAAGCAGGATAATTTAGCTAAACGTGCTGTGCCAAAATCTGCCGGAGGAGCTCAAAAATCAAGAAAAATATGTTACTCAATTCTTATGTTTGATATATAATATCAATATATCGCTATTGCAAATGCACATAAACAATTCGTATAGTGAGAAATGCTTTTTCCGTTTAGCAATAGTGAACATATTCTTCTGGGGATAACTATACACTTTGAACAATAAAAATTAACTCTTCTTTGTGGTGATAATTCACAAGCAGACTCTATAAATCTATCAGTCATTTAATCTAAATGTAGAATTTGAAGGTTTTGATCGGTTTTGAGGTAAAAATGCGTTGACTCTGAAAAAAAATGAATGTATAATAAATATCAGCAACTGAAACAATTTGCATGAAACGCTCAACCAGCACATTGAGCGACTACAGAGAATAGGAGAGTTGTAATATGTTTGTCAGAGAAGTAATGGTCAAGAATCAGGTAGGTCTCCACGCAAGACCGGCAACATTCTTCATCCAGAAGGCTAACGAATTCAAGTCATCTATCTGGATAGAGAAGGAAGAGCGCAGAGTCAATGCCAAGAGCCTCCTCGGAATCCTTTCCCTCGGTATCGTAGGCGGAACCAATGTTAAGGTCATCGCTGACGGTGCTGACGAGAGAGCTGCTGTTGATGCTCTTATCGAGCTCGTAGACAGCGGTTTCAGTGAGGAAAACAGATAAAGAAAATTTTGCACTGGCAAGATCAAGGGCGTTACAGCTGTAACGCCCCGTTTTGTTTTATTGCGGCATATCGCCTTCAAGCATATTTTCGGCAAATATCGCATAGCCTCGCGTCGGGTCGGAGACAAAGACGTGCGTCACAGCGCCGATGAGCCTGCCGTCCTGGATAATTGGGCTGCCGCTCATTCCCTGAACGATACCGCCTGTTTCACTGATAAGGTCAGGGTCGGTGATGTGGATGACCATATTTTTCGTCGTCTCAGAGCCGTTATAGTCGATGCTCTCGATCTCGGCGGTGTAGCTGCGCGGAACTGAGCCGTTTACCGTCGTGTATATCTCCGCAGAGCCGGTCTTTATTTCCTGCCGGTAGCCGAGGCGGAATTCCCCGGCACCCTCCGCAAGCTCGCTGAGCGCCTCATCGGAGAGCCGTCCGTAGATACCGCTCTCACAGTTGCGCTCAAGAACACCGAGAAAAGGCGAACGTGTGAACCTTCCGCGGAGCTCACCGGGCTTGCCGACAGCGCCCTTTCGTGCTCCGGTTATCTCGACGGGAACAGCCTCGCCGCTCTGTATCGGTATTATCTCACCGGTATCAGTGTCGCAGACGGGGTGCCCGAGTCCGGCAAATCCGCCGGTATCCTTGTTTATGAAGGTCATCGTGCCTATCCCGGCTATGCTGTCGCGGACCCACATCCCACCGCGCCATGTTTTGGCGCTTTCGGAGTAGACCGGGCGCAGGCAGGCTTTAAGCTCGGCGCTTCCGCGTGTGAGCGAAAGAGTAACGTCCTTTCCGGCGCTGTCCGAGATGACCTGCTGAAGGTCGGCGTTTGAGCTCAGCTTTACGCCGTCCGCGAGCCGTATCACGTCCCCGACCTCTACTCCGGCTATCTCAGCCGGACAGACATCATCGCCGGGACAGTCGACATTTCCGGTCGCCGTTACCATAACGCCCTCCATAAGCAGCTTTACACCGAAGGGTCTGCCGCCTGCGATAAGCGTGGGAGCTTCCTCGCGGTGTACGCTGACGCTTTTCACTGGGATAGCTCCGAACAGCGAGAGAGTTGTCTTTCCGGGCGAAATACCGGCATCTGCCGTCTCTCTGTCGCAGCGCAGCTCGGGATACATTGCAAACCCGACGCTGCCGTCAGAGCTGACGGTGACGCTCTCGGGAAGCCGAAGCGAATAGTATCCGGCAGCTCCGAATATACCGCAGACTGCCGCAGATAATACTATCGCAGCCGTTTTTTTGATGATTTTTTCAATTTGCATTCTGGATTTCCTTTCAGTCGGTTTGTCCGACTAAATGTATTATATATCTCAGCTTTGACTATATAAATGTGAATTACTCACAGTGAGCAGTATTCCCCGAAAGATGAACAGGAGTAAGATAATGGAAAAAAAGCGTAGAAGCAGTCCGCTTATGAAGGCTGCAAAGGCGGTGCTGCTGTGCCTGACGGCGGTCTATCCCGTGTTTATGGCAGGAATGTCCGGCGCCGGACTGATCTATAACGGCGACAGCTACGGGAACGAGATCGCGGCAGTCGGAGCAGCGCTCATTGCTTCGGGTCTGATAATGGCAGCGGGAGCAGTTTTGTGCCTTTTCAGAAAAAATCTTGCAAATATCGTTTCGCTCGTATGCTCTGGCGGCGGACTTGCGCTGTGTCTTGTGATGCTGCACAAGCTCTGCTCGCACGCGGATGCTGCCGGCTGGACAGACAAATTCGCTATGACGCCGATAAGCGATATGTACCGCGCACGCATACTCCCCTGCATCGCTCCGGCAGTGATAGCGGCTGTTATCGCGCTGATACAGCTGTTTTCCTACGAAGCCGCCGAAGAGCGCCGCAGGCGCCGCGAAGCTCGTGAAAAGCGCGAGAATGCACCTTCTCCCAAAATACTCGACGATTGATTATACCACATCAGGGACGCGAAATGCGTCCTTTTTTGTTGTCCGGCAGGATCATCTCCTCTGCTCCCGGAAAAAGAAACAGGCTATCCATTTACGGATAGCCTGTTCCCTCATAAGGAGGTGGAGTTTATGAAAATGTAGATGTCGTTGTTTATGACTGCTCGCTCACCAGAATGGATACGCGGTTCTGAATTATTTCAGCAGTCTCCTTTGCGGTCTTTTCGCCTGCGAAGAATGCCTGTACCTCTTCGTCAACGATCGCCTGAACGTCGTTGTCCCATATCTGCATACCTGATACATTTGCGTTGAGGATAAGGTCTTCTATGTAGTCGCGGTCCTCCTTTGAGAGGTTGTCGTACTCGATGGTCTCGTCGCCCAAGCTGTACTGTCCTTTTTCGTAGTGCTTTTCACCGTTTTCGTCGGTCCAGTAGGGATCCTCCATAGACTCATCGAGCTTCTTCTCAAATGCTGACTTGAGAGCAGGTACGGACCAGCTGTTCTTCTCCTGATAGTCCTCTGTGAAGAAGCGGCAGAGGAACTTCCAGCATTCGTCCTTGTTGGGTGAATCGCTGAGGATAGCGAAGCTGGCTGTCTGCTGTACAAGTGTTCCGCAGCCGTTTGTGGAGGGATATCCGACAAGTGTTATGTCCTCGCCGAACATTGCCTGTCTGAGTTTGTTATACTCTCTGAAGTCGTAGAAGTCGAAGCCGCCGATGAGTGCCTTGTCGTTCCTGAGAACTGTCTGCTCGTCGATGTAGTATTTCTCCGTCTGCTCTTCGGTCATATGCTCCCAGTCGGGCTGCTCTTCCTCTTCGGGGAACTGGTTCGCGAATTCGAGTATCTTGACAAATTCGTCGCTGTCGTAATTGCAGGTGCCGGCAGCATAGTCAACAAAGCTCATATTTGAAACGAGGTACTGGAAAGCAGAAAGCTTGCTGTTGCTCCACTGAGTGAGCCTTGAACCTGCGGGGAGCTTATTGTAGGCAGCGATGAGATCATCAATGGTCCAGTTTTCCTTGTCGCAGTATTTAGTCTTTACAGCAGCTGTTGACATACTGAGTGAGGGAGTGATCGAATAGAGCTTTCCGTCCTCCTCGCAAGCTTTGAGGGCCGGCGGAATGAGGTCGTCCTTTGAGAGACCGCCGTCCTTGCCGAGGAAATCGTAGAGGTCGACGAAGACGCCCTTGCCGGTGAGACCCTTTATTGCGGCAGGCTCGCTGAAATAGAGCATATCAGGCGAATTGCCTGCGATGATGTCGAGCTTGAGCTGCTTTGAGGGAGTGTTGAGGTATTTCTCGCTCTCCTCGTCCCATTCGTAGTATTCGCTGTAATCGTTTATCTTTATCCTGTATTTGTCGCTGCTTCTGTTGAAGCTGCTCACTTCAGACTTGAAGGTCGAATCGCTGTACACTACTGCAACAGTGATGAGGGTCTTGTCTGCGAACTCGGAAGCATCGCGCTCTGTGAGGCGGTAGAAGCCGTTCATCGAAAGATCGGAGTAGTTGTAGACGTATATCACAAACTCATTATTGCCGAGCTGGACGAGACCGCGTATGCTGTCGCCGTCGAGGTCGGAATCAGCCCAGTTGATGAGCTCGGACGACGAGCCGTCCGGATTTATGCCGAAGAGTCCGCTGTATGTGGAGATATAGTAGTCGAATTCGCCGTCGCCCTTGATGAGGGTGTTCACGCTCTCATTCTTGAGATCGGTGAGCTTGATAGCATCAGCCTTGACCTTGAGATCGTCCTTGTTGACAATGCCGATAGTTGCGCAGTCACCGGACCATGATGTGAAGGCGAGGTCGCCGCTGGGAGTCGAGCACATAGGCCCGAGCCATAAGTCGGACGGGAACGAAACGCTTTCGCCGAATGTTCCGTCAGCGTTGATGATGATGTATGAATCCTTCTCGCCGCCGATATACGCAAGTGCGTGATCCTTGTCGATGGGGTAAACGTTGCCGATGTAGGAAGCGATGCTGCCTTCGGCTTCGGGGTCTACAGCGCCTTCAAGCTCTACCTCAGCTTTGGTGAGCTGTTTTCCTGATGCATCGAAGGTGTAGAGCACGGTCGTGTTGGTCGCAGCCGCATTGAAAGCGTCCCAGTTGAAGCTGTCATAGTCGAACTCGGGGTCGTTCCAGTCGGGGAGCTTCTGGTCGCCGTAGTCGGTTATGGCAGCAACAACGTAGATAGTTCCGTCGGGAGCAGCAGCGGAATTGAGGTAGACCTCTGAATTCTCACCTGCATCGTATTTTACCTCGAGGGGCTTGAACTCCTCAAAGTTGATGTCGGTGATGAATATCTGAGATGTGCTTGAGCCGTCTGAGTTGCCTCTGACGAGGATATTGTCGGTATCACCGAGGCGCATTATAGTGTCGATGTACTGACAGTCAGGCGAACTTCCGAACTGCTCGGCGCTGTAGGAGTGCTTGATCACCTCAGAGGCTGTCTTCTTGGGCTTTTCCGCTCCGCTGCCGCTTCCGTTCCCGCCTCCGGGGAGCGAGCACGATGCAGCTGAGAGCAGGCAGGCTGCGGCAATAGAGGCAGCAGCTGTTCTTGAGATTGTGTTTTTCATCAAATTAATTCCTTTCCTTACGATATGTGTTGAGTTTATATGTTATCTTTCTTTTGCCTTCGGCTGTATGCAGCCTTTGTATATTTATCTGAAATGGTCGATATGAAAGCCTTTCCGCCCTTCTTTGCGAGGCGGAAGAGCACCCACAGCAGCCATACAGAGGTCAGTGCCGGTATCACGAAGCAGAGCCGGCGTATGTAATACAGCGGCGAGATCTTGAATTCTGCGATACGTGAGGCGTTTTCCCAGTAGGGGTAGGTTATCGTGTCCTTGCGGACGGCGTAGTCTGAGCGTTTCTTGTAAGCCTTTACCATTGCCGATGAAGTGAAACGCTTGGTATTGTTCACCGCCTTGTACTTCCCTTTATACATATCCTTGAGGTACTTGTTGACAGTGGAGTATGCGAAATTCTCTACGGGGTCATACATTATGCACTCATAGCAGCTCACCTTCCTGAGCTGAGCCGGAGCATCGCCGCCTGTATAGCCGCCATAGCCCTGCTCCTGCGAGGAATACCTCACGCTCGGGAGCTGTTCTGCGCCCTTATAGGAAACATAAACTCTCGGGAGCTCGTTTATCGTGCGCTTCTGATACTTGTCGGTCGGGTCGTCGATGACCGCGGCGATGTAGAACTGAACGCCGCCGATATATATGTTCTGACCGGCGACATTCGCAGAGCCGTACAGTGTCCACGCGAGCGAGCGCTCGATGACAGCGCCGTCCTGCATAAGGTCCCTGTCGGAGAAATAAGCACCGCTGAGAAGCCTGAAATCGCGGAAGAGGAAGAATTCTCCGCCGACGGCAGTGAGCTCAGCTTCACCTTTTCCTGTATTATCACCTGTTATAAGATCGCTGCCTATCGGTGTGCTGTAGGCATCGGGGATCTCGGGGGTCTTGCCGTCCGGTCGTGAAACGGCGTCCTGAAGCGTTTTGTTCAGATGAGCTCTCAGGGCGTACACGCCGTCTGTAGTGAAGCCGGCATCGTCCGAAAAATAGCAGCTTATCTGGGAACTCTCGCCGTCGCGGTCCCATTTCCGAGCCGCGCGGTTGTAGCTCTGCGTTCGCGCTATCGAGCTGCCGGCGATGGTCAGTGCGAGCGCCGCAGTGAGCGATACCGCATTCAGAACGGCTATGACGGCATAGAGCAGTCGTTTTTTCACTCTCATTGCCGCACCGCCTTATTTATCCTTCATACGGACCTGATCCTTCGGCTCGACAGGCTTGCTGGAAGCGGTTATGATGTATGCTCCGTAGCCGAGGTCGCCGGAAACAGCGCTTGAAGTCTCGTCGGAGGCAAGTATCTGAACAGCTACGCGCTCGGCGTAGTATCTGTTGCCGAGGGGAGAGCTTTTGGAAGCGACTGTGAGGACGAAATCGCCGTCCTTGTCGTGACCGAGAGCGTTCTTGGGAACTATCGAGTCGTAGTTGCCGCTTCCGCACGGGATAGAGAGGTCGAGGTATGAGCCGGGATCTACATCTCCTGTTACGGAGAAGACGAGTATGCGGTTCTTTGAGCCGGGGGTCGTGTCATTCTTTATGTCGGTGAGAACGGCTGATATATCGCCGTTCCAGTTGTTCACAACGTCTGCGGAGGCGCCCTTCTTTATCTTCTTGGTCTTGTCAGCCTCTACGTAAGCCTCGACGGTGTAGCCCTCATCTGCGAGGTTCACTGTCATAACGGGCGAATCGGGGATAGTTGTATCGCCGGGCTTTACGAGGATATTCGTAACAACTCCGCTGTATTTGGAAACTATCTCCGTGCCCTCATTCTCTGCCTTGAGCTTGTCGAGCTTTTCCTTTGCCTTGTCAAGCTCCTTCTTTTTGGCGTCGAGATCGAGATTGTTGAGCTTCTGGGTGTTCTCGTCGGTCTTCTGGGTCTTGCTGAGGGTGTTTATGAGCTCCTCAAGAACGCGCTGCTTTGCGGTGATGTCGGCGTTGAGCTCCTCGATGCTCATTGAAGCGCCGGCGTTGTCGCTCTCGTAGGCGCTCACCTGTGCCGCATACCAGTCCGCGTTTGATTCGGCGTCCGCAAGCTGTGCTGCGATGTCGGCGCGGAGGTTTATCTTTGCTGTTTCGTATTCGCTGCGTGCGGCATTGCGTGCAGCTTCCTTCGTCTCCATATCGTTCCTTGCGGCTGTTATCTCAGACTCGGTCGCCGTTGAGCCCTCTTCCGTGAGGGAGGTGTATATCTGTGCTGATGCGCTGTAATCGGATTCAGCAGTGTCCGCAGCGCTCTTGAGCGCGATAATGTCACCTGTATACTCAGCAGGAGCTGTGAAGTATTCGTCCGAATCTATCGCCGCGATGACGGTCTGGAGCTTTGTCATAAGCTTGGTGTAGTACGCGCTCTGCGACTTGTCGTTCTCATATTTTGCCTTTGCAGCCTGAACTCCGCTCTGACCGGCAACGGCGTTATCGCGCTTGCTGATAGCGGCTGCGAGGTCCTCGCGTGCGTTCTTTATCGCCTGATTCTCGGAGGAATAATCGGCAGGGGGAGTGAGTATAGCCTTCTGATATTCAAGCTCGAGCTGTGAGTAAGTCTGCTCGGCGGCTGTGAGAGCTTCACTGTCGCTTCCGCTGACCGTGAAGAGCACATCGCCCTTCTTGACCTCCTGACCGTTCTTGCACATCAGTGTGTCGATGGTCTTGTTGCCTTCAACAGTCACGTCCCAGCTCTGATTGGACATCACGGCTCCGCTCGCACGCAGACGCTCGGTCAGCTTGCCGGAGTTCACACGCTCGGTGGTTATCTCCGCGAGAGAGCGGTTCATTATCGTGTTCGAGAAGAATGTCAGCACCAACATCGCTGCAAGGAAGATGATGATGACGGTCTTGATGATCTCGCGCTTCTTTTTCGGGTCTTTTATTTCTTCGTCGCCCTTTATATCCTTGGCGTCCTTTATATTTTCAGCCATAGTGTCGTTCTCCTTTATCATATTTCGGCGTTATCCCTTTATACCGCCGGAGTAGGTTATGCCCTCGATGAGGTAATCCTCACCGTAGAGGAACATCAGTATCGTCGGTATCATATATACTGTTCCGACAGCGAATGCAAGACCGATGTCGCCGGCGTTTATCTGCGAGAGGAACACCGAGAGCGGATGCAGGTCGGCGTCCTTCATAAGCACGAGAGGCTGCTCGACCATATTCCAGTAGTCGATGAAAACGAGCATCGCTATCGAAACTATCGCGCCCTTGCAGAGCGGAACGTGTATCCTTGCGAGTATCTGGAGCTCGCTCGCACCGTCGAGCTTTGCTGCTTCGACATAGGAAACAGGTATGCGCTTCATCACCTTCGTCAGCAGGAATATGCTGAACGGAGAGAATATGCCCGGCAGGATGACCGCCCAGCGCATATTCGAGATAGACTTGTTCACCTTGTCCGCTATCATATCGGGAGCTGCGGAAACTATCGAAGCGGCGTTGTCCTTGATGAAGTCGGCAACGAGAAAGTTCGGGACGAGCGTTACCTGATACGGCATTATCAGCAGTATTATGTAAGCAAAGAATATTATCGACTTGAACTTGTTCGGATACCTCGAAAAGCCGTATGCTGTGAGTATCGCAAGCAGCACCTGAAATACTGTTATCGGGACAGTGAGTATCACAGAGTTCCAGAATTTCAGCAGGTAATCGGGGCTTTTCAGCAGCACGCCGGCATACTGGTCGAATGTTACCTTGTCGGGGATGAACTTGAGGTTGACGTTCTCGGATATGAACGTTTTTTTGTCGTCGGTCATATTGCCTATCATCGCGCCGTAGTTGGCGGTTATCTCGTTCGATGTCATAAACGAGTTTGCAATGGTCAGCACCGTCGGCATCAGGAAGAGTATCGCGGCTATCCCGGCGAATACCATTATAATGATGTTGAAGATCCGCTTTTTGGTATGTCTGCTCATCAGCTCTCCACATCCTTTCCGAATATCTCCTCGGCGATAAGGAGTATGGCGATGATGACTATCATCACGAGCGAGAAGAGCACCGCCGCTGACGAGAGCTTCTGATAGTCGAGGCTGTTGAACGTGTTGTTCATAAAGTGCTGGAGCATATACATCTTATCATATGGATAATCGCCCGTCAGCAGGTAGACCTCGCGGAATATCTTGAATGAGTTTATCATCGAGAGTATCAGCACGAACAGGAGAGTCGGCGAAAGATACCTGAGCTTGATGTGGAAGAACTGGTATATCTTTCCTGCGCCCTCGAGCTCCGCGACCTCGAGAATGTCCCTCGGTACAGCGGCGAGCGCTGACATAAACAGTATCATATTGTATCCGACGTTCTTCCACAAGAACATTACTATTATAATGAGCTGACCGTGGCTGGACTTCATCCAGTCGACGCCGGAGAAGCCGAACGTTTCAAGAAGCTGGTTGATAGTTCCGTGGTTGTGGAAGAGCACCTGCCATACGAGTACGACAGAAGCAGTCGGCACCATTATCGGACTGAGGAAGAATGTGCGTATCACGCTCTTGTAGGGGATATTCCGCTCAAGCAGCGTTGCAAGCCACAGTGAGATGATAACTGCGAGCGGCACCGAGATGAGCGAGAATGCCGCGGTATTCGCCGCCGCCTTCCGGAATGCAACTGTCTGGAAGAGTCGCCTGAAGTTGTCAAGCCCTACGAACTGCGCCGAGATCGGGTTATTTATAAGAGAATAGTAGATGACTATGCAGAACGGTATCAGGAAGAATATGAGCACGCCTATAAAGCTTGGCAGTACGCACACATTGCTGAAAACGCGCTCGCCTCTCCTTCCGCACTGGCTGTTTTTCTTTTTCATAGCTTTGCTAACCCTCTTTGCTGTAAAATTCTTTTGTTCTTTGCCTGAAAAAAAGTGCTTCCATATATAAGTGTCTTTAAAAGCCAAAAAAGACGAAGTTTCAAGAAATTTTTATCATTTAACTATCGGCAGTACATTCTTTACGTTAATTATGATACACTATTGACGATAAAGTGTCAATGGATTTTGCAATTTTTTTGCATTTCTTTTCCCGATTTTTCGCATATTTTCAGTCGGGAACAGAAAAGAGCCGACAGTACCGCGGCATCGTCTGGGGCAGACAGAGCTTCGCAAGAACATTGTTAACCGTGGTTTACAAATTGCGAAGTATCCGCTGTACCCGTACTAATAATGATAATACAGTTCCTACGGCTATTATGATAACACTTCCGCTCCGAATTGTCAATAGCTTTTGCAGATTTTTTGCGTTCTCGCCCCGAACTTCGCAAAATATGACGTGTGTGCTGATTTCTGGTCAGCCGTCAGCTGCATCATCAGATGCCGAAACGCCAAAAACACATACCTATAAGCGCGAGTTTTTGTGCTGATTGACCTTTTTTCGGCAGCGGTATTGACATCAAATTTCTGTTGTGATATAATATCTTCTGTTGAAACTCTGAATGCGGGTGTAGTTCAATGGTAGAATGTCAGCCTTCCAAGCTGAACACGTGGGTTCGATTCCCATCACCCGCTCCATTCTCAGCAGTTTATCTGCTGTTAATTGTGCGCCTTTAACTCAGCTGGATAGAGTAACTGCCTTCTAAGCAGTAAGCCGCTGGTTCGAATCCAGCAAGGCGCGCCATTTTTGTTTTCAATTAAATATTGATGGTGGGTGTAGCGTAGCTGGTTAACGCGTCGGATTGTGGTCCCGAAGATCGTGGGTTCGAGTCCCATCTCCCACCCCATATCTATGTTACAAAATAGATTCCAAGCCAAAAACTCCCGATTTTTCGGGAGTTTTTGCGTTACAAAGAGCAAAATTTTTTTATGTGTTACCGTAGATCCCAAACCGTAAAAAAACGACTTGAACGCGCCAAAAAGCGTTTTGAGAGCTGATACAAAGGCGGTCAGGAATAAAAGTACGGAAAAGCTTAGAAAATAGCCAAAAACCGAATATAGATTTTTTTAACCGATTTCAAAGCCAATTTTGTTGGTTTTTATAAAAGAGCTGCTGACTCGACTTTTATAGCAATACAGCTAATCTAAATATATATTATGTGTGCAAACAGATAAATATTTAATAGTTTAACAATCAACGGAATAGTATACATACTTAAAAATAGTGCTTTTGTATCTTTATAATGCTTTTTAGGATTATAAACCATAAGGGATGGAATTTATATGTTCCATAAATGCGTGGTTTTTGTTGTAAAAAGGAGGATATAATATGAAAAACACTATTCCCAAAACCTTACATTTTGGCTTTTTTAGAGCTTTTTTGCTTTTAAATCGTGATGACATAGAACATAAAATCAAAAAGCTTAAAAAATCTCTAAAACCCGATGATGCAAGACGAGCACAAGTTTTTGAACAATTACTAAAAGATTCAAAAAACACTCCTGAGTTTATTTGGAAGATTCTTAACGATATTGATAGCAATAAACTTGAATCGGCACGAGAAATAAGCAATAAAATGATTGAAATTGATAAAAGCACATTTATTATAAGCGAAGAGGATGAACACATTTTTTTCCAAATGGTTCATGATCGTGATGATGCACTGTCAAAAAAGAGAATAAATAAAGAAAGAGAAAGTATTCATCTTGATGATGATGAATACATAAGTGAATTTGCCAGTATAATATACAATAAAACCACAAATTGTTTTATGATACAAAAAAATCGTTTCTCTGTTTCACCCGTCCAAATAGGATATTTTCTTAATGAATGTATCTATGAAAAATATTTCGTTAAAATGAACGTTAAATATGGTCATCGCCCTCTAAAGGTTGACTTAAGACCGATTATGGATATGGGACAGTTGGATGCTATAAAAAACAATAAAGGTATTGACAGAATAGAAATAAAGGGAAGCATGTCTTCACTTGAAAACCTTAATAAAACTAATTATAACCTTCCAGTTTTAAATGTTGGAAAAACTTTAAAAAACATGAAGGGATATAGTTTTGCGATTACTATAACTGCAAATCATGAACGCATTAATAAGAAAGTCGAATATGATTCTATAGACAAAGAAGAGTGCGAGAAATTGTATTCTGCATATTCTGAAGTTCCAGAAGGAAAGGATAATATTAGTGTTAAAATGCATTATACTAATGAAGCTGAAATTAAAGATACGCTCACATGGGCTACTCCGTTAAAATTAGCTGAAATCACTTTTAACCATAATCCGAGATCTGAGATAAAAGTTATAGAGATTTACAAAAAAATGATTGAAGTATTTAATGCAAATAAGGAGGATGTGAAACGATTATCAGATTGAAAGGAGAGGTAGAATGAAAAACAAAGCATTTATTTGGGTGTTAATAATTATAAGCTTTGTAATTTCATCGGTTGTTGTTATTTTAAATTACAAAGGTATACTGAAATCGGGAATGGAGCTATTACAGCATATTATTACCGTTGATTCAATTATTTTAGGATTTGTTACATTAACATTAACAATTATGATGACAATTAAAGATGGCTCAATTTATAAAAAGGTTAAGAGGGTTG
>Ga0310697_10002960_pt1 | contig 17494 bp, 24 predicted proteins | sample 172DNAGHGlowgp2_FD_203883 | JGI IMG/M metagenome (GOLD analysis project Ga0310697, IMG submission 203883) | Sheep rumen microbial communities from Palmerston North, Manawatu-Wanganui, New Zealand - 1728 DNA GHGlow gp2 (v2) (version 2) | ecosystem: Host-associated > Mammals > Digestive system >... | reverse complement strand
CTTTCAGCCCTTCTACTGGCTAGCCCAATGGTGTGGCAGTACTTGAAGGTAATATGGACTTCAAGCCCATCACCGTGAACCCTACTGATGCACAACTGTTAGAAACAAGGCAGTTCAATGTGATTGACATTTGCAGGTTCTTTGGGGTCAGTCCAGTAAAGGCATTTGACTTATCCAAAAGCAGCTATAGCACAGTAGAAGCTACCAACCTTTCCTTTCTGACTGATACACTATCACCAATGCTTGAAAAGATAGAATTGGAGTTTGAAAGGAAGTTGTACAAGCCATCAGAGAAAGAAGGCATAGATGTCAGGTTTGACACATCCAGACTTCTAAGGGCAGACAAGCAAAGCCTAGCCAACTACTACAACACCCTTTTCAATATCGGTGTGGTCAGCTGCAATGAGATCAGGAAAGAAATTGACCTGCCTTACATAGAAGGTGGTGATTCCCACTTTGTACAAGTGAATCTGATGGAAGTGAACAAGGCAGCTTAGAATGCACCATCAGACAACAGCATCAAGAATGAAGATGTTAAACAATAAATTGTATCCTAGTATGAGAGAAAGAAGAATGATTGAAGAAAACATTACTACATTGCCTGATTCCAGAAAGGTTGAAGGTTATGCAGTAGTGTTTAATAGTGAATCAAGGGACTTGGGTGGCTTTGTGGAAGTCATTGAACCCAGAGCCTTGGAAGGTGTGCTGGAACAATCAGACATCCTTTGCCTACTGAACCACAATGAAGATAAAGGGGTACTGGCTAGAAGCAACAAAGGCAATGGTAGCCTTGAATTGTCGGTGGATGAAAGGGGCTTGAAGTATAGCTTTGATGCACCCAACACAAGCCTTGGTGATGAACTGCTAGAAGGTCTTAGAAGGGGTGACATTACCAATTCAAGCTTTGCCTTTACGGTAGGTGAAGATAAGTGGACTAAAAGAAGTGATGGGATGTACCTTAGAACCATCAGCCACATCAAGCAGATGTTTGATGTCAGCCCGGTCTATAGGGCTGCTTATGATGCCACTTCAGTAAAGACCGACACCAGGGGTATGGATGAAATAAAGGCAAAGGAGAAAAAGGAACTTGAAGATTATTACAAGGAACTAAGGGAATCTATCAGATGAAGTGCTTCTATTGCAATGCTGAAACAATCAGGTAGAATGACATAGTAAATGAGGATGGAAGCATTACCAAATACTACATCTGCCCGGAATGTAACGCTGAATTTGAATTTAATGACTGAACTATGAATAGTGTAGAATTGATGGACAAGAAGAATCAGCTGAAGATGAAGGCTGATGCTATCCTTTCAGGTGCTGAAAAGGAATCAAGAAAGTTGAATGATGAGGAAACCAACCAGCTTGAAGCCCTGAAGAAGGAGATAGCAGATGTTGATAATGAGATCAGAGAACTGAATAACAAATTAAACAAAGAAACAACTAAAAGAAGTATGGAAAAGTTTTCACTTTTGAAGGCTATCAATGATGTAGCCAACAATCGTCAGTTAGACGAAACAAGCCAGAAGGTTGTAGATGCTGGTATAGCTGATATGCGAAAGGCAGGGCTTTCCTATAGTGGTCAGATTGTGCTTCCCATTGAAGCCCGTAGTGACATTCAAGCTACTGTGGCTAACAATGGTCAGGAAGCGGTGGCTGAAGATAAGCTGAACATCCTTGAACCCCTCAGGGCAAACCTTGTGCTTAGTGCAGCTGGTGCCAACTATATGACTGGCTTGGTAGGTAATATCAGCATCCCTTCCTATTCAGGAAGTAATGTGGGATGGGCTGGTGAAATTGAAGCAGCTGCTGATGGTGCTGGCACCTTTGATGAAGTGACCTTAGAGCCTAAGAGAATCACCGCCTACATTGACATTTCAAAGCAGTTCCTGATTCAGGATAGTGTATCTGCTGAAGCACTTATCAGGGCTGACATTGTAAAAGCCATTTCCAACAAACTTGAAGAAACCATCCTGGGCAATGCAGCTGGTACCAACAAACAACCTGCCGGCATCTTCAATGGTGCTGATGCCCTTGATGATACTTCCTATGAATCTATGGTAGATATGGTCAAGACCTTAGAGGAAGCCAATGTATCAGGTGAATTCAAGTACATTGTATCCCCTGCTGCCAAAGCAGCCTTAAAGACCACAAAGAAAGATGCAGGTAGTGGCTTGTTCGTGATGGAGAATGGGGAAGTTGATGGTATTCCCGTATTAAGCACTTCTGCTTGCAAGGGCATTCTGCTTGGTAAGTTTGATGATTACATCATTGGACAATGGGGAAGCATTGACCTTACCATCGATCCTTATTCTCAGGCTACAAATGGCAAGGTGCGCTTAGTGGTGAATGCCTACTTTGATGCAAAGCCTAGAAGGGATGAATCCTTCGTGGCTAAGACCCTTCCAGCTTGATAAGTCTATTAAATGGTGAAAGCTATGTACATAACGATTGAAGAAGCCAAAAAGCACCTGAACATAGATGATTCATTTACTGATGATGATGCCTATATCGGTGCTTTGATTAAGGTGGCTGAAGATTCGGTATCCCAACATCTAGACATAGCTTTAGATGATTTGGTGGTGGATGGTGTGCTGCCATCTGCCATCAGTCATTCAATCCTTCTGATGGTAGGCAACCTATATGCCAACAGAGAGCCAACCGCCTATAGTCAGGTGCTGAAAGTGCCATACACTTTGGAATACTTGTTGGGGCTTTATAAACATTATTTTCTACCTTGATTATGAGAGCAGGGATTTTGAATGAAGTTATTGCCATTTACCGCTAGGTGGAAAGGCAATCTGACTATGGTGACATCTCCACTTCCTATCAGTTGGTGGCTTTCACCCGGGCAAAGGTGAACCATAGCCTAGGCAATAGGGAAATCCAAAACAATGAAATCTTCTATGACTATAGCAAGGTATTTCAGATAAGAAGCTATGTAGATGTGTTGGATACTGATAGAATCAAGTATGGTGACAAGTACTATAGGGTTATAAGCATTGAACCTGATGCCCACCAGATGCAGAAAACCATCCTGGCTGAATTGGTGAATGAGTGATACCAAGGAAGGCTTATGGACTAAACTAATGGCTGATATGGATAACAGTATATTGATAGGAAAGCTGATTTACAAGCTGCTTTCAGAAGATGAAACCCTTTCAGGGATGGTTACACCAAAGAAGATATTCCCCTTGGTAGCCAATGCTGAAACCACCTTCCCATTCGTGGTATATGCCAGGACTGCAATGAATGTGGAGTATTGCAAGGATGGTGTGGTGGGTAATACTATAGAGTTCTAGGTAATAGCAGTATCTGACAACTATGTGGAATCCTTGGAGGTAGCCAATAGAATCAGAAACATCCTTGAACTAAAAAGGTGCCAGGATGAAGGCATCAGCATTACTGATTGCAGGCTTACATCAGTTACTGAAGAATACCTTGAAGATGCTTTTGTACAAAGATTGATATTTACATTGAAAACTTATTAAGACTATATGGAACGTATTATTAAAGGCGATGAGCTGATGCTCTTCAATGATGAGAAAAGTATAGCATATGCTACTTCACACACCTTGACCCTCAATGGCAACACCATTGACATTTCCAGCAAGGATCACGGATTCTGGGGTGCTAGCGAGATTGGAAACATTACTTGGGAAATCACTTCAGAAAACTTATTTACTGAAAAGTACTATGACATTCTTTTTGATGCAATGATTAACAAAACCAAGCTGACAGTAGCCTTTGGCTTTGCTAGTGATTGGAATGTGAATGGACTTAGTGGGAATAATGCATCGTATGACTTGAACAAAACCACTTCCTATTACTCAGGAAAGGCTTTTGTCACATCCCTTACTGCCAATGCCAACACGGGTGAGAATGCTACTTTCAGCATTACCCTTACGGGATGCGGTTCTTTAGTGAAGAAAGGTTCAAGTAGTGGTGGTGAAGAAGAAGAGGAAGAACCAACAATGGATAACTAAAATGATTCAGGGGGGTGCTGGACACATCTGGTATCCCCTTTAATTGTATTGAGTGATTGATTATGGATGTAACGATTAAAGGCAACACATACACCCTGAAATATTCCTTCAGGGCATTGATGATTTACGAAAATATCACCCAGAAGAATTTCAGTCCACAAGGGCTTTCTGATGTAATCACCTTCTTCTATTCGGTAGTAGTAGCATCTTCTAGGGATAATAACCTGAGATTTGATGATTTCATTGATTGGATAGATGATAACCCATCTTCCCTTAGTGAGTTTTCCAACTGGCTTAATGATGTGTACAAGCACCAAATGGAAATCAGCAACATCAAGGAAGATGAGAAGGCAGACAAGGGGGATGATGAAAAAAACTGATTGCCCATAAAGTATTCCTGACCCTAGTGGTACAATTCAAGCTTGTATCATTGGAATACTTTATGGATGAACTGCAAAGTTGGGAAGTGAATGAACTTTTGGAGTGCCTGAAGTATGCCGACCAAACTTCTTGGGAACAAACAAGATGGCTGATGTATGTGGTTGCACAAGTGAATAGCAGAAAACAGCTGAAGCTTCAGGATATGATGCACTTCCCCTGGGATGATGAAAAGATGGATACCACCATTTCTGATGCCGACATCCAAAGATTGAAGGCAAGGGCAAAAAGTATAGAAAGGGATTTGTTGAATGGAAAAGCTGATACACAACATTGAGGAATTGGACACCCTTACAAGGGATACCAAGCAGAGGATTAACAAGGCTGTGGTGGCAGCTGCCATCAGGATAAGGGATATGATCCGGGCTTCATTCGTGAATGATGCCCAATCACTATACAAGCACCACAAAGGCAACATTGCCCACCTGACATCAGGAATTATGATTGGCAAGGATCAAGGTGGCAGCATCAAGATTCACGCTATGGGCAATAAATCTGATTATGACAGCTATAAGACCCGGTTCTTTGTGGGTGGTACAAGATATAGGAAGCAGACTAAGATGAAGGGGAAAGCCATCAAGCCATATACTAAGGGCTACATCAAGCCTACTGATTCATTGGTGAAGGTGGTGCAGCAATCCAACCCTATTTTGATTAACTACATAAGAAAGGCAATAGATGGCTAATACACTAACCGCAATTATTGGGGCTGACACTTCAGGATTCACCAAGTCCATCAATGAAGCAAAATCAGTCCTACACCAATATACTGAGGAAGCCAGAAAAGCAAGTCAGGAAATCAAGGAGAATGCAAGTGTGACTGATGCACAAGTGGCTTCCTATCAAAGGGTGGTGAAGGCTTTAGAAAAAGTGGAAAGCGGTGCTATGAGTACATCCCAAGCACAAAAGGCTTTGACCGCCCAACTGCAAGAATTGAAGATACAATGGGCTAACTTGTCAGAGGATGCCAAATCTAGTGATTTTGGTGCTTCTTTAAGCAGCACACTTTCAAGTGTGGAAAGTACCCTGAAGGGTCTATCTGCCCAAATGCAGCAAGCAAACGCTGAAATGGGCAGCTTGGGTACATAGAAGGATATTCCCCTGAAAGCCCAGCTGAAGAAGCTTCAGAATGAATTGACCCAACTTACCGCCCAATATAGGGCTATGAGTGAAGCAGAAAAGCAAAGTGCAAGTGGCTAGGAACTAATTCAGAAGATTGATACAATAAGGGCAAAGGCTGGTACCCTCAAAGATACCATTGGTGATGTCAGCGAGGAAATCAAGGTGATGGCATCAGACACCCCCAATCTAGATGTGTTCAATGATCTGATAGGAATTAGTGGTGAAGCCCTAAGTACCTATTCATCCATATTGGCAAAGGTGACAGGTAATGAAAAAGCCCTGAAGGATGCCATTGCCACATTTATGACCGTGCAAAGCACCGCCAACCTGCTTACTAAGGTGACTAATGCCCTTCAGTCTAGTTCAGCCATTATGCTTAAAACAAGGGCTATTCAAGAAGGGGCTGCTGCTACTGCCATCAAGATAAGGACAATGGCAGAGAACAAAGGCACTATTGCTACTGGTGCTGCCATAGTAGCCTAGAAGTTGTTCAATGCAGTAGCAAAGGCTAATCCTTATGTGCTGTTAGCTACTGCTGTGATAGGTGTGGCTACCGCATTATATGCCTTTGCTGCTAATAGTGACAAGGCAACCCAAAAGGAAAAGGAACTTCAGAAGGAAGCTGAAGCCACTAAGAAGAAGCTTGATGAATAGAAACACGCTTCTGAAGTGCTAGGCACAAAGTCAGGTGACTTGGTGGGTTCTTTCTAGGTACTTCAGGCACAATGGAAAAGTCTGAAAACTGAAGCAGACAAGAAGGAATGGATCAAGAACAACCAAACTGCATTTGATGCCTTGAACTTGTCGGTGTGGAATGTCAATGATGCCTATGATGTATTTGTGAAGAATGCACCTAAGGTAGTGGAAGCACTTAAAGCCATTGCTGAAGCAGAAGCATACAAAGACCTATACAAGGATGCCATCAAGAAGAAGGAAACCGAATGGAGCAATAGGCAGAAAAGCACTGGTACAGGTGACTACTACACCAAGGAATCAGGAAAGGGTCACGAAGTAGGAGTAAACGAGCAAGAAGCTATCAAGAAGAATGATGAATGGGTTGCAGCTGGCATCAAGGCTGATGATGTGGAATATGAAAAGGCTTGTGGTCAGGTCACAAGCTACTATAAGCTTTCCAAGTCAGGCATTGACAAGATAAACAAGTACCGAAATGACCAAGCCCTAAAGACCAATAAGGAACTACAGAAGGGCTATGATGATAACATCAGCCACTATGAAACAATGATGGAAGCTGCCAATGCAAAAGCTGAAGCAGCCAAATCACAACTTTCTTCCTATGGTGCTACTGGCACTAAGCCAGGAAGCGGTAAAACCACACCCCATAGTAGTTCAGGAAGTAGTGACAAGAAGAAGGATGTAGAAGCAGTCAAGGGTTCTTTATAGGACTTGGAAAACAAGTTGGCAGACCTTCAGAAGAAATACAAGGATGGTGTGCTGAATATCACCCCTGAGGATTACAAAAAGCAGGTGGCAGCACTAGAAGCAGAAATCAAGTCCAAGAAGATTGAACTTGGTCTGGAAGTGAAGGTGGAAGATGGTTCTTTGCAGAAGCTGAATCAGGATATAACAGAAAAAGAACAACTTCTGAAGTTGGCAGTAGATGATGATTCCAGGGCAACTATCCAGAAGGAAATAGACAAACTGACTGAACAAAAAAGAATCTTGGAACTAAGGCTGAAGCCTGTTCTAGAAGATAAGGATTTGGCAGCTATACAAGATGAAGTTGCAACCCATCAGCTTGAAGTTCAGGTGAAGGTACATCAGCAAGCCATCAGCCCCCAAGGGGATAAGGCAGAAAAAGCTACCACAAAGGCTGACAACCTGAAGGATGAACTGGATTTCAACAGATCCTTGGTGGCTTCCTACAAGGAGCAATACAAGGCTATTCAGCAAAGGATTCAGGCTGGTGGTGTTCTAAGTGACAATGAAAAGCAGTTTGCTTCCATCTATGAGGAAGCAAGGAAGCAGGTGGAATTGCTTTCTGATGCTTACAAGGATGCCTACTTGAATGCAGAACAACTGCAAATCAAGTCCACCTTTGACAAGAAGATGTACCAAGGCATCAAATCCACCATTTCAAGCATTGGCACATTGAATGATTCGGTAAAGTCCATCAATGACAGCTGGCAGAATTTAAGCGAGCATTGGGAAGATATGAGTGGCTTTGAACAAATCACTTCAGCCATTAGTGCCATTATAGGCACGATAGAATCAGCCCTTAGTTCCTATGAAGCCATCAATGATGTAATCAAGTTGTTTGGTGAAATAAGTGAAGCTGCTGCTGCCAAAAGAGTAGCAAGCAATTCAGCTGAAATAGCTTCAGATACTGCACTTACCGCTACTGAATCCGCAAATACCGCTACCAAGATAGCCAATGATTCATTGGAAAATGCTTCTGAGATTGGGAAATTAGGTGTGAAGGAAGCTGGAGCCATAGCAGGTGCTACCGCTTCAGGTGCTTCACTTCCATTCCCTGCCAATCTAGCTGCCATAGCAGCTGGTATTGCAGCGGTGGTGGCTGCTTTCTCAATGATAGCTGGTTTTGCATCAGGTGGTATTGTCGGTGGCAGCACTACAGTAGGTGACTACAACCTGATAAGGGCTAACAAGGGTGAAATGATACTAGCCAATCACCAACAGGCTAACTTGTTCAGGCTGCTTAATGGTGGTGCAATGAACAAAGTGGCAGGTGGTGAAGTGACATTCAAGATTTCAGGAAAGGAACTTGTGGGGGTTCTATCCAACTATAATAACAAAACATCAAAGGTGAAGTAATATGAATTATATTGGCAAATTCAGGGATAAGGAAGATAGGCTGCATACCATAACAATCACAACCAAGGTGGGTACAGGCACTAGTAATATAGTGCTTTGTACTCCACCATTTACTGAGGAATTGGAAGGAGATGATGCAACCATATTCAAGCCCTGCAAATATTCTTCAGCCACTATCAGGGTGCTTACCCAGGGTGCTTCAGATTATATGTTTGACATCTACCAGAGTGCAGCACAAGAAGTGAAGGTGGTACTGACTGATGAGGACAACAAATTGGAATGGACTGGCTTTGTCACCCCCAATATGTATGATATGGGCTTTGTGACCGACAAAGAAGAATTGGAAATAGAATGTCAGGATGCACTATCTACCCTTCAGTACTTCAAGTACCAACCCATAGAAGAAAAGGCAAAGACCAAATCCTTTGCTGAAATCATCAGGCAGATGTTAAGGGATAAGACCCCCTACACCTATATGTACTTCCCCTGCATCTATGAGAATGTAGCCTTGGACACCCTGAAGATTGCTGAAAAGAACTTTCTTGATGAAGATGGGGATGATTGGACTATGTAGGATGTGTTGGAAGAAATCTGCCAGTACCTTAATGTGACTTGTGTGGCTGAAGGTGATGAAGTGTACTTCATCAATTATTCATCCCTGAAGGGTGGTTTTGACTATAGAAGATATGACATCAGCAACAGCAGCTATACCGACTTGTAGGATGCTGATGAATATGTGGTGAATGGGGGCAGCTATAGTGAATCTGATGGCACTATATCCTTGCTGCCATCATATAACTAGATTAGTGTTACAAGTAAGATAAACAAGTATGAAAGCCTTCTGCCTGATGTTTTTGAAGAAAAGTACCTTGAAAATGCGAATGGTGAATGGTACAAGGTGCTTTCCTACATTCTTGATGGTGGTGGCTATGGGCTAATCAAAGGTGTTCAGGGAAGGTACAAGTTCCTTACCAATAGGCACTATCAGACCTTCTACTATGATAAGCAAACTGGAACTCGGATGGATATGGATACTTGCAGAAGCTATCCTGATCTTCAGAATTATGTAGGTGCAACCATCCTTCAGGCTAGCTTTGAGGATTACAATAGATTCAACTATGATACTGCCTTTGTGTCCAACCCAGACAAAAGCTTGACTGACTACATCCTGATTCATCAGCACGATAAGGAAGCAGGGAAGCTTGTTTTCTCTACCAAGGCTTCTGACATTCCTGAAACCTATGTAGGGGCAAAGACCAAGATGGTGATTAAGGGCAGCATCAGGTTAATGGATAGGGAAAATTGGATGTACATACCCCCTGATTACAGCAACAAAAAGGATGATTTCAACCGAATGAACCTTTACCTTGAATGTAAACTGAAATGGGGTGACTACTACTTCTAGAACTATCAGGAAGTACCTATTATGGGGGGTATAAGATTTACTTTCTGGAGAAGTGGAAGATGGACAAGAAATGAATGTACCTTCAGGCTTTTTTTCAATGCCCCGGATACTGACCACATCTATAACAAGGATTATAGTGTGCTTGATACCTCAGGGGATTATGGTTATACTGGGATCCCATCAGGCTATGTAATCAGCCTTCCTGAAGCAGCGACCATTCAAGGTAGCATTCCTGAATTCTCCATCTATACCAGGGGAAGGGTTGATAGCAGCTATAGGTTGGATGCCATCTGGCTGAAGGATTTTTCAATATCACTTGCTATAGCTAAAGATACCAATGTGAAGGATAGCGAATGGGAAACTGATACCGAATACACCAATGTTATCAATGAATCCTATGTGGAAGAAGGCAATGACATTGAATGTAAGGTGAATACCTGGGATAACAAAGCACCCACCTATAGTGTGGTGATGTACGATAATGGGGATAGTCAGTACTACATTGATGAAGTTAAGAATCTAGCCACAGGACAAACCCATAGATTTGAGGAACACATCATCTATGACTTTGTGAACCAATACAAGCAGCCAGCCATTCAGTTGGAAGTCAATCTGAAGAAAAGGCTGAAACCACATACCACTGTTAAGATTCCCTTCCTGAGTGGCAGCAAGACTTTCATAGTGGATAGCTATAGCAGGGATTATTACAACTGCAACAACACAATTAAATTAGTTGAAGAATGGAATTTATCAGAAAAAACGTAAATGGGGGTACTTCCACTTCAGCTTCTTCAGGTAGCGGTGGCTTCAGTAATACTTCAGGCAGCGGTGGCACATTGGAAACCCACACCATCTTTGGCTAGCCTTATGATGGAACAAATGATGTGAAGGGTGATTTGGCTGATGTGGATAACATTTCAGCCAATGGTGATGTGGCACTTGATGGGAAGATTATCATTCGTGGGAAGGATGAAGATGGGGCTTATACCAATGAAGATTTGGAGATAGCAAGGGATGATGAAGATGGCACAACCATTTCAGGTGGACAGAAGTACACCTTTGATGGCAATGTGATAGCACCCAAATTCATTGGTGATGTGGAAGCTTACAAAGTTAATGCTTCTGTTGGTTATATTGATACCCTTCATTCAAAGCAGGGTGTTTTCAAGAAACTTGATGCTGGTGATTTAAGTGCAGTAAATGGCTACATCAAGGAACTGCTTTCTGACAATATCACGACAGAAAACCTGACTGTGACCAAATCAGCCCACTTCTTTGAACTGATTATAGACAAAATAAAGGCAGCTGGTGGTGCAGTACTGCTAACCCCTGCCGATGGCTTCAGGGTGGATAAGGTTGCTGCCACAAGCAATGGCTACAAGCTTTATTGGAAGGCTTCTGATGGGAATAGGAAAATAGCTAATATGTGGAAGGTGAATGACCAGGCTATATGCCAGACCTTCAATGCAGCTGAAGGCACTTCCTACAATGTTTCAAACAAGTACTATTGGTGCTTGGTGGTTGCCACTGGTACTGAAACCATTGATGATGAAGATTTCCACTTCATTGAATTGTCATCCACCATCAAGGATGGCACATTGAACCCTGAAGAAGGGGATGAAATAGCTATGCTAGGCTATAGGGGAACTGATGATGATGCAAGGCAAAGTGCCATATACCTTGCAGCTTACAATTCCATAGATCCTACCCTGAAAGCCCCATTGATTGCCCACTACAAGGGTATCAATGACTTCAACCTTAAAAACCACAAACACACCTGGTTTGCTGCCAATGGCAACACTATCCAGGGGAATCTATTTGTGGAATCAGGTGACAATATTGAAGATTTGCTGGATGATGTTGAAACCAAAACCAATGTGGAAGTCAGGGTGTATTCTCTGAATGGCTACCTGACCCTTTATAAGGAAAGGGAAGTTGATTTGTATGCTGAAGTGTGGTACAACAATGAAAACATAACTGATGCCATCCCTTCTGAATTGTTCAGCTGGGAAAGGGTATCACTAGATACTGATGGTGATGAAGTGTGGAATCAGTCAAGGATTGGCATTGGTTCTACCATCCACCTGACTGATTCGGATATTTGGCGAAGGGCTTAGTTCTTTTGCGTAATTAATGTAGATGAATTGAAAAGAAGAAATATAATCTTATAAATTTGATTGAATTATGGTAACAAGTAATGCAAAAGGTTCTATAACCATTGTGGATTTGAATGATGGCAAAACTCTTAATTTCGTTTTGTCTAATAGTGGCAGTAATACATAGTTCTACAACTCAGATTCCTATGTGTACACACCCAACTACACCACCAGCAGCATCACCATTACTCCCAAACTTTATGTAAGTGGGGAATCTACTGACCAGATGGCACACGTTACAAACGTGACTTGGACTATCAATGGTGCAGCTGCTACCGCCTATGGCACAATAGCAACTTCTTCACCTTATGCCCTGACCATTAACAAGAATATGGTTAGTGTGACAAGCTTGCAGATTGTGTGCAATGGTATTTATACTGACCCTGATACTGGGGCTACTACTCCTGTAACCGCTTCAACCACCATCAATAGGATTGATACCGCTGGTAGCAATATCACCGCTGATATTACCTATCCTAATGGAACTACCTTCTACAAGTCTGAAATTAGTTCCCTGAAGCTTACCTGCACAATGTATAGGGGTGGTGTGGCAGATAGCACCAATGTAACTTACCAATGGTATCAGAAAAGTGCTTCAGGCACTTGGACTAGGCTGACATCTACAAATGCAGGTACTATGACTGGTTACACCACTAAAACATTGACCATCTATCCAGCTGATGTGCTTAACTTTGAGCAATTCAAATGTATCTGTACTGATACCGATACATCTTCACCTACCTATCAGGCTGGTAATAGAACTTGTGAAGCGGTGTCACAAGTCATAGTGGATTTGACAGATCCCTATACCATTGAAATTGATGCACCAGCTGGCAATGTGCTTAGTTCTGGTGCCACTAGTTGTACACTTACCGCCAATGTGAAGCAGGGTGTAGATTATGTGGCTGATAGCTTCTATACCAATGCTACTTTCACTTGGAGCAAGGCAGACAAGACAGGTGCAGCTGATACTACTTGGGGTACAAATGGCACTAAGACTGGCAGAAGTATCACGGTGAATAGAAGCGAGATTTCAGTTAAAGCCACATTTACTGTGGTGCTTTCACTTTGATTTTAGGGGCTAGGCTTCTAGCCCTTTTTATGTTAATACTGATTGATATGATAAGTTAGAATGTAGCAAAACAATCCATCACCATCACGATAATGGAAAGTGGTGATGATGCTGAATTCTATAGATTGGTGCCAGTTTGTGAAAGGGCTATAGTAAGCAAGTCTGATACACTTGGTATCAATCTTCAGTACAATATAGCCCACATTCAGGGAAGCACCACTACAAATATTGTCGCAAATACTGGAAACACAATAGGTAACTATTATGTGAGATTCAAGCCTAATACCGCTTTGACCTTCACAAACCTTTCATCAGGCACATCCACACCTAGTTACAGCAACACATCTTTTCAGTAGCACTTTCACATCTAGAGGCTTCAATCTGAACACCTTGTAGTGCAGCTTGTAAGGGTTACAAATGATTTAGGTGCAGTAGCCATTGTTGATAAAACCGTAGTGCCTATAATCTTTTCACCCGGGGCAACGCTTCAGATTCGTGATGAGATCCAAGCGACTGTGAGTGACCACACCACCTAGATAAATGAACTTGATGGAAGGATAACTGCCAACACCAATAATATATCCAATATTACACAAAGGGCTGATAGCATTGAAGCCACAGTATCTAGTCACACCACAAGCATTGATAGCCTGAATGGTACTGTTAGTGGACACACTACCTAGATAAGCAGCCTTCAGCAGACTGCAAGTGGTTTGACATCCAGAGTGGAAGCCATATCAGTTGGTGGCAGAAACCTTCTTAGAGGCTCAAAGAAACTTAATTCCACTTATTGTACAACGAGTGGCACAAAAACAACCAACACCACTAGTGCCAACACCTATGGTGGCTGCTATAGCATCAAGTCTAATGCAAAGACTAATGCAAATGTGGATTTATTGGCTTGGAATAATGTGATAACACCAGAAGCCGATACCTACTACACCTTATCCTTCTGGTGTAAAGGAACTGGGAAAATCACAAGTATGTTTTATCCTGTAGCCATCTGCTATGGATACAATTCTGATGGCTAGGTCTATGGTGGTGAAACCAATACCACTTGTGGGGATGGGGCTTTGGAAATCACCCTGACATCTAATTGGAAAAGAGTTTGGGTGGTATGGAAAACTGGCACATCCACAAATATGTCAAGTGGGATAAAGAATGTGTTGGTTGCTAGGCTGAAGCCAGGTTCTACATCCAACATAGCTTATGTATGTGGTGCAAAGCTTGAAAAAGGCACAATAGCGACTGATTATGATGAAGCACCTGAGGATTTGGAAGCACTTTGGGCTGACGATGCCAACATCTTCAAGGGATCATCTTATGATGGTGGCTTCATTTCTCCATCCACACCAAACAATAGATGGGCATTTGTGGAAAACACTATGACATCCTATAGCTTGATGGAAATAGACAATTATGGTTCTTTGTTCTATAATGGGGAATTCAATCTAAACATTTATGGCAATGGTACTGCCTATCTTTATAGCCCATACTTCTATGGCAGCACTTCAACCCAATACACTTTGAATATCGGTGCTATGGACTATGCTGCCAATAGCATCACTATAGAACTTGTCAAGTATTCAAACTACCTGAATGCCCAAAACCTGACAAGCCCAACAGTAGTAAGCACATTGACAGTGAATAACCATCAGCAATTCACGCTACCTTCCAGTGGCAACTATAGAATCAGGTTTGTTACATCAGTAACTGACTATAGTGCTGAAGAATTTGAATACTATTGGTACTTGTCACAAATAAGGTTATACAAAGGCAAGCTAAGTGCATTAGATATACCTGAATGGAATGACCTTGCTTCAAGTGCCTATTCCAAGATTATCCAAACCGCTAATAACATCACCCTGCAAGTCCAGGATGTAGCTTTGAGGATCGACAATAAGAAGATAGTGCTTGATGGTGATACTGAAGTGAATGGTTCTTTGACCTTGGACAATAGTGAATAGGGCTTTATCTTAGTGGGTAATGGGGGTAGAACCCAAATTAGCCCACAAAGCATAGGCACTTATACTAACTTTTCCAACAAATCCACTTAGGCTGTGGTTACAAGGGTCCAGCCCACCTGCTTAGTTGATGAAGACATTGATAACACCTTGTATAAGTGCAGCTTTTCAGCCAATGCCAACTTGGGAAATCAGCCATCTGGTGCCTATATCACCTTCACCAACCATACCCTTTCCTTCAGGAAGTATAATAGTGGCACAATTCTTACTGCAAGTAATATTAGTGCAGTCTATACAATCTATGAAGATGGTGTATCAAAAAAGACCGTTACCATCACCAATGCAAATACAACCAATATCACTACCTATACCACATCAGCTGCATCTAATGTGACTGTGGGGGTTGCAGTAACTGCTAAGTTTCCTAAAAGTTTGTGGAATGAGGGTGGCACATCCCCATCAGGGGAATAGACCTTGGTAGTGCCTAAGATTGTGGCTTCACTCTATTTCCAGTCAAATGTACCCACTACTGCATTTATGCTGATTGGCTATGATGGATTAGCGGTGAACTTTGGCAATAGCAAAACTGCCTACTTTGGTGCAGAAGGTGCTACCATCAAGTATGGCACATAGGGCTTGCAGATAAATAGTGATGGTATCAAGAAATTGAACCCTAATGGTGGGGGCTAGTGGACTAACCTGAGTACTCAGAAAGTAACAATTCTGCCAAACTCAGACTATAATTTGGCTGATGCAGATGAATTCCTGATAGCGAAAACCTACACTTCAGACCATAAGCTATATCTTCCTAGTACTGCCTATATTGGAAGGAAAATCTATGTGAAAGATTACAGCGGTTACACCATTCAGGTGTATTGTTCAGGGCATTTGATTAGTCAGAATAGCACTAGCACCACCAATCAAATTAACGTGAATAATGTCGCTGGTATGTTTATTTTTGATGGAACTAATTGGTGTTACTTTTACTGTGGATGATATGAGGATTACACAAAACTTTACGATGGAAGAACTGGTGGCTTCAGCTACTGCTAATAGGCTGAAGATTGACAATACCCCTTCAGATGAGCAAGCAACCCGGTTGTGCTTATTGACCATTCAGATTCTACAACCTCTAAGGGATCGATATGGCAAGCCCATAAAGATAAGCAGCGGTTATAGGTGCAAAGAGGTGAACAAAGTAGTAGGTGGTTCTAGTACATCATAGCACTTGAAGGGGGAAGCTGCCGATATTGATAATGGAGCAACTGAGAATAAGAAGCTATTCCATCTAGCATAGCAGATGATAGCAGAAGGGAAATTAAAGGTAGGATAGCTGATAGATGAAAAGAATTACCGCTGGATTCATATTTCCCTGCCTGATAGTACACACAATAATCAAATACTACACTTATGAAACAGAACACAAAAGAATGGATTCAGTATGCTAGTGCCATTGCTATGGTGACTAGTGCCATTGGGATTGCTTTTCTAGCATTCGCTATAACCGCCAATATAGCATCAGGGGTGCTTGTTTATGTTGCTTAGGCTTTGTGCTATGCAGCTGGTATCTTTGGGGTGTCAATTTACTTCAGGACAAAGCTTGGTGAGTTTGAAAGCGAGATTAAAGAAAAGCTGAAGGAAAGTATGGACAAGAAAAAAGAGGAAGATAATAATAAGGCTAAATAAAAAGATTCTTAGTATATTTGCGAGTGATTTACAAAAAGCATCATCTAATTATCTAAGTTTATTGGTATGAAAAAGCTATTATGTCTCTTCTTTGCAACTCTCTGCATTACTAGTTATGCAAGAGTAGATATTAAATGCCTTGTAAGTTACACTTATAATAGATCTGATGGAGTGCCAGGTTTATATACCAACACAACTTCAGATGATATGGAAGTAACTGTATCTTTCCTTTCTGGAGCAGAGTTTAGAGATAGGAAACCTGCAACAGAGAAATATGCTATTGTGTGGTTCTCTCAAGAAAATTGTGCGGTTATTTTGCTTGAACCAAAGAGAACGACCTATGACCTAGAATTAACCTTTGAAGATATGTATGATGTTGTGTCGGCAGGTTTGGTTTTCGGTGAACAAGTTAATGGTGGTAGCTTGGATGATATGGGTTTTCCATATCGCTGGAATATCAGCCTTAGAGATCCCAAAAGAGGATATGATTTTGTTGACCCTAGATTGAGGGATTATAATAATAGAACCGGGTATAGCCTATATGCACTATAATTAATCATATCTTTAATACTTACAACCCCTGATGCCATTCATTGTCATTGGGGGTTTCTTTATTTCGCACAACATTAGTCAGGGAGTTTTTGTAAAATCGTGGTATAATTGAATAGCAAAATATCCCTAAGGGCTATCCTGATGATGTAAAGTTTTCAGGGGTTTCTTTTCTTTAATCGCCACCACCTTCCTTTCTCCCCACACTTTGCATCAATCCCCCCAAGGGGTATGGGGTCAGATTTTGATGAAGAAGGTCAGGAAACCCCGCCCCCCTGACATTTCCACAAAAGGTGATTTTCGGCAGACCTAAAAGGCTATCA
>Ga0310697_10002959_pt1 | contig 17495 bp, 9 predicted proteins | sample 172DNAGHGlowgp2_FD_203883 | JGI IMG/M metagenome (GOLD analysis project Ga0310697, IMG submission 203883) | Sheep rumen microbial communities from Palmerston North, Manawatu-Wanganui, New Zealand - 1728 DNA GHGlow gp2 (v2) (version 2) | ecosystem: Host-associated > Mammals > Digestive system >... | reverse complement strand
AGAGGATACCCAGTCCGCCGATGGGACGGTCGTTCGCCGACAGCGACGTGTCAGCCTCCAGTGCCTCCGTCGGGTCGAAGGCCACACCGCTGTCGCTGATGACAAACTCCAGGGTCTCGCCGTCCGATAAAGCACGTATGTTAATCTTTCCCACGACATTGGCAGGATAGGCATAGTCCATCACGTTCACCACAGCCTCCTCCACCGCCAGCCGTATGCTCTTGACCACTGACGGCGCTATGTTCAGCTGTCCATTGACACGCTTCACAAAGTCGTTCAGCGCCGTCACCTGCCGTATGTCATTCTCCAGTTCCAGCGTTTCGTCCAGGGTCGTCTTATGTTCCACGGGCGTGTAGCTGATGCTCATCATGGTCAGGTCGTCACTCTGCGGAGCATCCTCCACAAATGCCTGGACGGCAGCCTTCATCGTGGCTATCACCTGTTGTGGCGTCATGCCGTCACAGCCCTTCAGCACCTCCATGGTCCGCTCCATGCGGAACTGGTCACGCACCGGACTACGAGCCTCCGTCAGTCCGTCGGTATAGAGGAACAGCGTCTCGCCGGGAGCCAGCGTCACCGACTGCTTCTCGTAGCTGAAGTCATCGAACACACCGACAGGCAGGTTGGGCTTTACCGGCAGACACTCCAGCTCCAAGCCCTCAGCTCCCTGCCGCAGACAAACCGGTGCATCGTGGCCGGCATTACAGTAGCGCAGATGTCCCGTCGGCAAGTCGAGCACACCGATGAACAGCGTGACAAACATGTTCGAGCGGTTATTCTGGCACGCCACCTCGTTGATGGTCTGCATAATACGGTCGGGGTTTTTCTCACGGGCCGATGCCATGCGGAACAGCGAGTGAATCACCGCCATGACCATTGCCGAGGGCACGCCCTTGCCCGACACGTCACCGATGCAGAAGAAGAGTTTCTCGTCGCGTAGGAAATGGTCTATCAGGTCGCCGCCCACCTCCTTGGCAGGCACCAGCGAACTATACAGCTGCACGTCGTCACGGTCGGCATAGGCGGTCTCCATGGGCGGCAGCATCTCCATCTGGATGTTACGGGCAATGCGCAACTCGTTGCTGATGTTCTCCTGTCGCAGGTTCGCCTGCTCCAGCCGGCGGAAGTACCGCATCACCAGAAAGAGTATCAGACCCAGTAGCAACAGACCGAATATCGAGGCTATAATCACCATTCGGCGCATGGCGTAGAGCGGTCCATAGACCTCGTCATCATAGCATACCACAGCCATCTGCCAGTGGGGCTCACTACGGAAGGTGGAGTAGAACACCATGCCGGCACGACCGTCCTCATCCACGAAATCCACCACGGTGCTGCGTCCGCTCTGGCTCTTCTCCCTCGCTACCGTACTATCGTTGATGAGTGCCACGATGTCACGGACCTTCTTCTCGCTCACCATTTCCGCAGCGGGACCGGCAAGCAGCACACCATCACCGGACAGCAGCAGGTCGTACGACGAGGGGTAGATATGGCGTACATTCAAGGTGTCACCCAACCAGTCGAGCGACACGTCCAGTCCGAACACCGCCACAAAGTTATGGTCGTAGTCCCAGACGGGCAGGGCAAAGCTGAGCGTCCGTAGCTTGGTGATGTCGTCAATATAGGGGTCCACCCAGCAGGGTTTCTTCTTCTTCATACCTTCCGGATAGAAACCGGACGTCCGGTAGTCGTGCTCCAGACCAGCCACCTGCTTCACGATGATGCTGTCGCCCTGGCGAATGGCGTAAGGCTCAAACAGCTCGCCCCTGTCGGGGTAGTAGCCAGGCTTGAAGGCTATGCCGCAACCGGTCAGCTGGGGGTTCGTCTTGAGCATCCAACTGGCTATGGAGAACATGGAGTCAGGCGTTGCCAGGTCGTTCTTCATATCCCACAGATGGCCCTGCAGCGTACGCTCCGACATGTTCACGAAACTCTTCAACACAATGGCCTTCATACCCAGTTCGGTCCCTGCACGGTGTTCCAGCTCGTCCTCCAATATGTTGTGCATATAATGGTACTGTCCTGCTGAAATCACTTCCAGCAGAATGGCAGCGGCAACGATAATAATGATTCCCGCATACCGCATTTTTTTTGTGGACAACTTTAGCGACATACCATTATTTTGTTTGCAAAAATACAAAAAAACTCGACATTTACAAGCATAAATACAACTTTTTTTGTACTTTTGCCAGCAAAACAAAGTATTAGCATTATGAAAGTCATCAATTTCTCAGAACAAAACACTGTCATCAACCAGTACATGGCGCTCCTTCGCGACAAGGCATACCAGAGGGGACGCATGGTATTTCGGCACAACATTGAGCGCATCGGCACCATGATGGCCTACGAGCTCTCCAAGACGCTCGACTACAAGGTCAAGACCATCCATACACCGCTTGCCTCAATAGACGTCTCCGTGCCCATCGACAACATCGTCCTGGCTACTGTGTTACGTGCCGGGCTGCCCTTCCACCAGGGGTTCCTCAACGTGTTCGACCGTGCTGAAAACGCCTTTGTCTCGGCCTACCGCATGTACACCAACCGCGAGCATACCGAGGTCGGCGTACATACCGAATACATGGCAACGCCCAGCGTCAAGGGCAAGACACTCATCATCGTCGATCCCATGCTCGCCACTGGCGGTTCCATGGCAGCTGCCATCGAGGCACTCTGTCGTTCGGGCAAGCCCAAGACCATTCATATTGCCTGTGTCATCGCCGCCCCCGAGGGCATTGAAGTCGTCAAGGACACGCTACCCCCCGACAGCACCATCTGGTGTGCAGCCATCGACCCCGGCATGAACGAGCAAAAGTACATCGTTCCCGGTTTCGGCGACTGTGGAGACCTCTGTTACGGCGAGAAACTATAGCCTCGCGCGTACATTATTATAAGATATCGGTTATCAATTAAGAGCCAACCTTCCACCGTAGTCAGATTCCAGAGCTGTAGAACGAGTTAGATTGTTGGGAATAGTAGTGTGACACTACAAAAGAATTGAAGAATTGAAGGATTGAAGGATGGTAATTGGATTACGGATGAAAGATTACGGATTACGGATTGATGGAAGAATTGAAGGATTGAAGGATTGAAGGATCTGTGAGATCCCCCAGATCTGTGTGACTTTAAATTTTGTTTCAATTTTGAGCGTAGCGACCAAAGATCTGTGAGATCCCCCAGATCTGTGTGACGTTAGAAAAACAATGAATAATTTGGTGGATTGGAAAAGAATACGTATTTTTGCAGGCAAGAAAAAAGAATGCTTATGGAAACTATTACTTTCAGTCCCGCACAAATCCATATTCTCAACTTGGTGTCACACATCAAATCTCCTACAGGCTTAGAACTCCTGAAAGAACAATTGTCAGAGTTTTATGCCAAACAAATAGATTATGATATGGAAGAACTATGGAATGCTGGAGAATGGGATGAACAAAAGCTCCATGATCTAAGGCATGCCCATTTCCGGACCCCCTATAACAAATAGATCATGGTATGCGGCAAGTTGTTATAGACACCAATTGCTTATTGCAGATTATTTCGCTGCATAGCCCATATCGTCCTATTTGGGAAGCTTTCCTTCAGAGGAAATTCACCCTTTGTGTGTCAAATGAGATACTTGAAGAATACCAAGAAATTCTTGAGGAACAGACTACTGCGAGAATTGCCGAAAACATCATTCTACTGATTTTGAACAAAAAGAATGTATCCTTTATTGACCCATATTTTCGCATGAACCTCATTGTTGAGGATCCTGACGACAATAAATTTGTTGACTGTGCATTTGCTGCCAATGCAGATTACCTTGTTTCTGAAGACCATCACTTCAAGATTCTTGAAAGCATACCATTTCCGAAGCTGAATTTAGTAACAATGGATATGTTCCTCCAATCCATATAAGAATTGAAGGATTGAAGGATTGAGAAGGAACGTAATCGTGAACGCCATAAAGAAAAAATAAAAAGATAATAATATGGGAGCAATTGTAGCATTAATTATCATTGCAGCATTTGGGATTTCATTGCTAATGTATTTCCATTATGAAGACAAGCATGAGTCGCATGCTATTAATGACTAATCTCAGATTTCGTACCTAGCGAAATTTGAACTTCAGATCGGTGTGACCCCACAAAAGGATTGAGAAGGAAAGAAATTGCCAGAAATTAATCAGAAATTCAGGGCCACCAAAACCGACAAAACCCGCACTTCGCGCTTAAAAACAATGTAACCAGTACCAGTAAGCTGTAAGCGGTAAACTGTTTTCTTGGTTTTTCCTTGATGAGAAAGAGTCCCTGAAAGGGATAACGGTATTTGTTGGAAGGCTGGCTGGGTGCTTGCACACAAGCAGCATTACAACAAATGGCGTTAATACGCTGACAAACGTATCTTTCTCAGCAAGGGGTTTTCAAGGTTTTGGTCGTATAAGGATTGAAGGATGGTAATTGGATTACGGATGAAAGATTACGGATTGATGGAAGAATTGAAGGATCTGTGAGATCCCCAAGATCTGTGTGACTTTAATTTTTGTTTCAATTTTGAGCGTAGCGACCAAAGATCTGTGAGATCCCCCAGATCTGTGTGACCTTCAAAACTCTACACGCTCAACTAAAAATAAAGTGTGACATAAGCACTCCTACGTTAACGTTTGCGTAGTGCCAGAAATGTTATCAGATGTTAAAGACTCCGACCAAACCCTCTTTTCCCACCTATTTATTCTTTAATTAGCTGATTTATGGGTACTTTTGCACCCGAAAAATTAAAATAACAGTCCTGCTGGTTTTGTTGAGAAGCATGCCGGCGGGCACAAACAATGCAAATATCATACACACCATATCATCAAAATACAACGTGAAGTGACTAACTATACACGCTAAACAACGCATTGGATATATAAACATTTCAAGCAAAATAAGAATCAAAACAAAATAAATTAACCAAAAAAATTGAAGCAAATGAAAAAGTACTTACTTTTAATCATTTCAATGGTCTGCGCTGTGACTGGGGCGTGGGCTTACGACGACATCTCAATGCAGTTACATACACCAACTGACGCAGGTGCAATGAAATTGTATTACTTCTATGAACCTATTAACGATTACCAAAACATCAAGACCACAGGTGTTACCATTACGATGTCTAACAATACCCTCGAGAATGGAAAGTCTTACGGCAAGGTTAATATTACAGGTAACATTTCATCAAGTGACACTGAAGCATTAAATGGAATTGATGCCATGATTCTCGACCTGTCAGAGGCTACCCTCGATGGTATTACATCTATATCCAACACCCACGTCAAATTCCTGATATTACCTAATGGCTCTACCCGCAAAAACCTTGTTAACGCCACGGCCTTAGCCGGATGCACCAATCTGCTGACTGCCATTGAGAGTCATATCAACAACCAGGAAATAAGCATTACTGCCTACGTCCATGTTGCCGGAACCCTGCAACCTGCTATGGCAGCAGCCGGACTGGCTACAACTATCGGCGGAAATTTCACAATTAACGGGCAAACGGCCTATTACCCAAACCTCAACAATAACGAAGGAACACTTACATATGCTACACTTTCTGGCAATCTGATTGCTTATGACATTTGTAACATGAATCAAAAGGTTGACAATGACGGTCACTTCGCATGGGACAGTGCAGCATCAGAAACAGTCTATGACCTTGTTGACCCTCGTAAACTGGTAGGTACCGAGGTTTATGGAGGTCTGTCTGGTACACAGCAGTTGAAAGAACTTGACATGCGCGACTGCTATTTCAGCCAATGTGGAGACATGACTCTTTCTGCACAAGGTGCAAACATCGCAGGTGCAAGCCTTTGGAAGGTCGTTATCCCAACTGACCCACGTGTCACAGAGACTCCAGCTTGGTTCACCTGTACGAATGGTATCAAGGAAATCTGTATTCCCTCTAATATTAAGGTCATTCGCACCCACTTTGCACAGTCAGTTGACCACATTTGGACAACGGCAGCTTCTGGCGACATTCCTGGCACCATCTATGACAACGGTGCATATGAAACAAGGAATTCTAAACCTACACCTGGATATAGCGGATTCACATTTTATGGTTTGGAGCCTTATGGTACATATACTTTCTCAAGCAACTTGGAGTTGATTGAGAGCTGCGCTTTCTACAACACGACTCCTCATGTGAAAGATATCTATGTACTGGCAAAGGACGCTCCAGAGTGCCATGTGGATGCCTTCAATACCGCTATGTATGTTGCCAGCGGTGGTTACAACCCGACCATCGAAGAAGGTGTTATTACCCGCGACTCCTACGTGAACGGCAGCAGCTGGATTACCATGCTGCACTATCCCCGTGAGTGTGTTACGCCGAACGTACAACGTTACACCGACCCCACCCGTAAATATACGACAGCGTCCAACGAGCGAGACGGTAAGGGTGCTGTGCTCTACTATCCTAACTTCTCCGAGTTCCTGGCTGCTTACGCACAAGGTACAACTGGTTATGTTTGGAACGCCTGGAGTCAGGAGTATGAATACGGTTCTTTGAAGGAGTCACTCACCATTGGCGGTGAGCATTGGAGTGCTGGCATTCAGAAGCAAGGTAACGACACCTATCTGAAGAACCCGAAACGTTCAGAGAACCCCTACACATCGTTCTATGACGTAACGGCCAATGGCTTGTACAGTCAGCCTACTGGTTTGGAGCCCTATTCCAACATCTATTGGAATGAGAAGATTCTCTATACAAATGGTTCCGACGAAGATGATCACCTCTACCCTGCTGCAGAAACCTCTGCCGTTTACTATAATTACATCGACGCACAAATTGCGACGAGCGACGATTACTCAAACTTCAAAGGCACACTCTATACGAAGAACGGCACAGAATACGTAATAGCTTCGACCTATTCTGGCGGAACCACCTACTACAAGCGCGAGCAGATTCAAAAGATTGACAGCAACGGCAACAAAGTCTATGAAGCTTGCCCGGAAGGTGACTATGTTCCCGAGGACAGCTACGTCAAGGCTGCTAACGGAGACTACGTACGCGATGCTGTTGCTAAAGGGACTTACACCGCTGTGACAAAGGAACAGGAGTATGTTGACACGTACTACACCGACAACGCAGGTACTAAGGAAGTTGCTACTCCGAAGGTGAAGGCCGATACCTATTGGTATGAGAATGGAACAGACCCCCAATATAGCGAGGCAATTTACAACCCCGTCAATGATGTGGACACATATTATACAAAATCAAACGAAAACGTATATACCCCCACTACTGCTACTCTGAATGCTACCTACTACTACAAGACAGGAGATACCGATAACACCTATTCGAGCGCAGTATATAGTCCTGTTGAAAATATCGATGAATATTATGAGGAGAACTCTGGTGTATATACTAAAGTTACACCACAGCTTACGACTAATAGTGGAGATTTGTATTATTTAACAGGAGAAACAACTACGACAAGGATAAAAACATCTAATTTTATCCCTGGCGTTTATAACTACTATAGCACGGAAGAATCTACCGAAGCTATCAAGCCAACTTTAAACCAGTATGGTGCTCCTTATTATGCTTATAAAAATAGTAATAATATATTTGTATCAACAACTACTGTCGTAGAGGGAGTCGATAAATACTATTGGTCATATAATGAGAATCAGTTTACAGAAGAATATTCTTCAACAAATATTGGTATTTCTGAAAGTTATTACGATCAAGAAGGGCCAGAATATAAGAAGACAACTCAATTTGTAACCGGCAAATACACTTATTATACATATGACCCTAATACCTATACATATACTGAGTATACCGGTGATTGCTTCAGTAAACCATACTATTACGCAACGGGTACGACTGACAAATATGCATCTACTACAGAGTGGAATCCCACACGGACATACTACACGGACAACTACAACGGAACGTACTCTGAATACAGCGGACCATTCACCTTCTCAACTGCATACTATTATGTAAACGGATCTACCGTCCACTACGACAGCGCCAACGGTCAGAACTGGAATGCTCATGACTACTTTACCGATGCTAACGGTGCTAATCCCGCAGAGACTATTGAGTTCGACGGAACATACTACATTCAGGACTATGACTACACCTACACAGCTTACAATGCCGATACTGACGCTGGCAAAGATCGCTGGGCAAAGACCACAGTCTATGTAGAAGCTGAAACACCGGGTACTGGCAACTACTGCCCCACGATGGTGGATAAGGAGTATCGCGACGTAACAAAGTCTCACGACTACCGCGGCTGGCACCAGTTCGTGCTGAATGCCTACGCAGCCAATACCAATGATCCTGTGCAGCCTGTACGTTCGTACATCACCGACACCGACTGGTGGACCATCTGCCTGCCCTACGACCTGACCTACAATGAGATGATGCTTCTCTACGGTGACATTCAGGGCAATAAGGTTCCGCAGCTGTGTCTGCTCTCTAACGTAGTACGCGATGAGAGCCGCCACCACATCACGCTGAACTTCTCAAGCAACCTGATGGAGCATAAGGCTACAAAGAATACCAACGGCGTTTGGGAGGTTTCAACAACTGAGGCTCCGAACCATGATGTTGACGAGGACACCAAACACGGAGGTTCTGCAGATATCGTGCTGCATGCTGGTGTGCCCTACCTCATCAAGCCCACCTTCGCAAACAACAACCGTCAGTTTGACATCTACGGTGGCAACAACGTCAACGCCGACCTCTCTGCTGGACGTATCACAGCAACCGCAGAAAATTATCCCGGCCTGTTCGAGAAGATTGCCCTCTCAACAACCGTTGATGGTAAAGAGTTCCGCGAGTTGCAGGAGAAGAACATCTATACTGTTCCGGCTCTGCTGCCTGCTGGTGAAAACTTCGAGTATTCAGGAACTGAAAAAGCACTCGAAGGAGATGAAAACCATATTACTATTGGCACACAAAAATATGTACGCTCTGCCGACTTCGACTACACGTTCGTAGGTTCGCTGGCTAAGGCCGTCATACCCCCGTTCAGCTACTTCCTTGGCTACACCAACAAGGCATGCTTCATCTATGCTGACTACACAACCGAGAAGTTCGCACAGAACAAGAAAGCCAACACGCCCGACTATGCCAACGTCATGCTGTGGAACAACAACTCGTGCATCATCTGCCCGAACATGCTGAAGTCGAACGATAACCTTGAGACAAAACAGCATTACAACCTTGGTAAGGGTAGCCATGACGGTAAAATTAGTCTGGCAACAAATAAGCAGGCAGCACAGTGGAAGATATACGGTGAAAGCGTTACAGCCACGCTGAGCGACGACCTCTACCACTCCAGCTCTGTATCGTCTGCCGTAACAAGTGCCCCGATGGCCATGATGTTCGGCATGGATATGCTGTACAACAACGATGAGACCACTTCCATCAAGGTTGACGGCGTTGAAATCATGCCGACAACCACCCGTGTGTATAGCCTCAACGGACAGTATGTAGGCGAGTCACTGGAAGGCCTTGCAAAGGGCATCTACATCGTGAACGGAAAGAAAGTAATGGTTAAGTAAAAAGAAAAGGATAAACAACATGAAATGTACATATTTAAAACCGGAAATAGAAATCATAGACATTCTGCAAAGCCTTCAAATCCTTGCTGGCTCAGGGGGTAATCATGGTTCTAGTGTTGATGGAGGGTCTGAAACTCAAGGTGAAAATGCCTCAGAAGTTGAAAACCCGTTACCTGGTGGAGGTTCCCGTGCCCCAAAGTTCTTCGGAGACTTAGAATAAGTATTAAGACATAAGACACGTTTATCAATATCTTGCAACAGCGGGGAAGCGCATGCTTCCCCGCTGTTTGTATGTTCCCACCTGTATCTCCTAACGACCTCACCGCGCTTTTTATCGGGTTCTTCTGGAGTTGCCACCCGACAGCGTAAGAGGACAAGAAAAACAGGGTAAGCAAGCCAAATCTGTTTTTTCCCTTTTTTTCGTTATTGACGTTATTTCGTTATTACGTTATTAGGTTATTTCGGGATGACGGGATTTCGGGATAACGGGATTGACGGGATTTCGGGATGACGGGATTTCGTTATTGCCACAACAGACGGACTTTTTGTCTCTGCCGATGGGCGGATGGAGTCACGAATCGTTACTCCATCCGCTTCGTCCCATTGCATTTGGGATAGTCGCTACAGCTCCAGAATTCCTTGCCTGAATTGACGCCCTTCTTAGCAACGCGCTTAATCATGGGTTTGCCGCACAAGGGACAAACGGGCGCATCAGACTGGATGCTTTGTTGTTGGCGATAGGACAGTCGCTCTGCTGTCAGCCCCTCTGTGAAGCCTCCTTCCACCCTAAATATGTCAAGCTGGCGTTCTATTTGACGGCTCAACATCAGTACCAGACGGTTACAAAGCACCAGCAGACAATTGGCTACTACGAGAGAATCATTGCTGTTAAGCCATTGGTCGAACTTATGTTTCTGGGCAAGGATATGGATACTGCTCTTATGCTGCACATCATCTTTATAGTCAGGTTTGTCAAAGCGAACACTGCTGACAGCAAGATGCTCCGGACTGTTTACCGACCAGGGTACACGCTCCTGGCGCAAGAGCCAATTGAGATAGTCGTTGGCCAGTTCTGAGAGCGTTGCACGAGCCACGTCTGTCAGTTTCATTTCCGTCTCCTTCGAGGTGGAGTGGCGTGAATTTCCCTCAGCAATATTGGCAGGTGCCGAACGCGCAGCTTGTGTCATTTGGTCGTACTGGCGTCCACACGGGTCATTCGTATGATTCAGGAAACGGGCGCAGAAGTCCTGTGTTGCCAACTGTATGACATTGGCAAGCACCCATGTGTCTAACCAATAATAGCCAAATCTGGTTATTTCCATTGTTTTTTCTTTTTTCGTTATTGCGTTATTGCGGTATTGCGTTATTGCGTTATGACGTTATGACGTTATGACGACGGGGCGTTATGACGTTATTTCGTTAATTTCCGGACGGTTTCACCGACCCAGAGGACCAGGGAGGTGATGCCGATGATGAGGAGCCACGTGGTGAGCGGAAGGGGCTCGACATTGAAAAAAGCACCTCCAAAAGTGACTATCAACACCTGACCGACAAATATCAAAGCGGCAATGAGCAGGAATCCCTTGCAACCCTTCAGGTGCAGGGCGGAACGACCCGTGGCAAAGGCTCGGGCATTGAACATGTTCCAGAACTGCAACATCACGAAGACGGTGAAGAAAGAAGTGTTGAGAGTGGAGAGATTAGAGTTTAGAGTAGTGAGAGTGGAGGGGACAAGGAGCAGAGCCAGCAGCAGGGCGGTGAAGAGCAGGCCGATGCCGAGGATGCGGTTCCACATGGGACGGGTGATGATGAATGCCTGACGGGAACGGGGACGGTCGTGCATGACAGCAGGCGACGGCGGCAGCGATGCCAGCGCCATTGCAGCAAAGGTATCCATGATGAGGTTGACCCACAGCATCTGCGTCACCGTGAGCGGCGACTCGGTGCCCAGGAACGAGCCTACCAGCACCACGATGCAGGCGGTGACATTGACGGTAAGCTGGAACAGGATGAAACGCTGGATGTTCTGGTAGAGCGAACGGCCCCACATGACGGCACGGCCGATGCTGGAGAAGGAGTTGTCGATGATGGTGATGTCGCTGGCCTCCTTGGCTACCGAGGTGCCGTCGCCCATGGAGAGTCCGACATGGGCAGCCTTCAGGGCAGGTGCATCGTTGGTGCCGTCGCCCGTCACCGCCACCACCTCGCCACACTGCTGGAGAGCCTCCACCAGTCGCCGCTTGTCCATGGGACGAGCACGGGCTATGATCTTCAGGTCTTTCACACGCTCCAACAGCGCTGCATCGGACAGGGCGGCAAACTCCGGTCCGGTAATGATGTTACGGTCGCCGTCGGCATCGGTCCACAAGCCCGTCTGACGGCCTATCTCACGGGCGGTACCCACGGTATCGCCCGTCACTATCTTCACCTGAATACCGGCATCCAGACACTCGCGGACGGCTGCCGGCACATCGCTGCGGACAGGGTCGCTAATGGCTACTAATGAGTTTAGAGTTGAGAGTTTAGAGTTTAGAGTGAGTTTAGAGTTTAGAGTGGGTTGAGAGTGGAGAGTTGAGAGCGTTTTACAGATGTCAAGAGGCGGATTCTCGATATAAGCAAGGGCCAGCGTGCGCATGGCCTGCTGTTGCCACTTTGACAATTGGGTTTGGAGCATGGGGGATTGAGCGTTGGAACACATCGCCATGACCACCTCGGGAGCTCCCTTTATATATAATAATGTACGCGAGGATTCCGGCCAGCGGACCAGCGTCGCCATGTATTTCCGTTCGGTGGAGAAGGGCACCTCGTCAAGAATCTCTGCCCGTTCACGCAGCTCACGGTAGTCAACGCCCTGTTCGCGGAGCCAGAGCAGCAGTGCGCCCTCAGTGGGATTACCCAGCACAGCGGGTTTGGCGGGGTCGGTCAGGTCGAGCTGGGCGGTAGCGTTGATGGCCATGTTCTCGTGGAGGGGGGAAGGGGTTAGCGGTGAGGGGTTAAGGGTGAATACTTCTGCCACTTGCATCTGGTTTTGGGTGAGCGTACCGGTCTTGTCGGTACAGATGACGGTGGTGGCTCCCATGGTCTCACAGGCATGCATCTTCCGCACCAGGTTGTTGGTCTTGAGCATACGGCGCATAGAGTATGCCAGACTCAGCGACACAGCCATGGGGAGTCCTTCGGGCACGGCGACGACAATGAGGGTGACGGCTATCATGACCGTCTGCAACAGATAGGTGATGAAGTCGATGAGGGTGAAGGGTGAACCGTCGAGGTTGACGAAATACATGCCGATGCGGGCAATGACGACGAGGGCGGCAACGGCATAGCTGACCTTGGCAATGAGTTTGCCCAGTCGGTCGAGCTGCTCGTTGAGCGGGGTCTTCACGCTGTCGTCAATCTGTGCTGCCACAAAGACATGGCCGTACTCCGTCTCGTTGCCTACCTTGAGGATGCGGCAGATGCCGTGACCCTCCATGACCTTCGTGCCACGCATGACATGGTTGCTGGGGAAGGTGGCCTCAGGGTCGAAATGACGCTCGTCGGTGGTCTTGCTGCATACTGGTTCGCCGGTGAGTGACGACTCGTCCATCTGGAGCGAGGTAGCCTCCAGCAGTTCACCGTCGGCAGGCACCTCCTCGCCGGTGGAGAGCATGATGACGTCGCCGACGACGATGTCGGCACGGGGCACCTTGGTGGCATTGCCGTTACGGATGACCAGCACGGGTTCCTCGTCGCTGACCTGGTTCAACAGCGAGAACTCACGGTCGGCCTTCAGCTCAAAGAAAAAGGAGATGCCCGTGGCAATGAAGATGGCCATGAGAATGCCCAGCGGTTCGAAGAACACGCCACGTCCGGGGTTGTGCAGTCCGAACCACTCATTATACTCCGCAAGGGAGATGAGCACCGACAGCACGGCAGCTATCTCGAGGATGAAGATGAGCGAGTCGCCGTCGTTCCAGCCCTTCAGGCAATGGCCGAAGGGACCTGTCAGCTTCTCGAAGAAGCGTTTCCACAGCGACTCCCGTTCGGGCGACGACAGCACGTTGGCACCATGCTCCGCACGACTGCGAAGCACCTGCTCACTGGTTAATCCTGTATAGTGGGGGGTCATTTAAGGAACGACTTCACTTTCTCTTCAATATCCTTGTTCTTCACATCGACAGCCACAATCTTTCCGTGACGGTCAACAAACAGGTTTCCCGGCATATCGGAGAAACCTAACTTCGTGACCAGCGGCGACTCCCACATCCGACCGTCGCAGACGTGGCTCCAGCGCATGGAGTCACGCTCCACAAACCGGCGGCAGTCCTTGACACTGGGCTCCAGACAGATGCTCAGCAGCGACAAGCGGCTGCCGTAGTCGCGCTTCAGTTTGTTCAGCTTGCGCAGGATGCTCTGACTGTCATAGTTCCACGTTGCCCAGAGACAGATGACGTTCAGTTCGCCGTTCAGACTCTCTCGCGACACCCGTTTGCCGTTGATGTCGGTAGCCGAGAAGTCGGGCAGTTTCTTGCCCTCCTGGTAGTTCTTCAGACCAGCCAACAGCTTCGACAGGTTCAGCAGACGTCCGTTCTGCGGCTGTTCCTTCTGCAACAGCAGGGAGAGCTCCTCTGCCTGCTGGTAGTCGGGAGAGTCGTCCAGCACCAGGTAACGGGAGAGCAGGTAGTTGCTGACGATGGAGGCGGGGTGTTCCTTGATGAACTCGACCGCCGACTTGTTGACCTCGGTAGGGGTAAGGGTATTGGCATGGATGCGCCACGCCGTCATCAGGTCGTTGTCGTCGGTGCCCGTCACCTCCATATCCTTGAGGTGCGAGGCATCGCCGACCATCTCCACGACGGCTCCTGACTCACCGAAGACCACCTGGTCGGAGAAGTTGGGATAGAGAATCACGAAGGTTCCCTGATGCTCCAGGTCGGTCTCGTAGATAAAACGGCCGTCAACCACCTTGATGGTGTCCAGTCGCAGCGAACCGCCATCCATATTATAGATATAGAACTCCGCCTGGTTCATGTTCGCCAGACGACCTTCTATACGAAAACGGCCGCTCTCAGCCCCACAGGAGGCCAAGAGCAGCAGTAGTATGACGTATGCGAGATATCGCTTCATGTTTGTTTATCGTACGTTCAGCAGTTCAAGGTCACGCTTGGCGAAAGCCTCCAGTGCGGGATCCTTGCTGATGGCGCTACGCAGGAAGGTTCCTGCCACACCCTTGTTGCCCTTGCGGGCATAGAGAACGGCACGCAGGTAGTCGGTCATGGCGTCCTTGGCCTCTACCTTGCCCAGGGTCTGTTCAGCCTTGGTGTAGTTACGGTTCAGAATCTGTGCCAGGGCAGCATTGTTGCTTGCCACCTCACCGAAGTCCTGTTCAGCGAGGGCGTAGTTGCCCTGTGCCAGGTGGAGCACACCGACAGCCTCGGCAGCTGCCTGTGAACCGGAAGCCTTGGCAATGTAGTTCTGGGCCTCGCTGACGTTACCGTTCAGCAGTTCGAGGAGTCCGAGGTTGGCATTAGCCTCGTCGAGCTTGCTGTCAATGGTGAGTGCCTGCTGGAAGAACTTACGGGCACGGTCGTAGTTGCCCTTCATATAGTGGATACGTCCGATGTTGTTATAGGCACGGGCATCGGCAGCATACTCCTTGACCACCTCCTGGTAGATGTTCTGCTGCTCGTCCAGGTCGTTGGTCAGGGTGGCAGCATACAGCATCTCCTCGACCGTCAGTCGGGTGGGGTCGCTCTTCATCTGCTGGCGAATCTCCTCGTCGCTACGGCCCACCACCTCGTAGTTGGCAATGAGACGGGCACGGCGCAGCTCAGGCAGGATGCCCTCAGAGAGTTCACGGAAGGCCTCGCTCATGTTACGAATCTGCTGCTCACGCTCCTCGGGGTCGTCGTACATGGAGAGCACGCGCAGGATGACCTCCTTGTCCTGGATGTTGGAGGCACGTACCAACTGCTGGAAGCCCTCCCAGTCCTCGGCGGTGTAGCGGGTGTCGATATGGGTGTTCAGCTTAGCGGCGTTGAGCTGCTGACGAACAAACTGCTCGGACACCTCCTGACGGCCACTGGCCAGACGGTTATTGACGGTGAATGTTCCTTCGGGCGATGCATAAGCCGACACCTCGATGTTGTTCAGCACCATGCTCTCACGCTCATTGTTAATCTGCGTCAGCAGACGCAGGAAGTCAGTCACCGACGTGCTCTGCAGCTCACTCTTACGCAACTGTGTCTGTGCCACGAGGAAGCGGATGTTAGCCTCCTGCTTCACCTGTGAGATGCGCTGGAAGGAGTCGGCTGCCAGTGCGGGGGCGGTGCCCACAAGGGTCTTACGGTAGAGCTCGGAGGTGGCTTTCACACCCTCGGCAACCTTCACGGCAGGAACCTCCACCATCTTGTTGCCCACACGGGCGGTGAACGTCATCCACAACTCGCTCTTCATCATGTCGGGCTTGAAGACGAAGTCAGGCTTCATGGCATAGTGTCCGCCCATCTTGTAGGAGATGACGCGGTCGTTACCCATCACCTTCTCACCCTGGAAGGTGCTTGCTGCGGCACGCTCCACCTGCTGCCGTCCGTTGGCATCCGTGTAGCGCAGCTCGGGGGTGACCTTCACCACCGCCTTACGGTGCATATACTTCTCGGGGAAGACACCATCGACAGTAGCCTCCACATGACCGCCACGGGTCTCCAGTGGTTTCGGGTTCACTTTAAAGTTGTCGGAACTCAGGGCTCCCAGCTTACTGGAGCAGGCTGTCATCAGCATTACTGAAGCAGCCGATAGCAGAATAACGTTAATCTTCTTCATTTTTTTTCTTTTATTTTTTTTTGCGGTATTTCGGTATTTCGTTATGACGTTATTACGTCGGGGCGTGATGACGGTATTTCGTTATGACGTTATTACGTCGGGGCGTCAAATCAGCCGCAAATTTACGAACAAATCAGCGAACTGCCAAATTATTTAGCATTTTTGGTGGTGGAAGGTCCGCTTTTTGGAAGATGTTATAGGAATTTAGGGGAATTTACAATTTAAAACGAACAGGAATCGTGTATTTCACGCGGACAGGCTTGCCATCCTGCTTTCCCGGCGTCCATCGCGGCATGGAACGGATGATACGCAGCGCCTCCTTGTCGAGCGACGGGTCAACACTTCTTTTCACCTTCGCACCACTGATACTGCCATCCTTCTCTACAACGAAGGATACGATGACAAGTCCCTGGATACCATTCTCCTCAGCCACTGTAGGATACTTGATACTTCTGGACACATAGCTCATCATGGCCTCCGTACCTCCGGGGAACGAGGGCATCTGCTCCACAACGTCACGGACGGTGTTATCGGCAGACACATCTTCCTTCGTTGCAGTACTCTGGGTGGTCTGCGCTGCGGGTTTCTCGGTCTTGGCGGGTGCCGGGGTAGCCTGCGGCGTCTCTTTGACGGGAGCCGCCGGTGTCACCTGTTCGGAGACGGCGGGGGCGGCGGGCTCCGGCGTTGCCTGTGCCGTCAAGGGCTGGTCGGCAACGGCAGGAGAAGACGCTGCCGGCTCGGCGACAACCACCTCTCTGTTATCACCACCCTTCAGCAACTTACTGCCCAAGAAGAAGCCTCCGACTCCCAACAACAGCAGCAGGACCACGGCTCCCACGGCAATGAAGGGCCAGATGGGGGTGGACTTTCTCTGGGGAGTGGTGAGGGGTGTCTGGTAAGGGGACTTAGGTGTGGGGGGAGCAGGCTTGGGTGCTGCTGCCTTTGCTGTTGCTGGTTTGGGCATTGCCGGTTTGGGGGTGCTGATGACACGTGTCTCTTCGTCAGCAGGCTTCGGCGTGCCGACAACCGTCTCTTCGCTGACAGCGGGCTTTTCACCCTTCAGCAACTGACGTACCTCGGCAATGGACTGCGGACGATTCAGACGACTGGGCTGCATCATCCGATAGACCAGCTGCCGCATCTTGG
>Ga0310697_10002957_pt1 | contig 17497 bp, 18 predicted proteins | sample 172DNAGHGlowgp2_FD_203883 | JGI IMG/M metagenome (GOLD analysis project Ga0310697, IMG submission 203883) | Sheep rumen microbial communities from Palmerston North, Manawatu-Wanganui, New Zealand - 1728 DNA GHGlow gp2 (v2) (version 2) | ecosystem: Host-associated > Mammals > Digestive system >... | reverse complement strand
GGCCTACATCGACCCCATAGCCGGCACAACACGTCGCACGGGAGATGTCGAAGCCGACCGTCGCGGTGCTGAGTACCTGCGCAACGATCCCAAGGAGAATGCCGAGCACGTCATGCTCGTGGACCTGGCTCGCAACGACCTCAGCCGCAACTGCCACGATGTGAAAGTGGAGTCCTACAAGGAACTGCAGTACTATTCCCACGTCATTCACCTCGTCTCGCGCGTCAGTGGTAAGCTCAATACTGAGGCTGACCCCATTCAGGCGTTCATCGACACGTTCCCTGCCGGTACCCTGAGCGGAGCGCCAAAGGTGCGTGCCATGCAACTCATCTCAGACTACGAGCCGCACAACCGTGGTGCCTACGGCGGTTGCATAGGCATCATAGGTCTCGACGGCAGCCTCAACCAAGCCATCACCATCCGCACCTTCGTCAGCCGCAACGGCGAGCTGTGGTTCCAGGCCGGCGGCGGCATCGTGGCCAAGAGCGACGTAGAATACGAGCTACAAGAAGTAAACAACAAACTGGGGGCCCTGCGCAAGGCCATCGAAAAAGCTGAGAAGTTATGAAAATTGTAATTATTGACAACTACGACTCATTTACGTATAATCTGAGTCATTTGATGACGGAGCTGGGCGTAGAGGTTACTGTGCTGCGCAACGATCAGTTCGAGCTCTCGGATTTGGAACCTTATACCAAGATTGTGCTCTCGCCCGGTCCTGGCATCCCCTCCGAGGCAGGCCTGCTCTGCGACGTTATCCGCACATACGCCGGCAAGAAACCTATCCTGGGCGTTTGCCTTGGACATCAAGCCATTGGCGAGGTGTTCGGTGCTCAACTGGAGAACCTCTCCGATGTTTTTCATGGGGTGGCTACGCCTTGTCACATCGTGGCCGACGACCCTCTTTTCGGTAGCCTCAAAACTGAGATCACCGTTGGGCGTTATCATTCATGGGTGGTGTCGAAAGATGGTTTCCCCGATTGTCTGGAGGTCACAGCCGTGAGCGACGAGGGACAAATCATGGCTTTGCGACATAGAACGTTCAATGTGCGTGGCATACAGTTCCATCCCGAAAGCGTACTGACACCCGACGGAAAGCAAATGATCCTCAACTGGCTCTATCTGTAACTGAAATAACAACCACAAAATAAATGCAACATGAAAGAGATTTTAGCTAAGCTCCTCAACCACGAAGAGCTCTCCCGCGAGGAGATGAAAGCCATACTCATAGGCATCACACACAGCGAATACCCCAACGAACAGATTACCGCGCTGCTCACCTGTCTGCAGATGCGAGGCGTCACCGTGGATGAGCTGCTCGGCTTTCGCGACGGCATACTCGAAACTGGCGTGCCAGCCCTGCTCAACTGCGATCGCTATATCGATGTCGTAGGCACTGGCGGCGACCGCAAGAACACCTTCAACATCTCTACCACGGCATGCTTCGTCATCGCCGGTGCCGGATATAAAGTGGCTAAGCATGGCAACTACGCCGCCACGAGCGTCAGCGGTGCCAGCAACGTCATTCAGCACCACGGCATCAAGTTCACCGACGACATCGACCGCCTGAACCGCAGTCTCAACGAAGCCGGCATTGTCTATCTCCATGCACAGCTCTTTGCCAAGGCCATGAAGTTTGTAGGGCCTATCCGCAAGGCGCTGCAATTCCCCACAATCTTCAACCTCCTTGGCCCTATCGTGAACCCTTCGCAGCCCAAATGCCAGCTGCTCGGTGTTGCCAACCTCGACCAGATGCGTCTCTACCATGCCGTATATCAGCGCCTCGGCATCGACTACGGCATCGTCAACAGCATCGACGGCTATGACGAAATTTCGTTGACAGGCGATTTCAAGGTGACGACCAAGCAGTACGAACGTGTGTTTTCACCCAGCGACCTCGGTTTTGACATCGCCAAACCTGAGGAACTCGTCGGCGGTGCCACCGAGGAAGAAGCGGCACAGATCTTCGACAGCGTGCTTGAGAACAGAGCGCTGCCTGCACAGAAGAACATCGTACTGGCCAACGCCGCCTTCGGCATTCAAGTGCTCGAACGTGGAGAGAAGTCCATCGAAGAGTGCATCGACATTGCCCGCGAGAGCATCGACAGCGGCAGCGCCCTACGCACTTTCCATAAGTTCGTCGAGCTCAACTCCTAAAATCCTACACCTATGGATATTCTGCAAGACATCATCTCACACAAGCACCTCGAGATAGAGCGTCTTCGTGCCAAGAAACCCTCTTTGCGGCAGGCGCTCCTACAAAGCCCAACTGGCATCATCGCTGAGTTCAAACGCCGTTCGCCGTCTAAGGGCTGGATCAAGGAGGACGGCCGTCCCGATGTCATCCCTTTGGCCTATCAGCAAAACGGCGCTGCAGCCCTCTCCATCCTCACCGATGAGCATTACTTCGGCGGGTCGGATGATTTCATCCGTCAGGCTCGTGCGTCCGGCGTAACGCTACCTATTTTATATAAGAACTTCGTCATCGACGAATCGCAACTATATGCAGCAGCCCTCTGTGGAGCTTCTGCCGTGCTGCTCATCGCAGCCTGTTTGAGCGTGCAACAGTGTGCAGCTTTGCTGGCCAAAGCCCACGACCTCGGCCTCGAAGTGCTTCTGGAAATCCATTCAGAAGAAGAACTGGAATATGCCGCCATCGGCCCTGACCTCTGCGGCATCAACAACCGCCACCTCGGCTCGTTCGTGACCGATGTCGAAACTTCCTTCCGTCTCGCCGACCGTCTCCGCGCCGTCTGCAGTGAATCCTCCGGTTCCGTCTGTTGCGACGCTGTCGCAACTCCCTCCCCCCTCCTCGTCAGCGAGAGCGGCATCAGCGACCCGGCCGTTGTCCGCGACCTTCGTTCCGCCGGCTTCCGCGGTTTCCTCATTGGCGAAACCTTCATGAAGACGTCCGACCCAGGCTTGGCCCTCAGCAACTTCCTCTCCCAATTATGATTGACGAATGATGAATGATGAATTAAAAGTCAAGGTATGCGGTATGCGCGATGCTGAGAACATCCGCGCCGTGGAAGCGTTAGGCATTGATTGGATGGGCTTTATCTTCTGGCCTAACTCCAGTCGCTTTGTCAGCGAGCGTCCGGCTTATCTCCCGACGAAGGCCAAGCGCGTTGGCGTCTTCGTGGATGAGGACATCGAGCATGTCTGTCGTATAGTCGCCGATTATGCCCTTGACTTCGTGCAACTCCACGGCTCCGAATCGCCCGCTTACCTTCATGCCCTCCGCCAGCACCTTGCGGATGACGGCTCACCCGTCGCCATCATCAAGGCCTTCGACATCGCTACTGCCGCTGACCTTGTCACGACAGAACGCTATGCCGGCCTTGCCGACTATTTCCTCTTCGACACCAAAGCCCAGCAGCCCGGAGGCAATGGCCTGCAGTTCGATTGGAGCGTCCTTACAGCCTACGGCGGCGACACGCCTTTCCTGCTCAGCGGTGGCATAGGCCCTGCGGATGCCGAACGACTCCCTCAGGCGTTTGCCCTCGACGGCTTCCCCCGTGCGGAATGCCTCGGCATAGACCTCAACTCACGTTTCGAAAGTGCCCCGGCCATCAAGGACGTGGAGGCACTGCAGCAATTTCTCGCACGGCTCAACCATTTACAACGATAGAACAATTAATCATCATTATGAATAAGATCAACCAACTCTTCGCCAACCGTGGCGACCGCAAGCTCCTCTCGCTCTACTTCTGCGCCGGAGCACCAACTCTCGACAGCACGGCCGACGTCATCCTCGCGATGCAGCGTCGGGGCATCGATTGCATCGAGGTCGGCATTCCCTTCAGCGACCCGCTGGCCGACGGTCCCGTCATTCAGGGTGCCGCCACGAAAGCCCTCAAGAACGGCATGAACCTCAAAACGCTCTTCGCGCAGTTGGAGGCCATCAAAGGGCAAGTAGAGACACCGCTCATCCTCATGGGCTATCTCAATCCCATCCTCCATTTCGGTATCGATGCCTTCTGCGAGCGTTGCGCCGAGGTGGGCGTCAGCGGCATGATTATCCCCGACCTGCCTTTCGACGACTATCTGCGTGTGGTCAAGCCCGTGGCAGATCGTTATGACCTGCACGTCATCATGCTCATCACCCCGGAGACCAGTGACGAGCGTATCCGCTTCATCGACGAAAATACCGACGGCTTCATCTATATGGTCAGCAGCGCCGCCATCACGGGTGCCCAGAGCAATTTCGACGAGGCAAAGCAGCAGTACTTCCGCCGTATCGACGATATGCACCTTCGAAACCCGCGTATGATCGGTTTCGGCATCAGCAACCGTCAGACCCTTGCAGCAGCTCATGCCCACGCCGCCGGTGCCATCATCGGCAGTAAATTCGTCAGCCTCCTGGATGAGGCAGGCGGTGATGCTGACCTCGCCCTCAACCGCCTCTTCCACGTCCTAGAACTATAGCAGGCACTCGCCCGAAGCAACAAAATGCACGATATTTTGCAAAAAGTGTGTGAAAAAGTTGGCCGTTTCATCTGAAATGTGTTACTTTGTGCCGCAAAACGAGAAAACGAGTATCATGCAACAGTTGAACGCATACTTCTATTCCTATTATTACTTTACCCTGACAAGGTGAAGCGGGAAGTTGCGTATCAACTGGAAATTGCAAAATTGAAAGATTGAAACTTAAACATCACAAAGTCCCGCTTCCCACAAGGAGCGGGATTTCTGTTAGAAACACGAGCAATTGGACAATTTACAATTTACAATTTGACAATTCATAACGCACAATTCAGAAAGAATATGATGAACACATTCCAACCTGCCGACCGACTGGCAAACATCCAGGAATACTACTTCAGCCGCAAGCTGAAGGAGGTGGCACAACTGAACGCCGAGGGCAAGGACATCATCTCCCTCGCCATCGGCAGTCCCGACATGCCACCCTCGCAGCGCACCATCGAGGTGCTCTGCGAGGAAGCCCGCAAGGCTGACGCCCACGGCTACCAGCCCACCATCGGCATACCCGAACTGCGCACGGCCATGGCCACGTTCTACCAGCGCTGGTACAACGTCACCCTCGACCCCAAGACAGAGATCCAGCCCCTCATCGGCTCCAAGGAAGGCATCCTGCACGCCACGCTGGCCTTCGTGAACCCCGGCGACACGGTGCTGGTGCCCAACCCGGGCTACCCAACCTACACCTCGCTCTCGAAGCTTCTGGGCGCCAACGTGGTGAGCTACGACCTCACCGAAGCTGGCGGCTGGCAGCCCGACTTCGACCAGATCGAGGACATCGTGCTTCATCAACCGAACTGCAAGCTGCTGTGGACCAACTATCCCCACATGCCGACAGGGGCTCCCGCGCGCCGCGAGACCTACGAGCGCCTCGTCTCCTTCGCCAAGAAGCATGGCATCATCGTGGTCAACGACAATCCCTACTCCTTTATAAGGCCAGACCAGACCCCCGCCCCGCTCCTCTCCATCCTCCAGATTCCCGGTGCCAAGGACTGCTGCATCGAGTTCAATTCCATGTCCAAAAGCCACAACATGCCCGGTTGGCGCGTAGCTATGCTCGCCACCAACGCACAGTTCGTGCAGTGGATTCTAAAGGTGAAGACCAACGTGGAGAACGGCACCTTCCGCGCCATCCAGCTCGCCGCCGCCGAAGCGCTGACGAACACCAGCGAGGAGTGGCACCGCGAGATGAACGCAGCGCTCTACGCCCGCCGCCGAAGCATCGCCGAGGAAATGATGAGAGCGCTCGGATGCTCCTTCGACCCGCAACAGACAGGCATGTTCCTTTGGGGACGCATCCCGGACAGCATCGACAACGTCGAGGACCTGACGGAGCGCGTGCTTCATGAAGCCCGTGTCTTCATCGCCCCCGGCTTCATCTTCGGCTCCAATGGCAAACGATATATCCGCATATCGCTGTGCGCCAAGGAAGAGAAGATGCAGGAGGCGTTGGCGCGCATCAGGGAAATGGAAAATGAAAGAGTGAAAAGTGAAAAATAAAAATCACTTTTCACTCTCTCCAAGGTAACTCTTATTTTTCACTCTTCATTCTTCATTCTTATATTCTTCACTCTTCATTCTTAATATATGGATTTAGATCTTTCTCCCCTTGCCCTTCCGGGCATTGAACAGAAACGTCCGTTGGTCATCGCCGGCCCCTGCTCGGCAGAGACCGAGGAACAAGTGATGGACACCGCCCGCCAGTTGGCGAACAACGGCATCAAGATCTTCCGTGCCGGCGTGTGGAAGCCGCGCACCAAGCCTGGAGGCTTCGAGGGCAAAGGCATCGAGGCCCTGCCATGGATGCAGCGCGTGAAAGCCGAAACAGGAATGCTCACCGCCACTGAAGTGGCCACTCCCGAGCACGTCGAAGCAGCCTTGAACGCCGGCATCGACATCCTGTGGATCGGAGCACGTACCAGTGCCAACCCCTTCTCAGTGCAAGCCATCGCGGATGCCCTCAGAGGCGTCGATGTGCCCGTTTTCATCAAGAACCCCGTGAACCCCGACATCGAGCTGTGGACGGGTGCCCTGCTGCGCATCAACAACGCCGGCATCACACGTCTCGGCGCCATACATCGTGGCTTCTCGAGCGTGGATTCCAAACTCTACCGCAATCCGCCGATGTGGCATCTGCCCATCGAGCTGAAGCGCCGTTTCCCTGCACTGCCCATCCTCACCGATCCCAGCCACATGGGCGGCCGTCGTGACTTGATTGCACCCATCTCGCAGCAGGCCATGGACCTCGGCTTTGATGGTCTGATGATTGAGAGCCACTGCAACCCCGATTGCGCATGGAGCGATGCCAAACAACAAGTGCTGCCCGAGGTGCTCGACTTCATCCTCGACCGCCTCGTCATACGCGACAGCGTAGAGGTCACTGAAAGCATCAGCCAGCTGCGTAAGCAGATCGACGACCTCGACAACCACCTGATGGACGTCCTCACCAAGCGCATGCGCATCAGCCGCGAAATAGCCGAGTACAAGAAACTGCACAACATGACCGTCGTGCAGACGACCCGCTACAGCGAGATCCTCGACAAGCGCGCGGCGCAAGGCTCACTCTGCGGCATGAGCCCCGATTTCGTGCGCGACATTTACGAGCACATCCACGAGGAGAGCGTCAGACAGCAGTTGGAAATCATGAACAAATAATTGATAATGTATAATTGATAATGTATAATTGGGCTGCGCGTAAGCCAATGTTCAAGGACATAAACGCTGGAACAGCGTGCTCATTATCAATTATCCATTATCAATTATCCATTAAAATTATACATTATACATTATCAATTATACATTAAAAAAATGCGAATACTCATTCTCGGCGCCGGCAAGATGGGCTCGTTCTTCACCGACCTGCTCTCGTTTGACCACGAAGTGGCGGTGTATGACAACGACCCGCAGCGCCTGCGCTTCCTCTACAACACCCAGCGCTTCACCTCCCTCGACGAGGTGGATGCCTTCGAACCCGAACTCGTCATCAACGCCGTGTCGCTGAAGTACACGCTGACCGTGTTCAACGAGCTGCTGCCCCACATCGGCAAGGACTGCATCCTCGCCGACATCAGCAGCGTCAAGACCGGCTTCAAGGAGTACTACGAACAGACGGGCCACCGCTATGTCAGCAGCCATCCCATGTTCGGTCCCACCTTCGCCAACCTCGGCCAGCTCAGCAACGAGAACGCCATCCTCATCAACGAGGGCGACTACATGGGCCGCATCTTCTTCCGCGACCTCTACACACGCCTCGGCCTCAACCTCAAGGAGCTCTCCTTCGCCGAGCACGACGAGACGATGGCCTACTCTCTCTCCATCCCCTTCGTCAGCACCTTCGTCTTCTCGGCCGTCATGAAGCATCAGGACACTCCGGGAACAACCTTCAAGCGTCACATGAAGATTGCACGCGGCGTGCTCTCGGAGGATGACACCCTACTGCGCGAAATCCTCTTCAACCCCCACACCAAGCCCAAGGTGGAGATGATACGCGCCGAGCTCAAACAACTCATTCAGATCATCGACGACCGCGACGAGGACGCCATGACCGGCTACCTCACCAAGATTCGTCGGAACATCGAAAGCTAAGGCCACGCCTACAAGGCGTTGGGCCAAGCCTCAACGAATCCTTCCATGATGGCAGTGGGCGCAGCCTTGCTGTCGAAGGCGCCCAGCTTGTAGCCCCCAGGCAGACATTGCGGCTCCCAATAGAAGACACCGCGACAGTGGCCATCGGTGGCTGTGCGTGCCTCGCGAATGATGCGCGTGAGCTGCCGGCGCCCCTCGTCCATCTTCTCGGGGTGCTGTTCATCGACCTCGAAGCCTGTCTCCACAATCATCACGTCGCACTGGTACTTCTGGCTGCAGTGACGGATGTTGGCGATGCAGTCAGTGATGATGTCGTCGGCCTTCAGTTCGGGATGTCCTTCCATAGCCCAATAAGGATAGAGCGACATGCCTATCATGTCCCATTTGCCGCCATATTTCCGCACGATGTCGAGATTCCAGTCGTAAAGGCTCTGTTTGTGGCCCCGGTCGAGGTGGATGATGACGAGGGCTTCGGGGAACACTTCCTTGACGGCATCATAGCCGGTGCGTATGAATCCTGCATACTGTTGGGGATTCTTCTCGATATGTCCCATAGGCCAGAGCAAGCCATTGGCCGTCTCGTTGCCCACCTGCACCCATCGCGGTTGTATGCCGTTCTGTTTCAGCAGCGAGAGCACGTCGATGGTATGCTCGCGCACGTCCTGTTTCATCTGCTCGTACGAATGTCCCTGCCATGCTGCGGGTATGGGCTGCTTGGCGGGATCTGCCCATGAGTCGGCATAATGGAAATCGACCATGAGATCCATTCCCAAAGCCTTGACGCGCCTGGCCATGGCCAGCAGGACGTACTTGTCGCAATCGCCTCGACGGGGATTCACCCAGACACGCATTCGGATGGCTGACATCTGATAGTCGTTTTTCAACATTTCCAGACATTCGCGCTCCTGTCTGTTGCGGTCGTGAAACACAACACCGCGCCGCTCCTGCCCGGTGAGAAAACCTACGTCGGCTCCCTTGACGAAATCGTTGCCCTTAGGTTGCGCAACGACCAGCCATGGCAGCAGCGCGAGCATAGGAATCAATAGCTTTTTCATATCGTTTATTATCTTAAAAGGGATTTATTCGAATTCATCCATCGGCTTGAAGTACTGGCTGCAAAGATACAAATATTCTCTGGAAAACCTTTCCCTTCATGCAAAAAACATGCTACAATGCACCAGAATACGTATCACAAGGGGCGTTGCAACGCTTGAGTTACATCAAATAATGTTCTTTCACCTCAAAAAAAGGGAGGCATGAGGGCTATTATTCCGATGAAAAGTGTACTTTTGCAGTTGCTTATCTATACCCAATATCTAATCACTACCCTAAACCGCATCCTATGAACAGAGTACTTTTATGGATCATGACCAGCCTTTTCTGTTTGAGCGTAGCCGCTCAGGAGCTGACCGTAGGCAGCTACAACATCCGCTACAAGAACAAGAACGACAGCATCAATGGCAACAGCTGGGAAGTGCGCTGCAAGTCGATCTGCAACCAGATCATCTGGGAACGTCCCGACATCTTCGGCGCGCAGGAGGTGCTGCATCCTCAGCTGATGGACTTAGAGAAGGGACTGCCCGCCTACAGATGGATTGGCGTAGGACGTGGCGACGGTAAAGAAGCCGACGAGTACGCGGCCATCTTCTACAACCCCCAACGTGTGGAGCTCATCGAAGCCGGCAACTTCTGGCTCAGCGAGACGCCCGAGACACCCAGCAAGGGATGGGACGCCGCCCTGAACCGCATTTGCTCATGGGGACGCTTCCGCGACCGACAGACCAAACAGGACTTCTATTTCCTTAACCTCCACATGGACCACGTCGGCGTGACAGCACGCAGCGAGTCGGCCAAACTGGTCATGCGACGCATCACAAAGATGACCGACGGCGGCAAGAAACCGGCCGTGCTCACAGGAGATTTCAATGTGCCGCAGACCAACGAACTCTACACGCTCTTTACCGAATCCGGCGTGCTCAAGGACTGCTACACGGCGACCAAGGAACGCTTCGCAGAGAACGGAACGTACAACGGCTTCGACTACCACTTCTACACCAACGAGCGCATCGACCACATCTTCGTCACCCCAGCCACCACGGTGGAAGCGTATGCCATCCTGACCGACGGTCGATGGCAGGAGGACATGAATGGACGGATGTCGCGCCGTAACCTCTCTGACCACTACCCCGTCTTTGCAAGAATCTCATTTTAACGATTAACACCCAGAAACGATGAAACGACTCAACTCTTTCCTATTCCTCATCTACGTGTGTGCATCACTCGCCGCTGCCGCTGACGCGCTTCCCCGTGCCGACTACCACGTCATTCCGTTGCCCAAAGAGGTCGTGACGGATACGACTCAAGCCTTCACACTGAGCAGCGGCATGACCATCGCCTTCGATGCCACCGATAGCGAAACAGCTCGCAATGCCCTGTTCCTCAGCAAATGGGTTGAGGAGGCCACGGGCATCAGGCTGACCCTGGCACCCAACGACAAGAAAGCTGCCATAAGCCTCAGCCTGGGATGGGCGGCTGCAAAGAAGAAAGACAAGAAAAAGGACGAGGCCAAGGCGCTGACCGAACAGCAGCAGGAAGCCTACGTCATCACCGTGGACAAGAAAGGCATCCGCATCGTGGCACGCCAGCCGGTAGGCCTCTTCCGCGCAGCACAGACGTTGCGCAAAGCGTTGCCGACGGTTCGCAAGGCTGCCGGTATCGCCCTCCCCTTCACGACCATCACTGACGAGCCCCGCTTCTCGTACCGCGGCGTGTTGCTCGACTGTGGGCGCCATTTCTTCACCACCGACTTCATCAAGCAGTTCCTGGATGTCATGGCACTGCACGGCTGCAACCAGTTCCACTGGCACCTCACCGAGGATCAGGGATGGCGCTTCGAGGTGAAAGCGCTACCCGACCTGGCCGTCAAGGGAAGCGTACGCCAACAGACGGTGATAGGCCCCGTCAATTTGGGCCTCTACGACGGCGTGCCATACGGCGGCTACTACACACAGGACGAGTGCCGCGAAATCGTGCGCTATGCCGCCGAACGCTATATCAATGTCGTCCCCGAGATAGACCTGCCCGGACACATGCAAAGTGCATTGCACGTTTACCCTAACCTCGGCTGCACGGGAGGGCCATACCCCGTGAAAACCTACTGGGGCGTCAGCCGGGACGTTCTGTGTGTCGGCAATCCCGATGTCCACGCGTTCCTCAAGACTGTGCTCGGTGAGCTCTGCGACGTATTCCCCTCGAAACTGATCCACATCGGAGGCGACGAATGTCCCAAGGACCGTTGGCAGAAATGTCCCAAATGCCAGGCTAAGATCAAGGAGCTCGGCATCGAAGACGACGGCAAGCACAAGCCGGAGGACCAGCTGCAGACCGCCATCAACCACGAGGTGGAACAATTCCTCAGCGAACGTGGGCGCGACCTCATCGGTTGGGATGAGATTCTCGCCGGTGGCCTCACGGAGCGCTCCATCGTCATGTCGTGGCGCGGCATCAAAGGGGGCATCGAAGCTGCCAAACAGCACCACCGCGTCATCATGAGCCCCAACGTCTTCACCTACATCGACCACCCTCAGCTCAAGGACTACGGCAAACAACCGCGCACGACGGACAGCTACATCGTTTCGTGCAGCAAGATGTATTCCTTCGAGCCCGTACTCCCCGAGGAACTCACGCCAGAGGAGCAAAGCCAAATCCTCGGCGTGCAGGCCAACTTATGGACTGAGCATGTGGCCTATCCCGAACACGCGTTCTACCAGCTTCTGCCACGACTAGGCGCCATGAGCGAAGTGCAATGGTGCAAGCCCGAACAAAAGGACTTCGAGGATTTCAAGGCACGACTGCCGCAGCTCAAGAAGTTCTACGACTTGATGGGCGTCAAATACAGCAAACAAGTGGAATAGACATCAACCGATCGTCAGGCATGTTACGCTGGCATAGTCCGGGATGTGGTTGTACACTTCATTCATCGGCACGATGCCAGCGTAAGCTTTTGCACACATGATAGGACCGCCATGGCAAAAAACGGCAACACGTTCTGCGCCTGAAGCTTTCTGCTCCTCAATGAAGCTGACCACGCGGCGGTAGAGGTCGCGGAAGGACTCGCCGTTGCGGGTCGGATGATCAAGGAAATGATCAAAATACTTCTGCAAGTCCGGATCGTGGATGTCGTCGAAACGCTTCATCTCCCAATCACCCATGTGCATCTCTTTCATGCGCGGCTCCTCCACGGCATCAGGATAGCCACAATAGGCTGCAAGTTTCTTGGCACGCGACAACGGCGAAGTGAAGACGCGGTCGAAATGAAGGCCTTGAAGCTCAGCCTTACAAGCGGATGCCTCCTCCTCAAAATGTGCTGATACGGGAACATCGGACCAGCCATAGCAGGTGCCAGAGGGAACAGCGACGGAGGTGTGACGGATAAGATAGAGGGTCATGGGAGTGAAAAGTTGACGAGTTGACAAGTTCAAAGTTCAAAGTTCAAAGTAAAGAAAGAGGGGGAGGGTGAGATAAAGGGATAGCTCACAGAGCAGGAAGAGGGCACCGCAACAGTCGCCAGTGTAACCACTAAGACGACGGCGCATCCAAAGCATCAGCAGGCATTCGACAACGAAAGGAACGGGGAGCAGAAGCACGACGCGTCCGAGACCTATCCATACGCACAGGGCGAGTGGCAGAGCCAAGGCGACGGCACAGCGCAAGCCATGCAGCAACCAATCCTGCCAGGAACGTCCGACATAAACAACGCCGTTCTTGGCACCTTCCGCCGTTCGGGCATAGGGCAACTGTCCCGTAATCATAGAGGCCGCACACTTCGCCGTGACATCGAAGAGAAGGAATAACGACCAAGCGTAGATCAAGATTTCGCCCTGCGAAGCAATACATGACCACAACAGTCCGAAGTAGAAGATGAGTCCCAAGACGCCGTATGTACCGATGTGAGAGTCCTTCATTATAGATAAGGTACGCGCGCGATCCGTACCGCCACCAAAGCCGTCGCAGAAATCTGCCAAGCCATCCTCGTGCAGCGCACCGGTGAGCAAGAGACGCGAAGCCAAGGCAAGAAGAGCCGCAACAAACGGTTCGAAACCAAAGAGGACAGACAGGTAATAGACTCCAGCCATCAGACCTCCCGTGAGCCACCCCACAAAAGGCCAATAATCCACCACGTGCTCAAAGGCTTCCTTGGGCACTGACTTCAAACGCCACCAGGGCAGTCGCGTAAAAAAGATCAGAGAGGCCAGCAATCGGTTCATCAGAAATACTTAGTTATCTTGTTATCGTCGAAATTACCCATCTCGTTGATCATTCGCACCGCAGAATCCACAATAGGATAGGCACACAGGGCACCCGTGCCTTCACCAAGGCGCAACCCCAGGTGCAGCAGCGGCTTCACGCCCATCGCATCCAACATCAGCTTGTGACCACTCTCGTCGCCGCAATGGCAGAAAATGGCAAAGTCAAAGAAGTCGGGCATCAAGCGGCTGGCCATCAAAGCGCAGGCGCTCATGATGAAGCCATCGATAAGGACAACCATCCGGCGTTCAGCAGCACGCAACATAGCGCCCACTGCCGCCACCATCTCAAAGCCCCCGAAATACCTCAAGAGATAGCGCACCCGCTTTTTAGGATCTATAGCATCTATAGCTTCTATGCTCCTTCGCAGGACATCCAATTTATGACGAATGCCTTCGCTGTTGAGGCCTGCACCAGCGCCTACGCATTGCTCCAAGGGCAGACCGAGCAAGAGGCTCATCCAGATGCTGGACGGCGAGGTATTTGCGATGCCCATTTCGCCGATGCTGATGATGTTGCAGCCCTTGGCAAAGACTTCATCGACCTGCTCGCGGCCTACGGCCAAGGCTTTCTCGCATTGTTCCTCAGTCATCGCTGGTCCATGGAGGAAGTTGGCAGTCCCCCACCCCACTTTACAATTGACGATCTGGGGGTAGGCGCTCAGGTCGTAGTCCACGCCAACGTCGATGAGATGCAGTTCGAAGCCGTGCTGACGGCAGAACATATTGACGCCGCCACCGCCACGCGTGAAGTTGATCATCTGCTGCCAGGTGATGCAACGCGGCGACACGCTGACACCTTCATGTTCGATGCCATGATCACCACCGAAAAGCAGATGTACGGGATGGCGCAGCACGGGCGTCAGCGTCTGCTGGATCATGCCTATCTGCAAGGCCAGCTCCTCCAACCGCCCCAAGGATCCCTTCGGCTTATTGAGGTTGTCGATCTTTTGTTGAAGTTGTTGTTTCTGGGTCATGAGCTATGGAGAGTTTTGATTGTGACAGGGATTCCGCTCACCATCAGCACCACCTCGTCCGCTTTCGATGCTACATATTGATTGAGCCAGCCGAGCAGGTCGGTGAAACGCCGCTGGACATCGTTGACGGGTGTACCGCCCGAACCGATCTCATTGGTGACGATAATGAATGTGGCATCTTGAGCCGTGAATCGATCAAACTCAGCTTTCAACGTTTCCAGCGCGGTGTCCACATCAGCCTCAACGCCATCAGCGAAGAAATAATTCGTGGCCCACAGCGTCAGGCAGTCCACGAGCACCACTCGCCCGCTGACGTCATGATGGCTTAGCCATCGTTCCTCCTCGATATTCGTCCATTCAGGACCACGTCGTTCCTGATGCCGCACCACACGTTCCCGGAACTCTTCGTCCCAGATGTGTGCCGTAGCCATATAGACAGGATTCGGCGAGAGCGACAACGCCAACCGTTCGGCATACTGACTCTTGCCTGAGCGCTGGCCGCCCGTGATGAGACATATTGACATATTAACGAATTAACAGATTAACAAGTTCTGCGGGAGTGCTTATCATCGTCGTTGCTCCGTGCCCCACGAGGAAGTCATGATCCCGAAAGCCCCAGAGGACTGAGATGCAAGGCAAACCGCTATTACGCGCTGTCTGCAAATCCACATCGGAGTCGCCCACATACACCGCTTCGTCAGCTGTTACGCCAAGTGCTGCCAATGCAGCCATCACCATATCCGGCGCAGGCTTGCGATTGACCTCGGGACGTTCGCCAACAGCCACCTCAACGGTATCGTTGAAATAACGCTCGTAGAGTTCATCGACACCAGCTTGCAGTTTGTTGCTGACAATCGCCAATCGGTAGCCTTGCGACTTTAACGCTTTCAACATCTCGGGGATACCGTCGTAAAGGCGTGTCTTCTCCTGGCAATGGACAACATAATATTGCTTAAAATCCGAGAAGGTCTTCCGAAAGACCTCCTCAGATGTACCTTCAGGCACGGCACGCCTGATCAGTTGCTGCACGCCGTTACCTACAAACTGCCGCACCTCGTCCAACGTACGTTCGGGCAGCCCATTCCATCGGAGTGCCCAGTTGGTCGCATTGGCCAAATCGTCCAGCGTGTCGAGCAACGTGCCGTCAAGATCAAAGACAACGGCCTTAATACCTTGATGTTTCAATTTAGCTTCGCAACTCTCAACTTTCAATTTTAGCTTCGCTGACTTTCGTCACGACTCGGCAATTCAAGCAAGCTTGATTGCTCTCGCTGCTCCGAAAGTTCAACTCTCAACTTAAACTTATCCAATCTTGAAGCCAGTGCCGGCTTTTGTCGTTGTCTTCTTGGTTGTAGTTGAAGCAGGCGTGGAGGACGAGGGAGTGCTCGTTCCGGCAGCTGCGGCAGCACTGGAGAAGGCAGCCTTCACTTCAGGAATACTCTTCTGCAGCTGCTTGATACGGCTTGAGCTGCTGGGGTGCGTGCTCATGAACTCAGGCGTTGATCCACCGCCCGCGGCTTCCATCTTCTGCCACAGCGTGACAGCTGCATCGGCATCATAACCTGCAATCGTGGCGAGAACAATACCGATATAGTCAGCTTCCAATTCCTGCTTACGCGAGAAGGGCAACAGTGCACCATATTGAGCGCCTAAACCGTAGGCCGTAGCGACAGCCTGCTGCACCTGAGTGCTCTGACCCGATACGGCGATGCCGACAACAGAGCTGCCCAAGCTGGCCAGCAGCTGCTGGCTGGCACGCTCGTTACCATGCTTGGCCATGGCATGACCAACCTCATGGCCGATGACGGCTGCCAACTCATCATCGCGGTCAGCGCCGTTTCCAATGAGATTCAGCATACCCTCATAGACAACAATCTTGCCGCCAGGCATGCAGAAAGCATTGAGCTCCGGATCCTGCGTGAGGTTAAACTCCCAGGCATAGTTCTGGATGTCGGCTTCCTGACCGGTGACCTGCAGATAAGCCTCCGCAGCTGCGGCGATGCGCTGAGCCACATTCTTCACGATAGCCGTTGCATTGGCATTCGTTGACACCTTGGCCGTCTGCATGTAATTCTGATACTCGGTCAAGCTGGCTGACAGAATCTCTGCTTCAGAGACTAAGTTCAGCTGTTTACGACCTGTCATACTCACTGTGCTGCACGCGATGAGCGCCAAGCCCACCAGCGGCGCGAACCATAAAAATTTCTTCATAACCTTATTCTTTTTTGGCGTTATTTCGTTGTTTTGCGCAGCAAAATTAGTGTAAGTTCCGTTGTTCTGCAAGAAAAAGGGCAGAAATATGACTTTTTTTGTGCAAAAAACACCTTAAGCACTCCCTTTCATCAGCCGCTAACCTATTATTTCCCCTTGCTTTTAACCTCATTCGACCAACAATCGGCTCGCTGAGACGATGTGACTTTTGGAAAACAATTTGCTTATCGCAAAATTTCAATTGTCTGATAATCAACACCGGTTGAAAATATTTCGGAAAACTTTTGGTTTTATTTTGATTTATTCTTGCACAATTCAGGTAAACTTCATACCTTTGCACCGCCATTACTTCTTACGGCAATTCATTATTCCTTTTACATTACTCTTTTTTACCTTATAATGATATGATTCAGACTGTAGTCAAACGCGACGGACGCATCGTAGGTTTCAACGAAGAGAAGATCGTTGCAGCCATCCGTAAAGCCATGCTTCGCACCGAAGAGGGTGAAGACGAACATCTCGTCCACCAGATAGCCGATCGCATCGCCATGCGCGGCAAACCACAGATGACCGTCGAGGAGATCCAGGACCTCGTGGAGCTCGAGCTCATGAAGAGCGCCCGCAAGGACGTAGCCAAGATCTACATCCAGTACCGCAACCAGCGCTCCATCGCCCGCAAAGCCAAGACACGCGAGATGTTCCTCGAGATTATCAACATCAAGAGCAACGACGTCACACGCGAGAATGCTAATATGAACGCGGACACGCCCGCGGGTATGATGATGAAGTTCGCGTCGGAGACAACGAAACCATTCGTCGACGACTACTTGCTGGCTGAAGATATCCGCGAGGCCGTGCAGAAGAACTACCTCCACATCCACGACAAGGACTACTATCCTACCAAGTCGCTCACATGCGTGCAGCACCCCCTGGACC
>Ga0310697_10002955_pt1 | contig 17500 bp, 9 predicted proteins | sample 172DNAGHGlowgp2_FD_203883 | JGI IMG/M metagenome (GOLD analysis project Ga0310697, IMG submission 203883) | Sheep rumen microbial communities from Palmerston North, Manawatu-Wanganui, New Zealand - 1728 DNA GHGlow gp2 (v2) (version 2) | ecosystem: Host-associated > Mammals > Digestive system >... | reverse complement strand
ACCTTCTCCTCGCCCGTTTCCTTGCATTTCAGGGCCTCGCGGATGGTGGCAGCGATGGCGTGGCTTGACTCCGGAGCCGGAATGATGCCCTCGGTGCGGGCGAAGAGCAGACCGGCCTCGAAGGTCTCGAGCTGCGGAATGTCGACACCGTGCATCAGTCCGTCCTTGATGAGCTGCGAGACAATCATGCCGGCACCGTGGTAGCGCAGACCGCCGGCGTGGATGTTGGCGGGCTTGAAGGCATGACCCAGCGTGAACATCGGCAGCAGGGGCGTATAGCCAGCCTCGTCACCGAAGTCGTAGCGGAACTCACCGCGTGTGAGCTTCGGACAGCTCTCCGGCTCGGCAGCGATGAACTCCGTCGTCTTGCCGTCCTTGATGTTGTGACGCATGAAGGGGAAGGCGATGCCGCCGAAGTTAGAACCTCCGCCGAAGCAGGCGATGACGGTGTCGGGATATTCGCCCGCCATCTCCATCTGCTTCTCGGCTTCCAGACCGATGATGCTCTGGTGGATGGCGACGTGGTTCAGTACGGACCCCAGCGTATACTTACAGTTCGGCGTCGTCGTGGCCAGCTCTACAGCCTCGGAGATGGCAGTGCCAAGTGAGCCGGGATGGCGCGGGTCGCGGGTGATGATGTCCTTACCTGCGCGGGTCGACATCGAGGGAGAACCCGTCACGGCCGCACCGAAGGTACGCATGATGCTCGAACGGTAGGGTTTCTGTTGCATCGAGATCTTCACCTGATAGACGGCAGCCTCGAGTCCGAACACCGATGCGGCATAGCTCAGCGCGGCACCCCACTGGCCGGCACCCGTCTCGGTGGTGACGTTCGTGGTACCCTCCTGCTTGGCATAGTAGCACTGGGGCAGGGCAGAGTTGATTTTGTGAGAGCCCAGCGGGTTCACACTCTCGTTCTTGAAGTAGATGTGAGCCGGTGTGCCGAGGGCTTCCTCCAGCGCATAAGCCCGGACGAGCGGTGTCGAGCGGTAGTAGCTATACTTCTCCTGCACCTCCTCGGGGATGTCGATGAAGGCATGTTCCTGGTCGAGTTCCTGCACGCAACACTCGCGTGGGAAGATGTGCGCCAGGTCGTCGACGCCAAGGGGTTGCTTGGTTGCCGGATGGATGGGTGGCAGCGGCTTGTTGGGCATGTCGGCCTGAATGTTGTACCACTGTTTCGGCAGTTCACTCTCTGAAAGGATAAATCTCTTCTGTTTCATAGTTGTTGTTTGTGTTAAAGGGTTTATTTTTTTAGAAAATAGTTATTCGTGATGTATAGTGATGATGACATTGCTGTGCGGAGGGCTCTCGGCCTGTTGTCAAAAGACGTCTAAGAAAAAAGGCCTGTCGCGGTTGCGGCAGGCCTTTTGTGTATCTCAGATGTCTCTACACGGCTTGAGCGACTCACGACTTTTTCAATCTTGAGCAGCGCCACCACCAGTTGTTAGACATATACTGTTTCATATGTTCTGTATCTTTTTGTAATGATTCCTGCGGCAAAGGTAAGCAGAATGTTTCAATCTTGCAAATTTTTCGACAATTATTTTTTCAATAATTAAAAAATTGCTTCTGCGGGTTTCACTTTCAGCACAACATCGTTGTACAGTCCACCATTGGCTCCTCATTACTAATTACTTCTTGCAAGGGCACCAGGGCTTGAGCTGCTGGAAGAAGTCGTTGCCCTTGTCGTCAACGAGGATGAAGGCGGGGAAGTCTTCCACGCGGATCTTCCAGATGGCTTCCATGCCGAGTTCGGGATATTCCACGCACTCAATGCTCTTGATGCTCGACTGGCTGAGCACTGCTGCCACGCCACCGATGGTGCCGAGGTAGAAGCCACCATGTTTCTGGCAGGCATCGGTGACGACCTTCGAGCGGTTGCCCTTGGCAATCATCACGAGCGATGCGCCGTGGTCCTGGAACTCATCAACGTAGGGGTCCATGCGGTTGGCCGTGGTCGGTCCCATCGAGCCGCAGGGATAGCCCTCGGGCGTCTTGGCCGGTCCGGCATAGAGGATGGGGTGGTCCTTGAAGTAGGCAGGCATCTCCTCACCGGCATCCAGACGGGCCTTCAGCTTGGCATGGGCGATGTCGCGGGCTACGATGATGGTACCCTTCAGGTTGACGCGGGTGGAGACGGGATACTTCGTCAGCTCTTCGCGCACGGCATCGATACCTTTGTCGAGGTCGATGACGATGCTCTGCTGGCCTTCGCCGGCCTTCGCATATTCAGCAGGGATGAGCTCGCCGGGGTTGGCATCCATCTTCTCCAGCCAGATACCGTCGGCATTGATCTTTGCCTTGATGTTGCGGTCGGCCGAGCAGCTGACGCCCATGCCGATGGGGCAGGAGGCACCGTGGCGAGGCAGACGGATGACACGGATGTCGTGGGCCAGATACTTGCCTCCGAACTGGGCACCGAGACCAATCTTCTGGGCTTCCTTCAGGAGTTTCTCCTCGAGGTCGATGTCGCGGAAGGCACGACCTGTCTCATCGCCCGTGGTGGGCAGTGAGTCGTAGTACTTGATGCTGGCGAGTTTCACGGTGAGCAGGTTCTTCTCTGCCGATGTGCCGCCGATGACGAATGCGATGTGGTAGGGCGGGCAGGCAGCCGTGCCGAGGCTCTTCATCTTCTCAACGAGGAAGGGCAGCAGTGTGCCTTCGTTCTGGATGGTGGCCTTGGTCATGGGGTAGAAGTAGGTTTTGTTGGCCGAGCCGCCGCCCTTGGCCACCATCACGAAACGGTATTCGGCTCCCTCGCAGGCCTCGATGTCGATTTGTGCGGGCAGGTTGCAGCGTGTGTTCACCTCGTCGTACATGTTCAGCGGAGCATTCTGAGAATACCGCAGGTTGTCTTCAGTGAAGGTGTTATAGACACCGAGTGAGAGGGCTTCCTCATCCTCGAAGCCAGTCCATACCTGCTGTCCCTTTTCTCCGTGGATGATAGCGGTGCCGGTGTCCTGGCAGAAAGGCAGGATGCCCTTGGCGGCCGTCTCGGCATTGCGCAGGAACTGCAGGGCAACATACTTGTCGTTTTCAGAGGCCTCGGGGTCGGCCAAGATAGCGGCTACCTGAAGGTTATGCTCACGGCGCAGCATGAACTCAACGTCGTGGAATGCCTGCTGGGCAAGCAGTGTCAGTGCCTCGGGTGACACCTTCACAATCTGTTTTCCTTCGAACTCAGTCGTGCTTACACCTTCCTTGCTGAGCAAGCGGTATTCAGTCTTGTCCTCTCCGAGTTGGAACATCGGAGCATACTTGAATGCTGGTTTGTTTGCCATAATGCTTTTTGTATTTGTTATTATAAGTTATTTAGGATTATGCTAATTGCCTGCAAAGGTACGAAGAAATGTTGAAAGTCGAACGGCAGCCTTCTTAAATTTGCTTAATTTCTTATGATAGGCAGACCTTATATAAACATTTATTACTATCTTTGCACACATTATTTATAATAAGAGATTATTGAATGAAAGAATTTGTTATTTCCGAGGCAAGGGCCGAGACGGCTGTGCTGGTAGGACTCATCACGAAGGACCAGGACGAGGCAAAGACCAAGGAGTATCTTGACGAATTGGAGTTTCTGGCCGACACCGCTGGTGCCGTCACCCTGAAGCGTTTCACGCAGCGGGTTGGCGGTCCGTCCTCTGTGACCTATGTCGGGAGCGGCAAGCTGCAGGAAATCAAAGAATATATCAAGAAACGTCAGGATGCCTACGACGACTGGATGGATCAGCAAGACAGTTCCCTCCTTACTTCGGAGGCTCTTGCCGAGGCACCGCTGCCAGTGGGCATGGTCATCTTCGACGATGAACTGTCGGCCAAGCAGCTGCGGAATATCGAGAAGGAACTGGGCGTGAAGATACTCGACCGGACAAGTCTCATTCTCGATATCTTTGCCATGCGCGCCCAGACTGCCAATGCCAAGACACAGGTTGAACTGGCGCAATACCGCTATATGCTGCCTCGTCTGCAACGTCTGTGGACGCACCTTGAGCGACAGGGTGGCGGCTCAGGCTCGGGAGGCGGAAAAGGTTCGGTAGGCCTGCGCGGACCAGGTGAGACACAGCTCGAAATGGACCAGCGCATCATCCGTCAACGCATCTCATTGCTCAAGGAACGCCTCGTAGAAATAGACAAACAGAAGACGACGCAACGCAAGAACCGCGGCAGGCTCATCCGTGTGGCCCTTGTGGGCTATACCAATGTGGGTAAGTCGACCATCATGAATATGTTGGCTAAGAGTGAAGTGTTTGCTGAAAACAAACTCTTTGCCACCCTCGATACCACCGTTCGTAAGGTGACCATCGAGAACCTGCCGTTCCTGTTGGCTGATACCGTGGGCTTTATCCGTAAGTTGCCCACCGACCTCGTCGACTCCTTTAAGTCAACCCTCGACGAGACGCGTGAGGCTGACCTGTTGCTCCACGTCGTCGACATCTCTCATCCCGACTTCGAAGAGCAAATACAAGTGGTGGAAAAAACACTGGCTGAACTCGGTTGTGCCGACAAGCCTTCGATGATTGTCTTCAACAAAATTGACAACTACCATTGGGTGGAGAAGGACGAAGACGACCTGACGCCGATGACCAAGGAGAACATCTCCCTCGATGAACTGAAACGCACATGGATGGCCCGACTCAACGAGAACTGCATCTTCATTTCAGCCTTGGAGAAGCAGAACATAGATGAGTTCCGTGACACCGTCTACAAAAAGGTGCGTGAACTGCATGTCCAAAAATATCCCTACAACGACTTCCTTTATAGTAATTATGAGGAAGCCGGTGACTTCTCTTGAAAAAACCACTAACAATTAATAAAAGACTATGACTTACAGAAATCTGACTAATCAAGAAATTCTCGTCCTCGAACAGAACAGCTGTTGGGCTGAGAATTGGGACAATGTGAAAGTGGCAGAGGACTTCCGCCCCAACTATTTTCATCGCGTTATGTTTTACGGGGACATCCGTCTTGGCTGCTTCGACAAAAGTGTTGAAGTGTCGACGGGTTTTGTCAAACACTCCGGCATCAACGATGCCACCCTGCGCAATGTGACTGTCGGCGACAACTGCCTGATAGAAAAGATAGGTAATTACATCAATAACTACAGCATCGGCGACGACTGCTATATCTCTAACGTCTGCACGATGGAGACGAGAGAAGGGGCCACCTACGGCGAAGGCAGTCTGATCAGTGTGCTCAACGAGGTGGGCGATGGCAACGTGTATATCTTCCGTGCTCTTAACAGCCAACTGGCTGCCATGATGGTGAAATACAGCAACGACAAGCAGCTGAAGGAAGCAATGGCTCGGCTGGTGAAAGAGGAAGTGCGCATCACCCGTCCTGAACGCGGAACCATCGGACACAATGTGAAAATCGTCAATTCAAAAGATATCATCAATACCATTGTCAAGGGAGACTGCGAAATCAGTGGTGCAGCAAGGCTCTCCGACTGTTCTATCCTCTCTTCGAAAGACGCATCGGTATATATCGGAACGGGTGTCATCTGTGAGAATTCTATCATCTGCGACGGCTGTTCCATCACAAACTCCGTCAAGATGCAGGACTGCTTCGTTGGTGAGGCCTGCCAGATTACCAATGGCTTTACGGCTGAAGCCAGCGTCTTCTTCGCCAATTCGTTTATGGCCAATGGTGAAGCCTGCGCAGCCTTCTGCGGACCTTTCTCGGCCTCTCACCACAAGAGCTCACTGCTCATCGGCGGGCAGTTCTCGTTCTATAATGCCGGTTCGTCAACCAACTTCTCCAATCATGCCTATAAGATGGGCCCCATGCACTATGGAACGTTGGAGCGTGGAACGAAGACTGCCAGCGGTGCCTATATCCTGATGCCTGCCACCATCGGAGCCTTCTCCGTCTGTTTCGGTAAGCTGATGCACCATCCCGACACCCGCAACCTGCCGTTCTCCTATCTGATGGCTTATGGAGAAACGATGTATTTGATTCCAGGCCGTAACATCACGACCGTCGGCCTCTATCGTGACATCAAGAAATGGCCCAAACGTGACAAGCGGTCGGCACTCTCACAGAAGAGTATCATCAACTTCGACTGGCTCTCGCCCTTCACCGTCGGTGAAATCATTCAGGGAAAGGAAATTCTGGAAAGCCTCCGTAGAGCCTCTGGTGATGATGTCTCTTCCTATAATTTCCATGAGTATGTCATCAATGCCACATCGCTCCGTAAGGGTATCAAATATTATGACATTGCCCTGCGCATCTATCTTGGAGCCGTGCTGAAGCGTGCCGTGAGAGAGGACTTCCTGCATAAGCCGCTCACCGAAACAGGTAAGGGTCAATGGAACGACCTTTCGGGCCTGTTGCTACCGGAAAGCGAAGAACTGCGATTGGTCGATGACATCAAGAATGGAGAGGTTGCTTCCATTCAAGAGATCCTCGATCGTTTCGTCGACATCAACGACCACTATTCAGAATATCGTTGGGCATGGTCTTACCAGATGCTTCTCGACTATTATCATGTTGATGAACTCACCGAAGAAAATGTGGCCAACATCCACGAAGACTATGTCAAGGCACGTCGTGCATGGATTGCAGAAATCCGCAAGGATGCCGAGAAGGAGTATGCCATGGGTGATGTCGAGCAAGAAGTCTTTGAAAACTTCCTTGATCAACTCGACCACGAGATTGACTACGAAGACTAAATTGGGGGAAATTCTAATGAAATTAAATATGAAGAGCAAAACATTTCTGAAACCTCTCCTCATCGGGAAAGGTTGGGGGTGGGCTTTACTACTCCTACTTTTAACTGCTTGTGGCAGTAAATACAAGTATGATAGCGTGAAGGGCGACGACATGCAGACACGCATCTACACCCTGGACAACGGACTGAAGGTTTATCTGTCGGTCAACAAAGAGGCTCCGCGCATACAGACTTATATCGCTGTGCGCACCGGTTCAAAGAACGACCCAGCCGAGACCACCGGTCTGGCCCACTATCTGGAACACCTGATGTTTAAGGGCACGAAGCAGTTCGGTACCACTAATCCTGAGGCCGAAGAGCCGTTCCTCAATGAGATTACGGAGCGCTACGAGGCTTATCGCCAGCTCACCGATCCTGAGGCACGCCGTCAGGCTTACCATGAGATTGACTCTGTGAGTCAGCTGGCTGCCCAATATAACATCCCCAATGAGTACGACAAGCTGATGGCTGCCATCGGTGCCGAGGGCACCAACGCCTATACGTCGACCGACGTCACCTGCTATACTGAGGACATCCCGTCGAACGAAGTGGAGAACTGGGCAAAGATACAGGCCGACCGCTTCCAGAACATGGTCATCCGCGGTTTCCACACCGAGCTTGAGGCAGTCTATGAGGAATACAACATCGGCATCGCCCAAGACGAGCGCAAACTGTGGCAGGCACTCCTGGCCATGCTCTATCCCGAACATCCTTATGGCACTCAGTCGACTATCGGTACGCAGGAACATCTGAAGAACCCATCGATCGTCAATATCAAAAACTACTTCAACCATTGGTATCGTCCGAACAACGTAGCCATCTGTATGGCTGGTGACTTCGATCCCGATGAGGTCATCAAGACCATCGACAAGTATTTTGGTGAGTGGCAACCCGGTGAGGATGTCACACAGCCACAGTTCCCTGCACTGGCTCCCATCACCGAACCTCGCGACACTACCGTCTACGGACTTGAGGCCGAGACCGTTTGGTTGGGTTGGCGTTTCGACCGAGGTAACTCATTGCAGGTCGACACGCTGAACCTTATTGAAAACATCCTGAGCAACGGCACCGCAGGACTCTTCGACCTCGACATCAACCAACAGATGAAGATGCAGGGAGCCTGGGCCGGTGTGGAACAGATGCACGACTATTCAGCCTTCATAGTGGCCGGTACCCCCCGCGACGGACAGACCCTCGACGAAGCGAAGGACCTGATGCTTTCCGAGATAGAAAAGCTGAAGGCCGGCGACTTTTCCGACGACCTGTTGCCTGCCGTTATCAACAACGTCAAACTGAGTTACTACAACTCGTTGCAGTATAATATGTCGCGTGCAGGGAAGTTTGTTGATGCCTTTATCAATGAGATTCCCTGGGAACAGGAGGTGCAGCATATCGATCGTATTTCCACTATTACCAAGGAAGAAATCGTGGCCTTTGCCAACCGTCACTTCCAGAATAACCATGTCATTATCTACAAGCGTCAGGGTGTGGACAAGACGTTGAAGAAGATTGATAAGCCCGCCATCACCGCCATTCCCACCAACCGCGACACCGTGAGTCAGTTTGTGAAGGACATCCAGAATGCCAAGGTAAAGCCCATCGAGCCGAAGTTCGTCGACTTTAAGAAAGACTTGTCGTTCGGACAAATCAGCGACGGCATCCCCTTTGTCTATGTGAAGAATACGGAGAAGGGCAGCTCAGTGTTAGACCTGCGCTATGAATTCGGCACCGACGCTGACTTGCGTTATGCCTATGCAGCCGGCTACCTCGGCTACCTCGGCACCGACTCGCTCACCAACGAACAGTTGAAACAGCAGTTCTATAAGCTCGCCTGCGACTATCAGGTCAGCGTAGGACAGCGCAACATCGACCTCATCATCACCGGTCTCTCAGAGAATATACCTGAAGCCTTGCGCCTGTTCATGCATGTCATCCAGTGCGCCAAGGCCGACAATGATGCTTGGCAGCAATATGTGGCACTTGAAGAGAAGAACCGTATCGACAGCAAGGCCAACCAGCAGCAGAACTTCTCTGCCCTGGTCAATTATGGTATCTACGGTGAATTCAACCCCACACGCAACGACATTTCCATCAGTCAGCTGCGACAGCAGGATCCGCAGGAACTGCTCGACCTGTTGCGTGACCTGGCTTCCTACGAGCACTCCATCCTCTACTTCGGCCCGATGAGCGAGAAGGAACTCGCCGCAACGGTCAAGGAAGCCTGCCCGTCGCTTTCAGATGCCCTTATTCCTGCGCCCGAAACACACCATTACGTTCAGCAGCCCACTCCTGAGAACGAAATCCTCATCGCCCCCTATGATGCCAAGAACATCTATATGCGCATGATTCACAACGAGGGCCGTGAGTGGACCGCTGACGATGCTGCCGTGAAGGCACTCTTCAACGAGTATTATGGTGGTGGCATGAATACCATCGTCTTCCAGGAGATGCGTGAAGCTCGCGGACTGGCCTACAGCGCCTTCGCTGCCTATGTAGAGCCGGGGTATAAGGACCAGAAAGAATACTTCTTCACCCACATCATCACGCAGAACGACAAGATGATGGATTGCGTGCGGCAGTTCCATGCCATCCTCGACACCATCCCCGAGAGTCAGGCAGCCTTCGACATTGCCAAGGAAGCCCTGACCAAGCGTCTCGCCTCGCAGCGTACCACCCGCTTCGGTCTTATCAATGCTTGGCTGTCGGCCAGGTGGCGCGGTATCGACTACGACATCAACCAGAAGATATACGAGGCTCTGCCTGGCATCACACTCCAGGATGTCGTGCGCTTCGAACAGGAGCAGATTGCCCGTAAACCCTATCGATACGTCATCCTTGGCAACGAGGCCGACCTCGACATCAAGAGTCTTGAGGAAATAGCCCCCGTGCGCCGGCTGACCACCGAGGAAATCTTCGGATATTAAGTCTATCTCAACAACTCCCCCTCCGGTCCTCTCCAACTCCCCTCCTTGGGAGGGGACGGGGGAGGTTACCCCATTTAAATCATATCTATCTATGAACCTTACAGAACGTTTTATCAACTACACCAAGTTCGACACGCAGTCTGCCGAAGAGTCGCAGACAGTGCCCAGTACTCCGAAGCAACTCATCTTCGCTGAATATCTGAAGAAGGAACTCGAGGACGAAGGCTTCGCCGATGTCGAAATGGACGAGATGGGATACATCTACGCCACGCTTCCCGCCAATACGAAGAAGCCCATTCCTACCATCGGCTTTATCTCACACTACGATACGTCACCCGATGCGAGCGGAGCGAATATCAAAGCCCGCATCGTAGAGAACTACGACGGGGGTGACATCGAACTGTCGCCCGGCATTATCTCATCGCCAAAGAAGTTTCCCGAGTTGCTCAGTCATGTAGGCGAAGACCTCATCGTCACCGACGGAACAACACTGCTCGGAGCCGACGACAAGGCGGGTATTGCTGAAATCGTGCAGGCCATGTGCTATCTGCGCGACCACGACGAAATCAAGCACGGTGACATCCGCGTGGGCTTCAATCCCGACGAGGAGATTGGTATGGGTGCCCATCACTTCGATGTCGGGAAGTTCGGCTGCCAGTGGGCATATACCATCGATGGCGGTGACCTTGGTGACTTGGAATATGAGAACTTCAATGCCGCCGGGGCCAAAGTGTTCATCAAGGGTGTCAGCGTGCACACGGGCTATGCCAAGGGAAAGATGATCAATGCCAGTCGGTTGGCATGTGAGTTCAACAATATGATTCCCGAGACCGACATCCCCGAGACTACCGAGGGCTATGAAGGCTTCTATCATCTGCTCGGCATCGAGAGCCGTACAGAGGAAGCAAAGCTGTCATACATCATTCGCGACCACGACCGCCAGCGGTTTGAAGACCGCAAGCAGTTCATTGAAGACTGTGCCGCTCGTCTGAATGATAAATACGGCGAAGGCACCGTCCGCGTCGAACTGCGCGACCAGTACTTCAACATGAAAGAGAAGATAGATCCCAACATGCATGTCATCGACATCGTCCTGCAGGCCATGCAAGAGAGCGGAGTGCCACCGAAGGTAGAACCCATTCGCGGCGGTACCGACGGTGCACAGCTGTCGTTCCGCGGCCTGCCCTGTCCGAATATTTTCGCCGGAGGCGTGAACTTCCACGGGCCTTTTGAATTTGTATCCATCCAAGTCATGCAGAAAGCCGTTGATGTCATCGTGAAGATTTGTCAGCTCACCGCCAACTACAACGATTGATGTTTTAGACATAATGGCAAAAGGACATAATTTCAATAGACAGACTTATTTTAACAATAACAGCAATAAACCTGTCTGAGATAGTGCTTCTTTCTGTCTAATAATTATGTTCTTTTGTCATTCTGTCTAAAACATGTCCTTCTGTCAAAAGAATATTTCTACCTTTCCCTTCTCGGGCATAATGCGGTAGGCCCAGCCGGGTTGCTGTCGAAGGTCTGTGAAGAAACCTTTTCTGAGGGAGAGTCGGTAAGTGAATCCTTCTTCCTCTGCCGTCAGTTTTTTACCGTCGATAATGCGGAATGGCAGAGAGGCCTTCGGCTGTACGTTCAGCTGCATACACCATCGGAGCGACCGGTCGGTGCAGCCAGCTGTCAGAGCCTTCTCTGTCATTGTCAGGATGATGGCACCGCTCCGGTCCTTCAGTGGCCAGCTGATGGTCATGCCCTTTCCCTTCTTCTTGATGACGGGTTCACCGCCCAGCAGTTCCTCCGTCTGTCCTTCTTCCGAAAAGGCATAGAAGCGCAGACTGGCCATATCGTCAGCAGAGCTCCACAGACAGCCGTCGACAATGGGCATCGTCTTGTATACACATTGGTTGGAGGTACATACATTATTATAATATGGACTCTCCTTGTGCTCGTCGAAGAGGTGGATGTCGCGAATCCCCATTCTGTTGCCTTCCCAGAGGATGTTCGTGCGATAGTAACGGCTGTTGAACCAGATGGTACGCCCGTTGTTGTCGGTGTAGTCGCTCATGGCCGTGCACGCCGTAGGCGGTGTCACAGGGTACTTCTTTCTGAAGTTTCGTGCCGACTCAATCAATGTCTCCACCTTCAGTTTGCCTTGTCTTTCCAGTTCTGCAATCTGAGGCAGCTGCACCTCATATCCTTTCTTGAAGGCGTCCCATGTGAATGAGTTCTCTTGTCCTGCCTGTAGATAGGTAAAGCCTAAGGCTGGGTCGTCGGTCATACATCGGAGATACCAGCCCACCCATTCGGGCTGCTGTGCATTCACATAGGTGGGTTCCATCGTACAGACGCTCTGGACGGCTCCGCCCACGCCGGCACTGTACTGATAGAGCGGGTCGCTGCCTAACATTCTGAATACGGGCAGGTCTATCTGTCCGCTTCGCGTCTGGGCTGGCATGTAGGCATTGACCTTTGACGGGTAGTAGGCTCCAGCCCAGTAGCCGCCCCAGAGGGTGTAGCCGTCGGTGCCCACCTGGTCGCGGCAGATGCAGCATCCCTCGATGTTGTATTTCTCGCGCATATATGCCATCGTGTGGGCATCGATAAACCACGAGCCGATGCTGTTGGGCAGTCGTCCGAAGAGTTCCATGAATTTCTCCATATAGACATCCACCAACCGTTCGCGTTCCTGCTGCGTATATCCCACGGCAAAGCCTTTGTCAGCGTGCCAGTCCCAAGGAAAGCGTCCGCGCCAGGTCAGTCCGGCGGCCTCCACATGGGGCTGGGTGATTTCCCACCAGCCGCCCACCTCGCAGCCGTGTGCCATCTCCTCGCGCATCATGTCTTGGTATTGCGTGTCGATGAGGGCATCGTACTGCAGGAGCCATGTTCCTCGGAAACCATAGCGGTGAATGGCATCGGCCTCATGGCGGACGGTCTCGAAGAGTACTCTCGGTGTGATTACTTCGTCGCGAGGCTCAATGTCGCGTATGAAGTTGATGAAGTTGACGATGTGGGGCACGTCGCTTCCGGCGGCAAGGCTCGCCAGTGGAGACAGGCACAGGAGGCCAGCCAACAGTTGTGTCATTCTCTTTCCTAAAAACATTTTCATCGTGAATGGTATTTTTCAGTACTAACTGCAAAATTAGGGATTATTTTTCTTTCCTCCAAACGTTTCTTGTTTTTTTGCAATCCGAAACGAAGAATCGGCAAGGGCGGGACTGAGCGTCGGAAGTGCCGGTTCTTATTATCGGAACTTATACTGCTTATAGATAATCAGATTATCTCACATTGATAATCGGCTTATCTCACATTGATCATCATATTATCTCACATTGATCATCGGCTTATCTCATTGAGGTAATAATGAGGGTGCTTATAACCGTTATTTTCTTTTTTAAGAAATAGGACGCCTTTTTTGCTTTTTTCTCAGAAAAAAACGCTACCTTTGCAGAGAAGTTGCGCCTTAGGCGTTAGTTGTCAGGGGCAATGTATTTGTTTTTTAGGTTCTATACTGTATGGACGCATTGATACGCGACTTGGCGTTGATACTGGTTGTCGCCGGTGTGGTGACGCTGATATTCAAGCGGCTGCGGCAGCCGTTGGTGCTGGGGTATATCGTGGCGGGCTTCCTGGTCTCGCCTCACATGCCATATATCGCTTCTGTGGTCGACAAGGAGAATGTACAGACTTGGGCTGACATCGGTGTGATGTTCCTGCTGTTTTCGCTGGGTCTTGACTTTTCGTTCAAGAAAATCCTGAAGATGGGTCTCTCACCGGTCATCGCGGCGTTGAGCATCGTCTTCTCGATGATGATGCTGGGCATATTTGTGGGTAAGGCTTTCGGCTGGACGCAGATGAACTGCATCTTCCTCGGCGGTATGCTGGCGATGTCGTCGACAACCATTATCTATAAGGCTTTCGACGACATGGGGCTTCGTCAGCAGCGCTTTGCCTCGCTGGTGATGAGTGTGCTCATTCTGGAAGACGTGCTTGCCATCGTAATGATGGTGATGCTGTCGACGATTGCCATGGGGCAGAACCCCGACGGCTCGCAGCTGCTGCTGCAGGTGGGCCGCCTCATCGTCATCCTTGTGCTATGGTTCGTCGTAGGCATCTTCCTGATACCCTTGTTCCTTCGGAAGACACGCAGTCTGATGACCGAGGAGACGCTGGTCATCGTATCCTTGGGGCTTTGCTGCCTGATGGCGGTCATTGCCACGAGTGCAGGTTTCAGCTCGGCATTCGGTGCCTTTGTGATGGGCAGCATTCTGGCTGAGACGATAGAGGCTGATAAGATTATCAAGGTGGTGGAGCCGGTGAAGAACCTCTTCGGAGCCGTCTTCTTCGTGTCGGTCGGAATGCTGGTCGACCCGCAGGTGCTTCTCTCGCAGTGGTTCCCCATCGTCTGTCTCACACTGACCATCCTGCTTGGGCAGGCTCTTTTCGGCTCCCTTGGCTATATGCTCAGCGGACAGCCGCTGCGGACGGCCATGCGATGTGGCTTCTCGATGGCTCAAATCGGCGAGTTTGCCTTCATCATAGCCTCGCTGGGTCTGACGTTGGGTGTCATCAGCGACTTCCTCTATCCTGTCGTCGTGGCAGTGTCGGTGGTGACGACATTCCTCACACCCTATATGATTCGTGCGGCTGAACCAGCCTATCATGTGTTGGAAAGTCGTCTTCCGAAGAAGTGGATACGAAGGCTGAACCGCCTTTCATCCATCCAACAGTCGAGCGAAACCGAAAAAAGCAACTGGCGCACACTGCTCACGCAGATGGGCCTATATACCTTTATATATAGTGTACTGTCGGCAACGGTCATCACGCTGATGTTCCGATTTGTCCTGCCCTTCACGCGCAACCTGCACCCGACGTGGGAATTCCACTGGTATGCCAATGCCTTCACCGGGCTGCTCACTCTGCTCCTTGTATCGCCCTTCCTGCGGGCGATGATCATGAAGAAGAACCATTCGCCTGAGTTCAAAGCCCTCTGGATGGAGCGGCGCATCAACCGACTGCCCCTGGTGTTTACTATCCTTGTGCGCATCGTCATCGCTATGGCCTTCGTGTTCTATGTGGTGAACTATCTGAGCCGTTTCCGCAATGCCCTCATCGTGTGCATCGCCTTGGTGCTGATTATCGTGATGATTTTCTCGCGAGGCATCAAGCGCAGGAGCATACGGCTGGAGCGTATGTTTATAGAGAACCTGCGTTCACGCGAGATCGCGGCTCAGGTGAGTGGCCGGAAGAAACCGCTCTTCGAAGACCGTCTCTTGGACCGTGACATCCATATCTCAGACTTCGACGTGCCCGAAGATTCGCGGTGGGCAGGACAGACCCTCTATAAGCTCCACCTTCGCGAACGGTTCGGCGTTCATGTGAGTAGCATCCTGCGCGGTCACCATCGCATCAACATTCCCGGCGGACAGATGGTGATCTTCCCGGGTGACCGCATCCAGGCCATCGGCTCCGACGAGCAGTTGCGACATTTTGGGCAGGCATTGCGCGGAGAACTCATCGACGATGACCCTGAGATAGAGAAGCGTGAGATGCAACTGCGGCAGATAGTCCTCTCGCCCGACTCGCCTTTCGTCGGCAAGACCCTGCGCGAGAGTGGCATCCGCGAACGCTTCGGGTGTCTCGTGGTGGGCGTGGAAGAAGGTCAGCAAGACCTCACCGCCATCGACCCCACACGCGTCTTCGAGCCGGCCGACATCCTTTGGGTGGTGGGCGAAGCCGAGCAGATTAGAGGTTTAAAAGAATAAAATAATAAAAGACATGAGCAACATTACAAAAATTGTCCTGACGGGCGGTCCCTGTGCCGGCAAGACGACGGCACTGGTCAAAGTCATCGAGCATTTCTCGAGTCTGGGCTTCAAAGTGTTTACAATCCCTGAGGTTCCCACCATGTTCACTCAGGCCGGCATGGATTATCTGACCAAGAACAAGGCATTCTTCTACGAAGGGGAAAAGGCTACGCTGGAGGTCCAGATGGCCCTTGAAGACAAATTCATCCGAATGGCAGAGGCTTGCACGGAACCTTGTCTCATCGTCTGCGACCGCGGAACGATGGACATCTCAGCCTATATGACTCCCGCCATGTGGGAAGACATCACCCGTGCCGTGGGAACGAGTACGCTTGAGCTTCGCCAGCGTTATGATGCCGTACTCCACTTGGTGTCGGCTGCCGACGGTGCCGAACAGTTCTATACCACCTCGAACAATGCTTCGCGCAACGAACCTGCCGACGAGGCCGGTCTGCAGATTGCCCGTATGCTCGACAAGAAAGTCATTGAGGCTTGGACGGGACATCCCCACCTGCGTGTCATCAACAACCACGACGACTTCGATGCAAAACTCAACCGCGTGTTGAAGGAAATCAGCAATGTGCTCGGACTGCCACAGCCTATTGAAGAAGAACGGAAATACATCGTACGCATTACCGGACAGCTGCCGGAGTGCACAGAAAGCGAAATCACACAGACCTACCTCGTCGCCGATCCCGACAGCGAAGTCCGTCTGCGTCGCCGCCTGTGGAATGGAAAGCCCGTCTATGTGCTGAACTCAAAGAAACGCGTGTCGCCTCATGAACTCATTGAGACGGAACAACAAATCAACTCCAACCTCTACCAGACAATGTTGCAACAGGCCGACCCCTATCGGCAACCGATAGTGAAACTGCGCCGAAGTTTCATCTGGAAAGGCCAGTATTTCGAACTCGACGAATATCGTAAACCTACGCCCGGCCTGCTCATTCTTGAAACCAAGGGCATCACGGAGAATGAAAACGTGAAACTGCCGACCTTCCTCGAAATCGTTGAGGACATTACGGGCAGGAAAGAGTTCTATAACTATAATCTTGCAAAGACAAGGTAAGAAAACATCCAAAACCGTCATGAGAAAGGTACGACAACCTCTGTCTGACCTCTCTTGCTAATTCTTATACAACAAAATAGAATATATGGAGTATAAAGTAACATCACAAGACCGGGAATTTATGCGTGAAGCCATACGGCTGGCCAATGAGAGTGTGCGCAGGGGCGGAGGACCCTTCGGCGCCGTAATCGTCAAGGACGGGCAAATAGTAGCAGGAAGCTACAACAGGGTCACCATCGATAACGACCCGACAGCCCATGCCGAAGTGAATACTATCCGTGAGGCGTGCCGACTCCTTCACACTTTCGATCTTTCAGGTTGTGTCGTATACACCTCGTGCGAGCCCTGCCCGATGTGTCTCGGAGCTATTTATTGGGCACATATCGAAAGGATATATTATGGAAACACGCGCAAGGACGCACGGGATATAGACTTCGCCGACGATTTTATCTATGAAGAACTCGACAGGCCGATGGAAGAGCGCACGGTGCCCATCATTCCCCTGATGCGTGATGAAGCATTGGAAAGCTTCCGCCTGTGGTCGGAGAAAGATGACAAGACTGAATATTGATAAAAAACCGGCATCGTGTAAATGCCGCATCACTTAAACACGGTGCCGACGATTTGCCGAATGTTATCGGTGCGGCCCATCGTATAATAATGGATGGCGGGCGCGCCATGTCGTAAGAGGTCTTCGCTCTGTTGGATACACCATTCGGTGCCCACGGCGTAGACTTCTTCGCCAGTGTTGCACCGGCGCAGCTTCTCCATCAGCGTCTGCGGAAGGTCGATGTGGAAGGTGCGGGGGAGTGTGTCGGGTTGGCGAAGGGTGGAGATGGGTTTCAGTCCCGGAATGATAGGAACGGTAATCCCTGCTTTTCGACAGGCATCAGAGAAACGGTAGAAGACCTCGTTGTCGAAGAACATCTGCGTAACGATATAGTGCGCACCGGCATCTACCTTTCTTTTAAGGTTCTCG
>Ga0310697_10002953_pt1 | contig 17506 bp, 9 predicted proteins | sample 172DNAGHGlowgp2_FD_203883 | JGI IMG/M metagenome (GOLD analysis project Ga0310697, IMG submission 203883) | Sheep rumen microbial communities from Palmerston North, Manawatu-Wanganui, New Zealand - 1728 DNA GHGlow gp2 (v2) (version 2) | ecosystem: Host-associated > Mammals > Digestive system >... | reverse complement strand
TGTAAAACCTATTAATAAACAATAAAGGGAAAAAGAAAAAAGGCTGGTAGATTTAATTATCTACCAGCCTTTTTTTTGTTTTATAAAGTTATTTGCTTTTCATAATTTACAGTTGCTTCAATTTGATTTACAATGTATTCATTTAAATCATTATAAATTTCATTTAAATAAACTTTTGCTTCCTCACTAAGAATCTCTTGTACTGCTTCAAATGTTCTTCTAAACGCTTCTTCTTGAGCTGCTTTATCAAACATATTTTTATCTTTTAAAGCATTTACATAAGTTTGATTAGTTGCTGTTACGCAAGTAACAATTGTGTTATTTAATAAATCTATATACTTTTGAGTAATTTCATTATCTGTTTTCTTTTTTAAGTCTTCCGCCTGAGCAGTGAACCATCTGACTAAAAAAACTGTAATTACAGCTAACAAGGGAACAATTAGCAACTCAAAAATTTGTTGGGCATTCATTACAAAATCCATTTTATTTCTCCTCTTCTAACAGTTGTTTGATTAAGTTATAAAATATCACGTACCTTGGTGGAATCCATTGAGGTGATAAACAAAAATATACTTCGTCAAAATCTATATCTTTTAATTTTTCTATATTTCTTATACTCTCAAGATTAATTTTACAATTATCATTTCCATAAGGACGAAAACTCATAGCATCAGAATGAAGGGCTTTTACCCAAGTTACTGAACTAAGTTTTTTCTTTAAATATAAATATCCTAACCAAGTACCGCAATTATATTCATCTTGTTGTAAAATTTCATTAAAAGCCAATTTATCATACCAAAAGTCATGATGGAAGTCTACGTTATAGATATTATATATATCTATATTATAATTAGGAGATTTTTTAAGAATATCTACAACCTCATCATGATCTGTAATAAAATAAATAGGCTTATCTTTAAAATGTTTTAATAAATCTGTAATGCCATAAAGAATGGTTTCATCAAATTGTAATTTATCGTAGAATTCAAATTGATATTCTGCTTCTAAATCTGCCCAAAGTTCTGCAGGATCTGTCTCTGCAAAAGCATAGTCGTTATATAATTCAATTGATGGAGCCATTATGATATCGAAATCTATACTTAAAATTTTTTTCTCCATATTCGTACTCCTTTAACGCTTATATAATATCAAATTTTTTTGTTAAAAGCAAATTAACGAATTGGGCCAAGGATGTTGCCGTTCTCATCAAAGGCAGCTTCGTTTTGGTAGAGGGAAAGGACGTCATCGGCGGAGAGAGCGGTTGCATAAGCGCGGAAATCACAAAGCTGCCCATTAAACCAACCTGCATTTCCAGACGCATAATCGCGCCATCCTAAAGATAAATTGCCTCCGTTATGCACCCAGGAATTAGTGCCACTACTGGTTAATAAAACCCCATTACAATATACATTACGGGTATTTGTACCAGTTTTTACTAAAACTATGTGATTCCATTCGTTTGCTTTAAAAGTAGTTCCTAATAAAACCACATTAGCACTAACTGTACAACTAGTTATAAAAGAATTGCCATTATAGAATCCAATTGACGTTTGAGTGCCACTATCAACATAACAAATTCCATAACCAGATGGAATTGTTGAAACTTTCACCCAGAAAGAAACAGATTGAACTTCTGAAGGTAAAGATGTAGTAGTAATTTTTTCTGAACCACTAAATTTTGTACTAGCCGAATATTTGGGTGTATCTTCAGAAAATATTAAATCACCAGTTATTGTACCATTATTACAATATCCACTTGTGTCATATATAGTTGTTGATGTTCTTGTTCCACCAACTCCCGCATATGCTGTAGCATGGTCTTTATTTTCTAATTGCATGTTTGCAAAAAACCAAAAATTAGAAGTGTCAGAAGTATGAGAAGGATAATTCTGAATATATCCCCATTGTGCTGCATCTGTTGTTGTACCATGAAAAGTAATTTCTACATAATTCCACATATTCGGTTGCACTGGTATCATAACAGCATCTGTTCCAGTGCCCGTACTAATTCCAGTAGCAGCGTTATGTACTCGATATGTGGCTGTACCAGAACCGCTACCAAGTTTATAAGGGCGAATAGATGTACTAATTGTTGAATAATAATCAAAACTTAAAGTTCTATCTAAGGGATAACTTCCTCCATTTGAAGTATATAAATTACCAATATATACATATGGAAAAGCACCTCCACCATTAGTTCCCATATAAACTTTAGTTCCTTTACGACCTTCAAAAGTGGTTACTATCTTATACATATCTGTAGTTGTGCCATAAGAATATTTACCAGTTGCACCATTATAACAAGTAGCAGATAAACAATCTTCAGTAGTGATTAAATTAGCTGTTGATTCAATAGCAGCATCACTAAGCGGATAATGTAAAATCAACCCTTTCGAAATTTCTTTCACCTCTTGAGAAGAAAGTGCATTATCGTAAATTCTTACATCGCACATTTTCCCTTTAAAATTCTGGCTTGTAGCATCTCTCCAAGAACCAACAAAATAATTCCCATTAGGAATACTCCCAGTGCTACCAGTTATTTTTAATTCTCCATTTAAATATACTTTAGTTTCTGAAGCAGTCCTAACCATCGCTAAATGATTCCACTTATTTAATTCATAAGCAAAATTCCCTTTGCCCCAACTATATAAATAAATAACGGGAGAATTAGTTGTAGAGTTTTTAGCTTGTAGTTCAAATCCAGAAGGGCCTCCAAATATAGTTTCCCAACCTTTAGAACTCCAAGTATCATCATGATAAAACCAACAAGTAAATGTAAAATCAGTAGTAGTCATTGTAGATAAATTACCAACTCCAATAGCATTATCTACTCCGCTAAATACATAACATCCACCTAGTTTACCATTAGTATCAAAACTAGCATTATTACAAGTAATTGATCCAGTAGAAAGACCTTGCTGACGCAGGTCACGAGTTAAAGGTAACCACACTTGTAAACTCATTTGCGATTAACCTCCTTTTCTTTTTTTAATCTATATATGTAAAACTGCGGCCAGGCTGACTCCTAGTTACCTTAGAGTCAGCTTTCCCGCAATATTGTTTGCGTCTCTAATTAAAAGCAAGCTAAACCCCTAGTTACTAGCTAGGGGCCAGCCCGCAATCTTTTTCTTTTTTCTTTTGGATATATCGCCTTAAAGAGACGCCCAGCGGATACTCTTGCGATAAGAGTCCCCGTCAGGATTCTCTAGAAAACATTATTTCTGAGCATTTAAGAACTTTTGGAATGCCATTGCAGTATTAGGTCCCATGATACCGTCTGCAGTACCAGCACCATATGAAGCAAGGAATTTCTGTAAAGCAATTACAGTTTTCTTACCACAAAGTCCGTCAATGTCTCCGGGATTATATCCTTTATTCTTTAAATATCTTTGTAATCTATCTACTGTAGTAGATCCTACATATCCATCTGCAAATCTTGCAACTGTCCATCTAGGGATATAAGGTTTAACAGTAGAAGTTTGTCCACCAATCCAACCATCTGGTGTAAGTCCAAGGAAGCTTTGAAGTCTTTCAGTAGAAAGTTCTCCGAAGTAACCATCTACAGTTAACTTACCACTCTTGGAACTAGAACCGCCAGAACTAGAACCACTTCCACTTCCAAGTAACTTATTTACTTCAGCAGCAATATAAGAAAACTTGGAGTAAAGGTAAGGTCCAGGACAAGCTGTTGACATAAACATTCTATGAGCTGTTAAATTACCACTAGTATCTCCAGTGAAATTTAACTTCTTAATTCCATTTCTTCTGCAGATATCTGCAACTAATTTAATGCAAGAAGCGAGTGCTTTATCGCTTACATGCCAATTTCCACCAATTTGGTCATTAGCTACTTCAATAGTAACTGATCTTTGATTAGAAGCAAAGTTTCCATTTGCCCAAGCAGCATATCTTTCATCTACGTACTGACCGATTCTTCCATCGGATCCAATTCCATAGTGAGCAGAGGCTGGTCTTGAACGGAAAACGCTTCCGCATGTTTCTACAGAAAGGTTACCAGCCATGTGATGGATGGTAATGTCACGAATTGCAACTCCTCCTCTAGAATCATAATTAGGTGACCAAAGTGTGTAATTTACAAGTGAAGAATTACTCATATAGTTTTCCTCCTTTAAAATTTTATATATTAAAACTCCCCTTAAGATAAGGGGAGTTTTTTATCTATTTATATTATCTTGGATATATATTTTTATATTCAGTTGCATTTTTTAAATCAGGTAATAAAGTATCTAAATTTGCTGGAGTTATCCATGTATTAATAAGTGGCGCCCAATCATCTAGAGTTTCTGAGCAATCATCACAAATCATATAATTTTGTAATGTTGGTTCATCTACATATACAGAACCACAATTTGGACAAATTTTATAATGTTGATAATCCCCACAACCGCAATTGTAACCAGCATCAAGACAATATTCAATAGTTGTTGATACTGCAGCTGCATGAGAGCATGTAGTTGGATCTGTGCTAGTGTATTCAGAATAAGGAGCTCCAGTCCATGGAGTTGCAATAACTCCTTTTTCTAATTTACAATGTCTAATAGAAAATGTTGCTGTGCCTCCATCAGTACCTTTAACTGTAAAGCAATAACATATTGCTTGAGTATCTGCTGCGGGTTTAAAAGTAACACTAAAATGTTGCCAAGTATTAGCTTGATCAATAATTTGAGGATTTGCTCCTCCATTCCACCACCAAGTATTATCTGTTTTAAAATAAGATAATCCTATGCATAGCGGATTAGTTGTTTGTGTACTTTTTGCTTCGCATGAAATAGTATACCAAGAGTTTGAATCTAATGAAATATCGGTGGCTAATCGAGCAAATGCAATTCCTATATTACTTGTAGTGCTTAAAGTACAAGTAGCTACTTGATCAGACGCACTAAAAGCACCACTTGGCATATTATAAGTTCTAAATGGTTTCGTCCAGTCTTGGCTTGATGCAAGAGCTGGTGTTTCTTCCATAGTAGTTCCTAAAAATAAATTTTGATTATAATTAGGACCTTTTGTTAATGTATCTAAATATCCCCAAATATCTACAGCTGGTTTCCATTCACCATTAACTTGAATCCATACTCGATTACATCTTTTCCAAGCGCCTCCAATTTGTGCCCACATAGGCATTGGCGCCCAAAGAGCTTTTATTGTACCATTGCCATTACCAAAAGTATAAACTTCGTTTAATCCATTTGTTGCATGAATCATATTACTACAAGCTAAATACCAAGTTAAGGGTCTAGTATTAGTAGGAATATAAACATGTCCAAATGTATTAAAAGTTCCACCCGTTCCACAGCGGTGTAGATAAGCATAAGTTTCCCATTTTCCGGTTCCTTCGGTTGGAGTTAACCAAGTAGCAAATCGATCTGTACCAGTAGAATTATGAGCATTAACAAATGAATAACCCACTGGTAACTTTGCTACAAAGGAGTGTAAATAAGTTAAATTTGCAGCACTTATTGTCTTATGAAAAAATCCTCCTAGTCCAGGTGAAACAGTTCCTGAGCTATCTGTAGTTACTTTTATTTCATAACTACCATAGCCAGCGCTACTAGATTGACGAGTATGTGTTACATGATAACCATTAGCAGAACTTTGAGAATTATTATAAACTAAAACTCCGCTAGTGCTAGAGTCAAAGCATGGATCTGTATCACTCTCAATTGGGTCTCCTTTAACATGTTTACTTAAAGAACCATTACCAGTTTCTGTCCATCCTACGAATATACATCCAGGTTTTTGCGGGATATTAATACTTTTTTTAGTATTATAGGCTTGAGTAAAAGTTTGTACACTATCACTACCATTCCATACTCCTCCATTTGGATCGACTGTCAGAGTATATACTCCAGTTTGCCATTGAGCAGTTGCAGTTCTAGTTGTAGTAGTAGCAGTACTATGAGTACTAGTAGCATCCCAAGTATATTGACCACCTGAGTTAACATTTGTATTTGTAGTAGAAACTAACCAACTAGTAAAGCTATATCCTGTTTTAGTGTAAGGATTAGTTGCTAATGTTACAGTTGGATAGGTTCCATGACCAGAAGAACTATAATATTGAGTAGTCGTAGTATTACTAGGAGTAGTTCCACTACCGCCATTAGCTGCATAAGTAATAGTTAAAGTTCTAGAATATGCAGCATATAAAGTTTGTGCAGTTCCCGTATAAGAAAAAGCGGTAGTATTATTTGCTCCATATTCTTTTGCTCCAGCAGTAGTATCATTTCTCCATCCAATAGCTGTCCATCCTGAACTTAAAGCAGAAATAGCAGGAGGTGTTACTGTTCCTCCATAATATTGAGTAGCAGTACTAGTATTAGGACTAGATCCCCAATTAGATTGGAAGGTAATAGTTCGTTTCCAAATGGCATATAATTCAACAGTTCCGCCATTAGCAGGAGCAGGACTAGGAGTTGTTATTGACCCACCATTTGTATATGCTCTAGTACCAGCTTTAGCATTAGCTAAAGAGGTGGCCCAACCATAGAAACTATAACCTCCAGATGGAGCTGTAAAAGCATTAGAGTTCAAGGTTGCGGCCGTTCCATAAACTAATCCCGTTTGATTGGACATAGAACCAGAACCGCCATTTGCATTAAACTCTATTTGATAACCATTTCCGGCCCAAATTGCATTAAATGTATATGTATTACCATTCGTACTTGTCCAAGTACCTGGCATATTATAATTAGCAGGATATGTAGTACCAGTAGCAGCATTTTGCCAATGAGCAAAATGCTTTCCTGTAGGAGGAGTAAAAGTACAAGTGGGTAATGCTTTATCTGTGCCATAAGTATGACTTTGGCTACTCATAGAACCAGAACCGCCATTAGCCGCAAATGCAATTGTCCAAGTATTATTTGTCCAATTTGCATAAACAGTAACAGCTTTATCACTAGTGATTTGACTACCACCATTTAATCGTGCGGTTGTCCAAGGATAACCATTATTACTATCTTGATTAAAAGAGGTGCTACTTCCACTCGAATTTAAATTCCATTCTTGATTAGATTTTAAGTGATATCCCGTTTTAGATAAACCAAATGATGAAGCATTATAACAATCCCAATCTGTTGTATAGGGATAAAGTGCTTTTGTATATTTTGAATAGTTAGTTCCATCACGACTTAAGTAAATTAAACTACTAGTAACTTTCCAATAATAATCTGTATTATAAACGTGTGGATTATCTGGAATGCTACCACCATTGACATTAAAACTAACGGTTACATGATATGGTTCAAAAGTAGCTGTTGCCGTACCAGCTGAAGTTACAGTAACAGCTTGAGTAGCATTAGTACTACCTCCTGTCCAACCTCCAGAATATGTCCATTTAACAAATTTATATCCAGCTTTTGGAGTAGCCTTTAATGTTGCGGTAGATCCAGAAGTATAAGTTCCTCCTCCACTAACAGTACCATAACTAGTATTATTAGAAGCAACAGTAACAGTATAAGAAGAAGTATAATCCGGACAAGCTAAAGTAAATGATTTTCTAGGAGTTGTACTTGCTCCACTATCATCATGCACTAATTGCACATAAAATGTTTTACTTCCAGAAGTCCAGTTTGATACAGTAAAACTTAAATCATCTGTATTAGATTTATGTTTTGGTTTTGCCGTTTGAGTTAAACTAGTATATGAAGTTGTTAATCTTGATGCTGAACTACTAGTACAATCCCAACTTCCACTTGAAATTACTACTGTATCTGAATTAGTGGCACTACCATAACTAGTACTACCATGCCAAAACCTCACATGCATTTTATAATAACTATGAGAACTAGTATTTGCATATGTACCAAATCCTAACCAAATTTTACATGTAACTGTAACTGATTTAGTCGTTGCACTTGATCTAGTTGCACATAAGCGTACAGCTCCAGCTAAATAAGGCTTAGTACACATATAATCACTAGATGATCCAGGACAATTTAAATAAGCATAGGTTGATAATCCCATTATCTCACCTCCACTTAATTAACATATTGAATCCAAATAGTTCCCTTTGGATAATTTGTCGGATTTGAAGCGGCTGAAGTAGAAAGGACAATATTTTTTAATGTTGCAGTTGTATATGAAGTATTATCTACTCCAATTACATTGCCAGTAAATGTACCTCCAGATTGTGGCATTGCTGCAGCTGCTTTATCATAAGCAGCTTTAACAGCGCTCGATGTAGCAGCTAATGTAGTACTTGTAGATGAGACACTAGTTGATAATTGAACTACACCTTTAGCACTAGTTGATGCACTATTAACACCTCCCGTTATAGTAAGGACTGTATCATTCCTTTCCCAATCTAACCAAAGAGGAGCTGTTGTACCACCTACATCAAGATCATTAAAGCCTCCCATGTCTGCTAATGTAGGCACTGTAGGAATATCAGAAGTTAAAGCAATAGTACCATTTTTGTCTGGAAGACTAACTAATCTATCTGCAGACAAACCATTCGCAATAATTGATCCTTTTGCTCCATTGTTTATGGTATAAAGGGATAAAGTTCCATAAGAAGTGTTTCTAGCTGGAATTGCCAATTCAGTTAATTGTGGAGTAAAAACAAGATTAGGATAATAAAAACCTTCACTCATATCTCCAGTATTTGCAACAGTAGAATCTGCAAACATTAAAGGATAAGTATTAGAATCAGTTTCTGCTAATTCGTTCATTTGTACTATATTAGCTATTGACTCATGAGGAGTAAAGTATAATTGATCTTCATCAATTTGACCTTGAGCTAAAAGTTCATTATACTTATCTTGAGTCAAATAATTTATTTTTAAAGTTTGTAAATCTTTTATATTGGGCATATTAAATTAATCTCCTTTCTCTCCTTATTCTCCTACCATCTGGCTAGCAAAATTAGACCAATTAGCTGCGGATTGATAAGTCGATAAACTAGCTGAGGGAACATAAATAGTACAATCAGAAGGTAAATTTCTAAATGTATATTGTCCAATAGTTGGAGGAGTTGTTGGTTTAATATGCAATTCTTTTAATCCGTAACAATATTGGAAAGAATAATTCCCTATTGAAGTTACTGTATTAGGAATTGTTATATCTGTAAATCTTCGGCAATTAGTAAAACAATAAGTTCCTATACTTGTTAAAGAAGTTGGTAATGTTATATTTCCTAAATTATAACAATCTCCTCCTGTATAAGTACCACAAGTAGTAATAGCATTGGAGAATGTTAAAGATGATAAACTATAACATTTATAAAAATTATTATTACCAAATGTTGTAACTGAATTTGGAAGTGTAATAGATTCAGATAAAGCATAATTATTGTAAAAAACACTACTTCCTATAGATGTTAAAGTATTTGGAATATTTATTTCTGTTAAAGCATAACATCCAGAAAAAATATTAGTAGACTGTAAAATAGTTGAATTATTTGGTAAGCTAACTGACGATAAGCCAGGGCAAGAATCAAAAGCATCAGATCCAATCGCATTAATATTATCTGGAATAACTGCAGAAGATAAATCCGTAAGTCCACTAAATTGATTATTTTGTATACTATTCATATTGCTTAATCGCGCTGTTATATTTCGTCTTTCTTTTAACCATACTGTTTCTCGCGCTGGGATTATTAATGCATTCATAACAACTAATAAACTATCATCTATTATTTTCCCCGATGTTGAAAAACTACATGTTTCAGGAAAATAAAGTCTTTTTAAATTATAACAACTCTGAAATTGACCACTTGTATACATTAATTCTAATCGGTTAGAAAAACATATATATCTTAAATTATAACAACTATTAAACATACTATTGCTATTAAAATAAATTCTCTCAGTAGTCAATGGAAAAATAATTGCTTTTAAACAATAACAATTGCTAAAAAATCCATATACTCCATTTAAATATACAGTTGTTGGTATTGTAATATATTTTAGTCTAGTCATATTTGCACAACCAGAATATCCAAAACGAATATTTCCATTACCAATACGAATTGCTGTTACACTAGATGCATAATGTGTATTAAGAGAACCATCTCCATTAATTATACTATATGAGCTATTAGGATATAGTGACCAACCACCATTATTAATAGTGATTGTAATTGTATAATTACCAGGATTAGCATAATTATGTTGAGTAGCTATCATTGAACTATAACTTGTTCCAGTAATAGTAGATGTTGTATTATCTCCCCAATTTACAGTTACACTACCATTAACAGCAATTTTTAAATGCGGAGAAGTTCTACCTTTAAGTAATTCAATATCAATTTCAGTTGCACCGCTACTTGTAGTATAAGACTGTCCAATATCTAAAAATCCCCATTCTTGAACATAAGCTTTAGCATCTTGTAAAGTCCAGTTCCAACCCTGAGCAACTAAACCTGTATGAACAGGATTTTCTGGCATTTCAGTTAATAATAAAAAGTCTTCTGCTGAATAACTCTCAATTATCTCTCCATCATAATCTATAAATCTAACAGCATCTACAGCTTCTGTTGTAGGATTATAACTTCCAGTTGAACTTACTTCATATGAACCTAAATAAACCGCCATTAAATCACCACCTTATTATTTGAGCAGCAGTTGTACTAACTGTACCCATTGTATATGTAATCGCGCCATTTGACGCTGTCATTCCCGTTACTACATTACCAGTACCGCTTGCAGTTACTGTTGTTACTGTATCAGTATCAGTAAATTTTGGAGAACTGGGAACCGCAGTTCCATTTATTTTTGTAGTATAAAGATTCGCCCATCTATAAGATGAAGTTCCTAAAGAATAAGTATTATCTACTGTCGGATTAAAATCAGAATGTGACATAATAGCAGTGCTTGGTAAAACTGTCCAATGTCCAGCTGTCCACTCTTCTGCGGTGGTAATAGCAGTAGTGCATCTATAATATGCTTTATTGTACCAAACAAGTGCGCCTACTGAATAAGTTGCAGTATTACTATAAACAGTTGGTGCTGTTGCTGTAAATAACAAAATAGATGAACCTCGAAGAGCAAGATGATCATCTTTATATTCAGTCATAGTAACATAATTACCATCACCTAAATTTAATTGAGTAATCCATGGATTAGATCCAGCTTGATTATTGTCATTATTTTCATTTCTAATTCTAAACGTATTAGATTGAAATGTCTTATCACCTTTAAAGCTTTGTGATCCAGTTGTAACAACACCTTTTGCAGATGTACTTGCATCAGCTACACTACCAGTAATTGTAACTGTTGTCCCACTTTTACTAGCAGATAAAGTCAATGGAGCTGTTCCACTTGCAGATACTGTTCCTACTCCACCAAGACCGGATAATGAATAAGTGGTATTGTCATCTTTTTGAACTACATATAAATTACCACTACTATCTTGTTGAACAGCTCTATTGTTTCCACTTGTAGTATATCCGAATTTAATTCCTACATGAGCTGCTGTTGTTGGTACGTTGAAACTTACTGCACCAGATTTATTAGAAATTGCAGAGTGTGTTCCAGCGGTGGTTGTAATTGTAGATACATAAGTTGTATTACTTGCTAATGCTCCTACTTCGCTTGCAGTATAAGTTGGTTTTGTTGAAGCTTTTGCCCAACTATATACGTCAGAAGCTGGCATTGAGCCTAATGCAGATTTTAAGGTGGCTACTGTTACAATATCTGTATTTGAACCATTTTTAGTATATATTAATTTTGCATTGGTGGAATCATATTGAACACTTGTAAGATTTCCAGTTGCAGTACCAGTTACATTACCAGTTAAATTACCATAAAAACCACTATTGGTTACTGTTCCTTGAGGTTTTAAATCAATACTAGAAATTATTTCAAAAGCACTGTCTTCTTCTGTTTGTACTTCGTTCATCAAAGTTAATGTAGTGCCATTATATGTTTGTATTCTAACATTACCACTATTTTGATAAGTAGAGTAAGAAGGATTGACATAAATTTCAAAATAACAAATATGATTTGTATTATCTCTTACTAATCTAAATTTATTTATAATTTGATTGCCAACTTTGCCATTTAATTGTATTATTGAAGCATTTCCCCAGCCAGTATTAACTTTAATATTATAACTTTCTGATGCAGGAGAATTATAACCTCTATATATGCCAAAATCATAACAATTTTCACCAATATAATTATTAGTATCTAAAGTAAAAGATGCTATTTTTATCCATCCTATATAAGTTCTACCAGCATTAAAAATGCCAGAATAAAATTTAATCTTATTAATTTCAGTAGTTGTATTTGTTAATGCGGTAAATTTATTATCAATTTCAGTTTCTGTATAATATCTATCATCATGAGTATGATTACCAATAGCAACAGTTGTGGCAGTAGTCCCAGTTGGAATTGTAAATGCTAAATCATCAGGACTACCGACCTTCCCCGCAGTATAAGTTAAACCGTTCCAAGTACCAGTTTTATGATAATAATTTGTATCAGTAACAGTTTCTGTCCCAGTAGTAAGACCAGTTACATGTCCATAACCATCAAGAGTAACACTTTTAATATATGTTCTATTGCTCGCAGTTATACTAGCTTGACTTGAAGTATCAGCATGACTAATAGTAATAGTACCACTTGATGTAATAGGACTACCAGAAACAGATAATCCTCCACCATTACTTACTGCAACATTAGTAACAGTACCACTAGGTTCATCACCAGAAGGAACCACAACCCAAGAACTGCCATCACTAATAACTACATCTCCAACCTCTGCAGATGGAGAAGATAATGCAGTTATAACTTTATAAGTATACCCTTTATTACTAGCTGCTGCAGTAGGTAAAGAAGTAATAGTTCCATTTGTACCAACAGTACCTTTAAACACCATAGGACCAGTTAAACCACTCACTGCATTAGATACTGCTGTACTAACAAATGCTGTAGTAGCAAGTTTAGTAGAGCTATCTCCAGCTGTTTGAGTTGTTGCAGTAACTGCACTAGGTATTGCTCCACTTAATTTAGATGCGTCAAGCGTTGAACTTAATGTTAAAAATCCATTAATTGTATGTGTATGAGTACCAGATCCTGTAATATGACCTTGAGCATCATATGTTACATATGGAACTGCTAAAGTAGATCCACTAGTTGCAGATGATGTACCAGCAGTTCCCGCAGTTACTGAATTAGAATGTTTAAACTGTCCACTCGTTAATGTTAAACCCGTACCCGCAGTATAGGTTGTATCAGTAAATTTAGGACTACTCCCAACAGCAACTCCATTAATTGTATTTGCATTAATATTATTAGTGAAACTGGCATTTCCGGTTACTATCAATTGACCTGTAGTTAAATCATCCATAGTAACGGAATCTCCAAAGTTAACTGGCCCCGTTACATTACCACCAGTTAACTGTAAAGCGCCAGAATCTTGGAGAACATATGTATTGCCACCATATGTGAATTTATCCATCGTATATGTTGCCATTATAAAATCTCCTTTATTTCAATTGATATTTATCTATCAATTTAAATTATTATATCATAATTTGATAGATAAGTCAAGTTTTTTCTAAGCTAAAAATGCGGGCTGGCCGCCTAAAAGTTACCATAAGGCCAAGCCCGCAATTATTATTTTTAAATTATGATTTACTAAAACTCCAAGTTGAAGCACTACCATTACCACCACTCTTAACATGAGAAGCAGTTTTGCCAGTATAAGCTAATGTTGGAACTGTATGACTATGTGAATCTGCACCATGTGTAGCTGCAGTAAATACAATATTAAATTTCTTTGTATCACTAGAATCTTGTGAAATAGTTAAACTACCACCACTAAAAGATCCTTGCGTATAGGATCCAGAACCAGCACTCCAAGATGTAATATCATCACAAGGTACATTTTCAAATACCCAACTAGGAGCGGTTCCATTACTACCAGAATAATTAGTTACTGTATTAACCCATGGGATATTGACAAATAGTCTACCGTCTTTATCAGATTCAACAGCATAGTATCTACCAGCCGTAGCTTGTCTACTATTTACTGTTGGAGCAGTTCCGCTTACTGATGTAGGAGTATCAAATGTAGCACTATTAGTCCAGTTATAAGCTGGTTTAACTCCTCCTAATGTATTATATGTTGCTACTGGAAGAGTATAAGTACCAGTTGGAACTACCCACTCACCTTTATTATTAAGGAATTTAGTTACATCAGTTCCTAAAGCTGGACCATTAGTTATAGTATTATTTCCATTCCATTTAGCAAGATAACCAGAGGTACCAGAACCAGTTACATTATTAGTTGGAATAGGTGATTTAAGCGTTATAGTACCACCTTCTGAATCATCACCCATATAATATTTAAATTGAAGAGCATTTGTTGTTGCTTCAATTCTATGCACATAATAACTTAAAATCGTATTTCCTGATCCATCTCCAATTGCTTTAGTAGCTGTTCCATTAAACTGAGTAGCTGTTACTTGAGCTGGGAAGGTTGCATTAGCTGCACTATCATAACTATATAAATGTCCAGTTGAAGAGAATGGACCTTTTCCATTATTTAAAGAAGCAGAACCCCAATCTGTAGCTCCAAAAAGTCTTAAACCATAAACTTGAGCCATTCCTTTATAATTATCAGTTCTCGTTTCAGCGACTTTAAAGGTAAAACGTAAATACCAGTTATTTCCAGTTTGTGTACTACCTCCACCGAAAGTCCCTAAAATTAAAGGAATATCATTCCAACCACTCCATCCAGTTACACGATAAGGAGTAGGATTAAAGGTTTGCCAATTAGCGCCACTTGCTCCAGTTTTATATTCAATAACACAATCTATTGACATTGCAGTAGACATATTAACTAATAATTTTCTTGGAGAAGTATATACATATTGATGAGTTCCATCTTGTCCAGTTAAAGTAATACGAGTCCAATGATTTTTCGTTAATGCAGTAGAAGCAGAATAACCAGCCTTAGATTGCCCAATAGCAATACCAGTATTACCAGTACATAACCACATTTTTTCTGTATCACTATATCCACTATCAGTCCAAGTTGAACCACCATTAGTAGTATATTCAATTTGTACTGCTGCTGGATTTATATAAGCAATTCTATTGGCACTATGTTCAGATGACAAAGCAGCACCTATAGGGGATACATTTCCAGTAATACTAGGACCACCCCAAGCGAGTGATTCTTCCGGAAAACTACTTAAAGTCGTACTAAAAGTTGTATCATCACCTTTGGTTAGTGTTAACACATTATTACTAAAATTAGCATTTTTAACATATGTCTTATGAATCTCTTGATCAGCAGCATCCTTAGTTGCTTTAGTAGCTATATCTGCAGAAGTTGCGTTACCAGCAAACTTAGGCGCTGTAACAGTACCGTCAGTTACATATACCTTCGAGCTACTGTATGTTTGTGGATTAACAGCTTGAGAAGTAGCACCAATTAAATAAAGTTTAGAAGCACTTTGAGTTGATCCCGCAGTATTTTTAGTATCATTATCTGGTAAATCAAGTGTAAAAGTAGTATCATTACCACGAGTAGCAGTTAAAGTATGATCACCAATACTTAGGTTCTTTATATAAGTACTTACAATAGTCTGATTTGAGCTATCTTTTTCAGCTTTATCTGCAGCAGTTAAATCAATAGTAACATTATTACTTCCATTAAAAGTAGCAATTGTACTGCCACTTTTAGTAAAAGTTAGAGTTTTATTATCATCAGTAACAAAATATAACTGATTATTTTCTAATAAATTCCCAGTTAGTAATTCCTGATATTTGGCGGAACTTAATATGTTAAAAATCATATTACTGACGTTCGTATCTGTATAATTATTTGCCATTAGTTCCTCCTTAAAGTATTCTATATTTTAATGTCGTGTCAAATAAACGTGACCAAGTAGAAGCATCTTGTTCTACCCAAGCACCATTTACTTTGACATATACCTTAGAGTATGCATTCCATACCCCAGAATTATTTTTAAAGAAAATTTGAGTTGTTTGTTCACCACTCACACATGTAATAGAAAGTGTATGAGCAGCATTTATATTTGAAAGGGAGTAAATATAATTTACTACCGTATTACCATTTCTATCTTGACCTTCTTCTCGTTCTAATAAAGAAGTTCTGCTAACACCATTATCAAGTAATGTTACCGTAGCATTAGGATCATTCGGTATAATAGTTAAACGATAAGAATCGCCATCTAATTTAACAACTTGTCCATCTGGGTATAATTTACAAGCATTACCAGAAGCAGTAATATAATAAAAATCTACATCACCAAAAACAAATATAAGTGAATGTTTTTGATTTATATTAGTTAATGTATATGTATAATCACCACCAGCAGAAGTAGCTTCTACACTTAATACTTTCCATTGTAAATTATCATTACCAGATTCAGATGCATCGTCTTTACCATACTTTATATCAATAAAGTGCTCTCCCATAGGAACTTCATAAGTAACAGTTTGTGTACTTGTACTATTAGTACACATAGCAATTTCATAATTAGACGTTGAATCTGAGGGAGATGAACCACCACTTGAAGCCGTAAGTCCATCAGTAGCAACTGCAGTATCTAATTTACCAAACATACCATAGTCATATCCACTTTCAGCATAGTTAATATACTGAATAGTAACTAAACAACTACTTTCAAAATTCATATTTAAACGAGCTACTGATGCAGACTTATTTACACCATCATTACTTGATACATAATATCCAGTAGAAGAGTTTAAATTAAAACCATAACTAGCACCATCTACTCGAGTATCTATTGTATATGTATTACTAGGTACTCCACCTTGTAACTGACTTGTAATATCAACTCCATTATCTAATGCTAAAGTTAATTGCGGGTCAGTCGGTGTGATCGTAATGACCTGTGTAGTTCCTTCTTGCACACGAGTTGTCCCGTTCGCAGGAACTGTGACCGCATTAATTGAAGAAATTGTAATTGGATAATAATTATAAGTTGGATCTTCTTCTGGAGGAATTATGGGTCCAGCTTCTTCAATTAAAATAACATGGTCAGCACTTACATTTTCAATTTCATATTCCCAATAATATTCATTACCACTACTAGGAAGTGTATAAGTTACTTCCCAAGTAGCTCCAGTAAGTAAACCACCATAATAGCCTACATAAAATCTTAATTCAGCATCTTGCAATTCTGAACGTGTCCAAGTCCCTACATCAGGTATTGTAAATTGATAATTAGAAGTGCTTGTTAATTCATAATTAGAACCTTTTTGAGTCGATCCGCTATACAAAGCTACTCTTGCTACATAAGTAGAACTAGTGGTAGAACTTTCTCTATGTCCAGTTCCTCTTACTTCTACATTTGTAATAGTAGCATTTGATGGAATATCACTAAAATCAAAACTATAAGCAGCATACCCTAATGAACTTTGTGATGCATACATATTATTAGAGGTTGAATAGGGATCTTCAGCAGAATGTCCTACTGCATATTGAGCATATGAAGATCCGCTCTGTACTCCAGAAGTAGTAACAGAAGCAGGATATTTTTCTAATG